>WNGJ01000493.1_pt1 | contig 41903 bp, 36 predicted proteins | sample 5400611 | NCBI WGS metagenome assembly WNGJ01 (sample SAMN13153375, study PRJNA577476) | soil metagenome | isolation source: 40 cm soil or saprolite under Garry oak tree replicate 1 | place: USA:California | collected 2016-06-15
ATCACTTCGAGCTTGATCGCCTGGTACTGTGTACGTAAATCTACAAGTGGTACTTTCATATATATCCTCGCTTCTATCATTACCTGCAGCTAGTTGGGTAAATGTTTTAGCCGCTCTATCGTAGTGAGGTCAAACAGTTGCTACTTTTTGGTAAGTACCGATTCCCCTTGGCAAGTATCAATTCCACGCTTTTGGGTAAGTACTGAATCATAAAGTTCCTCTCCTAACCACTGGAAGCTATTTCATAAGTCCGCTAAACATCCTGTTTTCTCTCCTTGTACCGCTCAATGATTGCCGATCCAGCTTATCTACCAGTTCTGCGGGCAACAACCGATTCCAAAGCTAGCTTTGGTTGTTGTCCATCAAGAATTGACCCGTAGAGAGTTTCAAGCCTTCTAGTAAGGATCCGATGGTCATAGTTTTCGATCACCCATTCTCGTGCCTTTTGGCCTAACGCCACTCCTACTTCTGGATGTCGATAGAGTTTTTCGAGTTGTTCATCAATCTCATTGGGAGTACTAGCTCGACATATGGGTGGGGGAGTAGAATAAACATTATCATAGTGAAAAGAACAAATAAGTGGTTTTGCACAGCTCATCGCCTGCAACTCTGCAAATGATAATATTCCCAGGTTGAACTGACCAAGCACAACATCCGCACGCCAAATCAGGCGATGTACTTCTTCCTGAGCAACACAAGAGATAAATTCAAAGCGATCACTCAGGCTCCGCTTGTATCGCTCTTTTAGTACCCCCCAATCCAGTAACTGTACACGGATATCAGGATGGCGCCGGATAAATAGCTCAATCCCTCGTACCGCGATCTCTGAGCCTTTGATGGGATCAAGTCGAGTAAAAAGTAAGATCGTCCATGAACTTCGTGGAGAAGATTGGCTATTCCCTCCAGGAATAAATTGGTCGGTTTTAACCGGCCCTGGAAAGAAAATAGCATCTGGACGAACCGCTTGAACCACCGGTAATAAGTCAGGTGTTATACATAATACAGCTGCGGCACGCTGAAAAATAATCCTTAGTATTGGACGGAAAAGCGGATTATTCAGGCGATATCGCACATCTGTTCCATGACACTGTACAATAAACGGGATTCGGCTCGCCAATCCAAATACACCATAACTAGCCCAATGTATATGTACAATGTCAAAATGATTTCCGTTGAGTTTAGCCATTATGCGTCGCATGTCTAATACACGCCATGGCATTAAGGCCATCTTCATAGGCAATGGCGCTAAACCACCAACAAAACTCGGTTCACACACTTCCACTTCATGCCCACGTAGCATAAGATCATCACCATAGATATAGGCAACCTGGTTGATCTGATTCACTTGCAGAATGCGCATTTTGTTCCTCACTATATTGTTATTGCAGAATGTAAGTCAGAAGTCTCCCCTTCCCGCCTTGCCAGAATTTTAAGGTAGAGATGCACAAGATGCTGGCTTTCCTTTTCCCAGTAGAGATCTTGCCTAACTGCATTCAAAGCACTGTAGCGCATTCGAGCAAGCGCAATATGATTAGCTAACATAGCATTGATTGCTGCACCAATATCTTCAGGTTCAAGCGACGGCACAATACACCCGACATCATAGGTATTGATAACTTCTGCAACAGCAGGAAGTTGGGAAGACAGGACTGGCAGCCCAGCCATTAGATACTCAAAGAATTTGTTGGGCAGACACATCCGAATGCTAAAAGAATAGTCCGGTGGAAGAACATTTAAGCCTATATCAGCTGATGCTGTCCAATCTAGAAGTTCAGCATAGGGAACGGGAGGTAGAATTTTGACGCGGTCGCTAACTCCCTCACAAATAATAAGAGAATTCAATTGAGAGGGGGTTACACCAACTCCTTTGCCCATCATCACGATCACTATGTCACGATCTAAGAATTTGGCCGCATGGATTAGCTTATCAAGTCCACGTTTGGGATCTATATTACCTTGATAGAGGGCTATTCGTACATTCGAGTTAAGGCCAAGAAATTGCTGCAATCGATCATTTTTAGAAGGTGCCTGGTAGACTGGTAGATTGCGAATCAGTGACACATGCTGGACATGATAGAGATTGCAAATCTCCTGTGCTATGGGAGAAGAGACAGTAATAACCCCTGCACAACTCCTTACCATCTGAGTAAATAGGGATGTTAACAACATTCTTAACCATCGCCTGTCTTTCAACGCTATTAATGGGAACTCATGAGCATCAAAGACAAGTGGTTTACGGTGCCATCGCGCTGCAATATAACATGCAGCTAACGCATTATCATCGTGAGCATGATAAATATCCGCTGGCATCCTTATCAAATGCAGTGTGGTATAAACAAGCTTCTGAGCTGATTTAATCAGGCGCAATGGTCCGAAATGGATATGTTTAAGCCAACCAGGCTTCACGATATGTTTCACATGAACGCCACCAATATCTTCCTCAATGGGGCGAGTAGGGTCGTCTTCAATATCGAGGATAATGACCGTGAAACCCGCTTCTATAAGCGCCATAGCTGCGCGCATAACCCGTCCATCCGTGCGTACCACGCCACGTACATGCATGCAAACCTTGAAAGGTGTACACCGAGTAACAGCACTTTTTGTCACTCTCCTATCATCTTGAGAAAGTATTTTCAAAGTACAGAATCCTCCAGAATATGCTGATTATCAGTCTTTATGGCTGTTGGATAACCATTCAATCGAGCTTACGAGCAACAATGATTTTGGATCCGGGAGAATGACCGTCGGAGCAAAGACGACAGGCAAGCTGATCCGCCCTTGTTGCGACTGGTCCTACTAATCGGGCTAATCTATTGGATCTCCCCCATAATGTAGTAGTCTTCCAGCATAGCGCCAGGGCCGTAAAAGCCAGGCGATTAGGAGCCTCTAACGGGGTGTTGAGTAGAACTGTTGCTGGTCGTATTGAGTCGATGGCAAACCCGTGCAACGCCAACACATCCTGATACTCAGCAACCGAACGCACTTTGTTGTGAATTGCATAGGAACGCTCCGGTACATATCCCAGGCCCTGCAGAATGGGATCAGAGATTATCAGCCGCCCACCCGGTTTGCAGTGATGTGCCAGATTCGCAATAGCGCAACGAAAGCTATTCAGGTCGACGATATGCAGTAGTACATCGAAGGCGGAGACGACATCGAAGCGCATAGCCTCAGGTAATGGCAATGGTACAACGCTCACGTCAGATTGGACTATCAGATCATTTGGGAACTGCATTCTGAGTCTGTCGGTACTAGGCTGCGCAAAATCCAGTCCAGCCACGCTACCTGCCCCATGCTGATGCCAAAAATCCAGCCAGATGCCGGTACCTGATCCGATATCGAGAACAGATTTCCCTGCCAAATCGGTGAGGCCATAATGGCGCAAGATCAATTCAACCTGGTACATCCGCAAATGATACTGGCACTCCACGAATTTGGGCGAAAGACCCAGAAAGCCAACTCCTGTTATATCTGGATGTTCCAGCAAACGCTTTTCCCAATAACGCTGAGGGTCAAACAGTTCTACATGTTTTTCCATAAATCAATCTCTCCTTCTCATCCTGGTTATACTTTTCCTCTTTCATGTCACCTGGCTTTTTCGACTCTTTGTAAAAGCGCCATTTGTCACTCTCCTATCATCTTGAGAAAGTGTTTTCACCCTACAAAATCCTCCTGAACTTGCTGAGTATCAGTTTTTATAGCTGGTGGATAACCATCTTCCGAGCAGCAGAAGGCATCCACCATAGAGAACCAAAGTGCCGAGCGAAATGCCAAAGGCTACATATCCACCCTGTCTCGGAGCTAGCACACTGCTTCCAGCATAGAAAGCGATGCCAACCAACAACTCTATGACGAAAAGGCCAATTTCATAAGGAACGGGATAGAGACGTTGATTGACCACATAAGCCACAAACGCAAGCAACATATACGCAAGAAGTGTTGATAAGGCCGCTCCCATTGACCCGTACATTGGAATCAAGACGAGATTGAAACCAATGTTGACAAGCGCAGATAGCGCGGTAAAGACAACCGCGAACCAGGTCTTGCGCTGTATAGAAATTCCCGTTGTGAAAATGTTATAGATTCCATAGAAAACAGTTGAAATCACAATAAGGGGTATGATGGAGGCAGACGAATGGTATACAGGTGGAAAGAACAGATAGAGCGCAGCTATGCTTACAAGTGTGAGAGCAAATGCAGCAAAGAGTAGGATCATACTATACCAGCGAAATACCAGCCTAAAGACATGCGGAGCATTATCTTTTTTGGCAATGGTAAACATCGCCGAGGGCCAGGCAAGTGTGAACGGCGAGAGGACTACGACGCTCACCAAACCGCCTAAACTGTAAGCCACAGAATAACTTGCCACCTGAGCTAACGATCCTAACCGACCCAGCAGGAAGCGATCGGAAAGCTGTAGCACCCATACAGACACATAGGTGAAGACATTCGGCAGGCCGAAAGACAGCAACCCACGTGCAATATCAAATCGCAGGCTCAAACCTGCATGCAGCAGAATAATCGGTATAGTACAGATCCCAACCAGAGCATAGCCACTACCAGTGGCAATCAATGAACCTGCAATTCCCATATGAAACACACCCACCAGAATGATATTGACTCCTAACGAGATCACGAGGTTAGCGATGGACAACAATGAAAAAAACATCGCACGATTTTCCGCTCGCATCCAGGCGAATCCAGGAACGGTAAGGTTCTGTAACAGAACCACCAGTGCTGCGACTCTCACAGCATTGCTGAATGATACGTCGTCAAATAAGAGTGTCGAAAGCCAGGGAGCGGTCACTATCATGGCAAGGGTCATGCATAGCGAAGTAAGTGATAAAAGCACAACGACCGTCGAAAGTACACCCTTGCGGTCTTTTTGAGACTCATAATCGTAGTTATAGGAGCGAAATAAAGCAGAATAAAGACCAAGTTGTGTCAGCCCAGCTAGCAGAGTAATAGTGGTGTTGAACACTGCCAAAGCTCCATATGCTGCATGCGAGAGGTTGCGCGTCAAAAACGGAGCGAGTACTAAAGAGGTAAGTGGAGATGCCAATGAAGCCAGGACGTAAATGCCTGAGTTTTTAACAAGATTCCGAACGAGCGAGGCATTGCCCCCAGATTTTGCCTCCCACGACTGGAACTGCGATTTTTTAGCTGAGACCTGTATAACTGGAATAATCCACGTCGCTTGCTCTTCGAGAGGCAAGCCGCCTATCACGGTATAATGGAGTGATGGCGACCAGGCGTGATTCGCTAATTTATTGTGACCTACATTCAACGATGTACTCTCCACAACAGACTGTTTCACTGTGGGAAAGTCATCCAGCCATAGAGCCGTCGTTTCTCCCGCCAGGTCGCCCTGGTACTGATTTAAATCCTCATAAGATGGCGTGAGGCCACCACTTTGTTTTAAATTATTGGTAAATTTATCTTTTGATGATGCCACAATCAACTACCACTTTCACTTCCAACAGCGACCTCGCTTTTGTCTAAAAACTCTTGTAATGCCGACCAGTGAGCCGCGCGCATTAAGGCACGCCTCAACATCGCTGCGCTATGCTGCGTTGCGACATAGTTTCTAGCCAGGCTCCCCATCTGACGACACAATTCTGACTCGCTCGATAGCGCTACAATGGCTTTAGCAGTTCTTTCCACGTCACCAACAGGTAAGACAACACCGCGTCCTTCAGCTAGCATCTCCTGGTTTGCCGGGGAATCTGTTGCAGCAATAACTGCGCAACCTGATGCCATTGCTTCCAAGACAGCCATGGGATAGCCAGCTGCTCGCCAACTTGTGAACAGGAATATATCACTTAAGCCTAGAATCGCGATGACCTCATCGGAAGAAGCCTCACCCCAGAGCAAACAGGCTTGACCCAAACCACGCAGGCGAATGTCTTCTTCTAATTGCTCGCGGAGTGGCCCATCACCTGCGATGATGACACGGACACGTTTACCCATTTCGGGAGATAGCCTAGATAGGGCCTTGCTTATCGCATCCAATGCAATTTCCAAGCCTTTTTCTGGCGCGAGCCGACAGATGATGGCAATCACGACGTCATCAGCATCAATGTCATATTGCTTTCGCATTTCGGCTCTCAATATAGCATCGGGGATGATATGATGCTCAACCTCGATCATATTAGCAAAGCGAGTGATACGGCTGGGATGCACTCCGAGGTCTTTACATGTCTCTTCTACGCCATCACCTCTCACACCTGGAATAAAGTAGTGATCAACAAAATGTGCACCAAATCTCGCTAGTATAGACAAAGATGGCCAATAACATATATACTGCAAGCGAGCTAATATGCGACGGGGCAAACTCCAGTTTTTTGTTGCGATAGCTTTTACGCACTCAGAACGGTAAGATCGACTCTTGAGCAGGCTCAAGTTGCCATGATCAATGCATACAGCACGTATACCAGCCATCTTTGCGACTAATCCACCAAAAGCAGCCGTGTAAATGCCATCCTGGAGCAAAATCATATCATAACCGGCTCCACTGTGAAGCAGCGAAAAAAGCTTACAGAAACCTGCCAGGGTATACAACCAGACAGCAGGAAATTGCCAGTGAGACATCTTTCTTGTACCAAAGCGATGAATAATAAATCCATCCGCGTTTGGCCCAACATAGTGGGTTAAGTACTCTAATTGCCAGATATCCTTTGTTACTCGTGCGATCTTCGATAGGACAGAACGTACACCTCCAGTAACAGGAAATGCGGGGATAGGAACACAAACACGGAGAAAATCTTGCCCGAGGGACGTGTAAGTTCTACGCAAACTTTGTTTTCGGAAGAGAGCAGTTCTTGCTCGACCCCAGAGAGCACGACCAAAATGATTGCAACAACTAGTAACACGGTAACGCAGTTGTGATCCCAGGCTTTGTTGATAGCCCCTCCAGCGTAAAGCCAGTGCCGAGCAATAATCACAACTTGAATACCTGGCGAGTGCATCGAGCAGGAAGATATGCAAATTCAGTTCGGTATGAGAGGACAGGTGCCTATCGAGGAGATCTGAACACGTCCAAAAGCCTGCATCGAATTCGGGCAGTAAGTCGTGCAGAGTGGTAAGGCTTCGACAAATGAGGGCTTCAATCTGAGTATCAGCATTTAGTTTCAAGTAGTCGATGAGTCCAAATAGTCCAAAAATGAAACCCTTGAGACGATGAGTTGCTGGGTAGGCTGCTACTTCTTCAAAGAAAATCCCCCCTTTTCCTATTGGTGTGCTGACACCACCATCAAGAATATCCTGCTCAAAAGTGCGAACTACACGATGCGCCACTTCTAAAAATACTTCTTCGGAAGTAAGTAAATAGGCTCGAACTAGCACAGAGATACCACACCCTTGTGTGAGAGAGGATAACCAGGGCCTATGATTACCTTGGTGAAAGGAGTGTATTGGCCATCCTCCGGCATCTTTTGCAATGCGGACCTCATGCTCAACGAGCCAACGTGCATGTATCAGGAACTTATGACGATGCATTTCCTCATTGGTCGCAATATACTGGTTCCAATGAACTAAAGCATCCCGGGTCACTAGAGTTGGACAATATACTTTAGCGTCTATATCGTATAGCACTTCGTTGGAATCAAGGTTTCTGCATTCTCCCCTGAAGAAATGCGACATATCAAGAGGATATAGAGGCAGTTCAGACAGATACCGCTTACACGCCACTAGTGATTTGTTTTTTATCATATTCGTCTGTACCTTCAAAGTAAACTTCTCCCAACCTGTTTAGCTTCTTCTTTTACTTTCAGCGTTTCTCTATCCCGGTTCGATGCTCCGAGAGAAGTGGAGACGACTCCTAGAATCAGCCACCCCGTTGCCAACAATGGTGCAACCGTCCACCCTGCATCACTCAAGCTAAAGATAGTCAAGGCTATAGCAGAAGCTATACCTCCAGCAAACAGGGGACGTAACTTTGCATCAGACCGGAACCAATTACGTAACGCCAGCCAGAAGGTGAACAAAAGGAGAACCGTAAACAAAAGAGCCACCGGAAGCCCTCCCAAAGCAGCCAATTCCAGAAAAGAATCGTGAGGATGGTCTAAGGGGCGATACTGCGTTATCACTCGGTAGGGATCAGCCAACTTAACGTAGACATGGCGACCAAGACCTAGCCCTGAAAATGGGAAAGCATGAATGACTTGTATCCCGGTCTGCCATGCTCCAGAGCGCAGTAGTAATTCATTGGGGTCTCCAGCATGTCGCAGTTGTAGAGCAATTTGGGAGGGGAAAACAGTTATGATAACGATAATAATGGCAGTGATGATTAAAAGCAAAAGAAATTGGTAATAGACACGTCCAACTAGTACCAGAAAGACAACCACACCTGTACAGAGTGATAGCCACGATTCCGTACTATAAGAGGAAGCCAATGCAGACAAAATGAGACAGGTTTCGATAAGGTAGAGAGCTTTTTCTAGCCAGGTAGAACTCTCAAAAAAGAGTCCTAAGGGAATCATGAACATCATAGCGAAAAAACCGCCACTTCCGTCAGGACTCACAAAGAACCCTCCAGTACGAAAAATGGCTGTCCCACGAAATAATGCATAATTGCCTATACTGGCAAGATACCCATCATAGTTTGTCGTCCCGAACAAAAGCTTACCGGTAACAGCCTGAATAATGGTAATTATAGCCATAAATGTAGCATAGTAAGAAAGAAGCCTTAATAGCCGCCGAACATGTGCAATATCATGTGCAAGAATTATTCCTAGCCAGAACACGATGAAGGCACTGAAAATGACATTAGAATAGTAGTAAACGGCATCCTGTAGACTAATGCCCCGGGTTGCGGGAATAATAGCAATGAGAAGAAAGAGGACCCATATCCATAAAGCTTTGGGGAATATTAATGAGCGCCGAGGGGTTCGAAAAATAAAGAATATGGCCAATAATATCATCGTCATTATCTGCGCGACAACTCCCAGGCCCAAATACCAATCAGCATAAAGGCGTACCCCTATGACGGCAGTCGCAGTCAATTCATACTGGCGTAGAGTAAGAATAATTATGAAAAAAAGAACACCAATAATAAATGCAGCCTTAGAAGTGTCTAAAGTTCCTAACACGCTGCCTAATAATACAGCCATTACAATGCCCACTACTGGGAAAATAGTAGAGGCAAGCAAGAGTGCTATTCCTCTATCCGGCGAAGTTTTTTTGCCAATAATACCATTTTTCATCACCACCACTTCTTCCTATTGAGTTAACTGTATCTTGAACACAACGCGCTAAAACTGGCATAGCTCATTACTCACTATAGCTGCTGGCTGCACCTCTATCATGCGCTGGATATAAGCTTTATCAAGCAATTTACCGGCGCATTGCAATCCAGCTTCTACGCTTGGGGGTCGCTTCTGTAAACCATGAGCATCGCTGCCAATGCAATGTACCAGCCTTTTTTTAAGGAGCGTCTCAGCAGTGCGGCGCACCGCCTTCCCCCACAGGCCGACCAGACTGCCTGCAGTCAACTGAGCCAATACTCCTTGTTGCACCAGTGCGCCCAGTCGATTGGGATCCTTCTGAATCGCATGATAACGCTCTACGTGAGCAAGCATAGGAATTATGCCAGATGCTCTTAGCTCAAAAATCACGCGCTCTGTTTCTGGAAGCCAGGTATTGGTCCAAAGCTCTAGTAACAGGTAGCGACTGCCGTTGAGTGTTGCCAGGCGACCGGCATGAATATCGTCGATCAATCCAGGCTGGATGAGTACCTCATGACCTGCAAAGAGTCGAAGGGGAATGCCATGACGATTAAGCACCTGCTGCAAATCGTGAACACGAGTCTGAATCTCAGAGGCAGAACGCTTCGGGAACTCGTCATTGTAATGCGGCGTTGCAATTGCACTATGAATGCCTTCCTGCACCAGCACACGCGCCAGCGCCAAGGCGTCCTCGAGAGTATCCGGCCCGTCATCGATGCCGGGCAAGATATGCAGATGTGTATCGATCATGGTGATTTCCTTAATCATGCTCTCTAGTCTACAGTGTACTAATCACTCAAAACCGCCGCAACGGTTCGGCTATTCACCGTGATAATCAAGCCCTACACTCAAATCCTTATCCCATGATTCGGTCAGTATAGCCGTGTGGGTACCACTGGACACAAACCCTCCGAGCTTACTGGTCACTTTCGCCCATAACGGAAGCATCACCTGCACTTTCAACATACGCTGCACCCCGGCTTGTCTTTGCAGCAGATATTGATAATGCCAGCCATTTGCATGCTTCTTCGCAACGCTGTAGCTGGTCCATACCAGCGTGATGGTACGGGTCTGCCCATAGACAAGCGAGAAGAATCCTTGCCATACCTGGCAACCAAAGGCTGTACTCGCGCCACGCGGGTGCCAACCATCCTGTGCAGACAACGTACTCCCAGGCGGTGCATAGACACGAACATAGTCTCGATAGAGATGCACACCGTAGTCACGGCCAGGCAGCGTCCAGGCATAGCTAATAGTGGTGCGATGAACAGCATTTCCCTGCCCATCGATGGTGACCTGGTCATTCACCGTCGTAACGATAAAACTGTTCGCTTTATTCGGTGAGACATTGGTATCCACGATAAACAGGTGGTCTCCTGGCGGCGATTGAATTGTCCCATCAAGGTGAAGGAGCTGCAGCACATTTTCTGCCCCACCTGCGTTGAAATAGACCTCCACATCCTTTGTCCGCAAGGCATTGGTCAGTAGGTGCAAGAATTGCGGCATAGCTGAGGATGAAAGCTGCTGCACACGTGCCAGGAAATGCTCTGCCAGCAGTTCCATGAAGCGTTTGCGCTCTGATGAGTGCCCATCGGGCGAAGGAATGTAGCTGCTCCCTTCGCCGGCTGCTCTTCCCCCCAACTGGTGAAAATGGATCAGGCTAACCAGGTTCTGCGCGGTCACCGTTTCGTGGTATTCTGGAACGTAGATTGGCCCTGTAATGGCAAGCGCTTGCTGGATGAGTGCCGGCGTAATGGCAATCACCCCCAGGACAGGAACATTGCCACCCTCACGTTGATAGTTTAGCTCCCCGTATCTTGCTGCCGTTGGAAAATCAGCGTCGAGATTGGAGTCGCGAAAACTCCAGCTATCCCATGCCAGGTAGTTTGGGAACCACGAGTACGCCGGGGGATAAGGGATACGCTGGCCTGTCAGCGCGTAAGGATGATCAAGCAAAACCACATCGGTTATGCGCGCGCTTGTCAAGCGTCCACCAGAAAAGGTGGCAATGCCATAGTTTCCAATGAACCCGCCGGTTGGCCTCAGTTCAGTCGAGTCAAGGACTTCCACCAGGTAATGCGCCGGTGTACCGATCCCCAGCATCGCTGGCAGAACCGGGAGCAGCTTTCCAACGGCGTCAAGCCATGTCTGCAGCATTGGCAACTCACTCTGAAAAGTTGTTATCATCTTGCCAACCTGTGGGATAAACTGCACATCACCCGGCTGCACCTGATTCGCGGCAATAATAGCCTGGTCGAGCACGACTTTCATCTGCTGGAAATCCTGGTCTATAGTGTTGAAATCCGCCATAGTAAGACCGTGACCCTGGGTATGCAGTGGATCGTGAAACCAGGATACCAGGATACCCAGGATACTACACCCCAGAACTCCGGCTTGAGATAGCCCTACGGCTGCGGACGCGAGGTGTAGCGCAGCTTGCAGACGTACACCATAGACAGGGATGGCTACGCTTATCCCCGGTATCGACTCCAGGCCATTATCTAACTGGACAAAGGTGGTATGTGCAGCTGCAAATTCCAGGCGAGCGTGATCAATAGTACCAGCATCAAGCGGGTCCTGCGCTAGCCTTTCTAACAGATTTGCCCCCGTTCGCAAATTTTGCAACCCTACGCCTGCCAGGGACAGATAGCGATGATAGTTGGCATTGTACGCCTGGTAGCCGACTATGGCGAACACAGGCGCGAGTATACACATCAGTAACAAGATAAACAGGAAGATATAAAACTTTTTAGACTTGCGCCATTTTCCTTTTACCTGCTGTTGCCGTACCGCTACCAGGCTTTTCGTCTGTTCTGCTGTCTTCATACGAAACTACCTCGAGCGCTTATGGGATGAATTGAGAACACGCACAGAAGCAGCAGGAGCGGCGGAAGCTTTCGCGCTCCCACTTTTCTGAGCGCTGTCCCGATTCTGCCCATCACTGCGATTGCTGTAATAGTAGTAAGAATACGACCTATCGTGGCGAGCAGGGCGTTGTTTATTTACGACGCAACCAAGAATATGAGCATTGGCCTGGGTTAGTATCTCCTTTACTTGCTTGAGGTTCTTTTTATTTGCACGAGTTATATCAGCCACGACAAGTACCCCATCAACCTTTGAGGCCAGAATGGTGGCATCCGATAAACCTAAAATGGGAGGCGTATCAAAGATCACCACCTCGGCTCCATAAATTTCAATGCCCTTGAAGAGCCGCTCCATCGCCTTCGAGTCAAGTAACTCCGAGGGATTTGGCGGCAGCGGCCCGGATGGCATCACTCGCAAATTTGGGATGCCCACTGCATGGACAAAGGGATCAAGCGACACGGTTGGCATAGATGTGGTACTCGCCGACCCAAGAGGTGAACTCAATAAGGAAAATTGCTGAGAGGGCGATTGAGGAGGCACCGCTGTACTAAATGCCAGGATGGCGTTGCTCAAGCCGATTTTGTCTCCGGGGAGATTAAATTTTTCGTGCTGTGTTGGGCGGCGCAAATCAGCATCGATGAGAAGCGTGTTTTTCCCGGCCTTGGCCATAAAAATTGCCAGGTTGGCTGCAGTGACACTTTTACCATCTCGAGGCACGGCGCTTGTCACCATCAGCGAACGCAGTGGTTTGTCAACGACTGAAAACCCAATATTTGTACGCAGGATGCGATACGATTCGTTGTTAGCATTGTGGCCCGTTGGATTAATCACATCTTCTCTATTAGCAGAATTAGCGCGCCAGATGGTCGCCAGCACCGGCAAATCAAATAGTTCACCGAGGGCTTCAGTCGTGTGCACCCGTGTATCCAATTGCTCAAAAAGTACCGCCAACAGCATTCCCAGCAACAAACCCGCTACCAGGCCACCAATAGTGTTAAGCGATACGTTGGGCTGCGCGGGCCTTGAGGCGGGCTGAGCAGGCTGGGCAATGCGCAGAAAATCTCCACTCTGCGCCTGTGCCAACTCAAGTTGAGCCAGCGCTGTCTCCCACTGGTCGTAGTGCTGCTGCAAACTGTGAAGTTGGGTCTGTAATACTCCTATGCGCGTCTGGTTTCCCCCCTGCGCTTGCAATGCAGCTATCTGGTTGGTAACACCAGTAATTCGTTGTTGAGTTGAGGTAAGGTCTTGCTGGATCTGTTGCTGCGACTGGTTATTATTCTGTTCTATTGATTGCTGCTGCTGCTTGATTAACGTCCTGGCAATCTCGTTTGCCAGGTCAGCCGCTCGCCGCGAACTTGGATCCAGCACATCGATCTCGAAAAGCTGTGTACTAGCTCTGGGCGTCGCTGTGACTTCTCCAGCAAGCTCTTGCACTGTCAAACCGGGATAATGGGAAACAACTTCATGTAATATAGGCTCGCTGGTCACCAACTGTGCCTCAGTTTGAACTAACTGATCACTCGCCAGTAGGTTGTCGTTGCTAACCAAGCTATTCGATGACCGAATAGAAACCTGTACAAGTACGGATGACTGGTAGCGCGGAGTCATGAGCTTGCTACCTACATAAGCCCCCAATCCTACCACCACGAAGCAGATCACAATCACTTTCCACTGCTTCAATAGCATGGCCCAATATTGTTCAAATGTCATCTATTCCTCCTGGTCAACAAATGGCCCTCGCAGGCATATTGACCGTTGGTTTGTCAGCTCTTAATTTGCCGCAATTAACTCGTGAACCTGCACCATCTCAAAGAGGCAGTCGCGTAGCTGCGCCATACGGTCACTTTGCAGCGCCTCATCCAGGCTCAGCATCCATTGCATAATCGTTGAAGGCGCCGGTATGCCGCAGGTATAAACCACGCTAAAGATTTTATCGTGAACTGTGGAAACCAGCTCTTCGTCGGATGCCACCAATGTTTCGTGCAGTCGTTCACCTGGACGCAGACCGGTGAAGACGATCTGTATATCACGCCCCTCGCGCAAACCATACAGGCGAAGCATCTTGACCGCCAGGTCTAGAATGCGCATAGGATAGCCCATATCCAGCATATATAGCCCACCTTGCTCAGCAATCGCCGCCGTAGTGATCACCAGCCCGCACGCTTCAGGGATGGTCATGAAATAGCGCGTTGCTTCAGGATCAGTCACCGTCACAGGACCGCCGCTTTCGATCTGCCGCGCAAAAAGAGGCACGACACTACCACGGCTGCCAATGACATTGCCAAAGCGTACAGCGCAAAAGCGAGTTTGATAGCTCTCCATTTGCGCCAGCGACTGTACGACCAGTTCTCCGACCCGCTTTGAAGCGCCCAGAATACTGACAGGTGCGGCAGCCTTATCAGTTGAAACAAAAATGAAGCGATCTACCCCGCGCTCTCCTGCCAACCGGCATAGATGGTAGGTGGCAAGCGCATTGGTATGCACCGCCTGGTCAGGAAATTGTTCCATCAGGGGTACGTGTTTATATGCAGCCGCGTGAAAGACAATCCGCGGGTGTACCTTCGTGAAAAGGCGCGACATTTCTTGTGCATCCCGAATATCTCCGATATAGGGATATAAGTTTGCTGCACGTGGATGGTGGCGCAAACTCTCGGCCAGGTCAAACAGCCCGGTTTCGTTCGTATCCAGCGCGATCACCAGTTCTGGTTTATAGTCCAGCAATTGTCTGCATAGTTCCGAACCTATTGACCCGGCAGCGCCCGTCACCAGAATAACTTGATTTTTCAGAAGAGCCTGGGCCTCCGCAGATTGCAACGGTACAATTTCACGCTCCAGGAGATCTGAGAGGTTTACTTCGTGCAGGCACCCGGTGCGAGGTGTTACATCCGAGCGAGATCCATTCATAGCAGTATTCTCTAAACGCCTCATAGCACTCCCATCCACAGTCCATTAAAACTTCCCACTATTTACCCCTTCTTTTTTCATTTTTTAAATGTTTCAATAATTCGCCCGATTGCCGCTATAACATCCTCGACATCGTCATCGCTCATGCCCGGATAAATGGGCAATGAGATAACCCGTTGATAAATATCCAATGCTACGGGAAAATCACCTGGCACCAACTGGTATGTCTCACGATAGAAAGGATGCAGGTGAAGTGGAATAAAATGCACGCTGGTGCCGATATTCGCCCTGGCAAGCTCCTGAATAAACGCATCTCGCGTGATGGTAAGGCGCTCTAGTTGCAGCCGCAGCATGTAGAGATGCCAGGCATGCTCAATATGTGGAGGATCGGGCGGCGTCCCCAGCTCAGGCCATTGCGAAAATACCTCTGTGTAGCGCTTCGCAATGGTTTGCCGACGTTCCAATAACCAGTCACAGCGAGCCAGTTGATGTAAACCAAGCGCAGCAGCAATATCGGTCATGTTATATTTGTAACCCGCCTGGATCACTTCATAGTACCAGGAACCCTCAGCGCCATAGCGCTTCCACGCATCACGGCTGATGCCATGCAGGGACTGCATTGAGGCGCGTTCTGCATACTCGGCATTGGCCGTGGTGAGCATGCCGCCCTCGCCCGTTGAGAGCGTCTTCGTGGCGTAAAAGCTAAATGCAGTCAGGTCGCCCATCGAGCCGATCATGCGCCCGCGATATCTCGCGGGGAAGGCATGGGCAGCATCTTCGATGACAGGCAAATTATGCGCTCGTGCGATGCTGAGAATGCTATCCATCTCAGCCGGCAACCCGGCAATATGGACCACGATGATGGCGCGTGTGCGCGGCGTAATGCATTTTTCCAGTTGCGCAGGGTTAAGATTGCAGGTAACAGGATCGACATCCACAAAGACCGGACGAGCGCGAAAATAGATAATCACCTCTGCGCTCGCGGTGAAGGTATAAACGGGTACAATCACTTCATCGCCGGGCTGCAGACCAATCGCATCAAGGGCAAGGTGCATGGCAGCGGTCGCCGAATTGACGGCAACCGCATATGGCGCATTGACTTTCCTGGCAAACTCGCACTCAAAGCGCTTCGTTTTCGGTCCCGTGGTTAACCAGCCGTTACGCAGGGTATCTACCACCTCGTCAATTTCCGCCTGGGTGATATGCGGCACAGCAAACGGCAGATATGTTGCGCGCGGTTTTCGGACATCTATTGTGGATGTCCCTACACTTCCCCCCCTTGTAGGGAAACTCTTACCTTCCATGAAAGCTGAATACCTCTACTAATGTTTTCAAAATAATGACGATATCGAGGAAGCATGATCGGTGTTCGATATAAAAGAGATCGTATCGCAACTTATGCAGTTCGCTATGATCCCCTTCGCCGTAGCCAAACTTCACCTGTGCCCAGCCTGTGAGTCCAGGTTTCACAACTACACGATGGCGGTACGCAGGATCAATCCTCTCCATCTCCCTGGCATACACCTCCCGCTCTGGACGAGGACCAATCAGGCTCATGTCTCCTCGCAGGATATTGAACACCTGCGGCAATTCATCCAGGTGGGTCGCGCGCAGTACTCGCCCGACCCGCGTCACCCGTTTATCATGCGCGCCTGCCCATATTGCCTGCCCTCCGCTCTCTGCATCCGTGCGCATAGAGCGAAATTTATAAATACGAAACGGCTTTCCTTGAAACCCCAGGCGCATCTGGCTGTAAAAGATCGGGCCGGGCGAATCCAGGTAAATGAGCAGAGCCATGACCGGTAACGTCAGAAGTAATATCGCCATACCTAGTAGTCCAAAAATGATGTCTAGCGCCACATGCCAGGTCGAATAAAGCAATGAGAGCCGGGGTTCAAATGGTAGTTCCAGGGACAACCGCTCATGGTTATGAATAACCGGAACTTCGTCACTTACGATTTCATACGCCCTGGAATTATTCTCCTGAAGATCAGGCAACATTAGCTTACCTCCTTTCTCCTATGTCCATCATAGTCATCCGTCTTCATACAAGTGTTTATCTTTTTCATTCTACCTCTGACTTTTCTCGACACCAGCCGCCAGGAGTGTGCGCTCTTCTGTCTCGAGGTCAGATGCCTTCTTTGTAAGTAACTTCGTAATCTGCTCTTCAAGTGCCTCTACGAGCTTTTCCCGGTCGAAGTGGGCCTCCACAAATGTGCGCCCGCGCCTACCTAATGCATTAGCTACTTCAGGGTTTTCTCGCAGGTAGAGAATCGCAGATACAAGTGCTTCAGGATTCTCAGGTTCTACATAGATTGCAGCGCCAGCTTCTTGTTCCACAAGTCGGCGAGCCTCTCCATCCACTCCCAACAAAATAGGTCGGGCACAAGCCATGATTTCAAATACCTTTGCAGGTAGCGTAATCCCGGCCATTGGCAGCTTACGTAAGGGGATGGAGCATACATCAGCCGCGGCAAAGAGCCAGGGCATACGCTCATGCGGCTGGGGATCAAGAAACTCGACATTCGCGAGATGGCGCCTTTGAGCTTGCTTCATCAAATCGGCCCTGGTCGCACCATCGCCAACGAAAACTATCCGTATATCAGTCTGATTTTGCAATTGCTCGGCCGCATCAAGAAGATTTGTAAGCGCATACACAAGTCCATGCGTGCCTGCATACAGAACGGTAAAGCGATCATCCCAGCCCAGTTCTGCACGAGCTTGCGTACGAGACAATGGACGAAACCTGGTAGTATCGGCACCGTTAGTCAAGAGAAAAACATGTTCGGGAACAAGTCCACGCTTGATGAGTGTATTACGAATACCCTCCGTTATTGCCCAGACCAGGTCCGCTCGCCGGTAGGTTGACCACTCAAGCCACTGCGCAAGCCGGATTAAGAGGTGATTACGCAACATACCCAATTGAACCGCAACTTCGGGCCAGAGATCAGCGACAGTAAAGATGAAAGGGCAATGTTTACCCAATGCCAGCATGCGTGCCCCAATAGCATTGAAAAGCGGCGGTGATTCGACAATAATTACATCCGGGTGGCCAATATCCCTCCACCCAAGCAGAGGCGCTAGACAGCCAAACGAAAGCTGCGCCAGGATACGCCGCAAAAAGCCCCTATTTGGTGTAATATAGCTCCATACCCGTACAATATTCACACCATCACACACCTCTCGCCTGATGGTATGGCTGCGATACTCCGGCGGCACAATGCCAGTGGGAAAGTTAGGAAAAGTTGTCAGCACGGTGACCTGGTATCCACGTTTTACCAGGCACTGCGCGGTTTCACTGATACGGATTGCAGGCGCCGTCTTCTCGGGCGAATAATATGGAGTCATAAAAAGAATATCTGTCATTATCCGATCCTTATAAATTGCCACCGCCGTACTATAGTTCTCGCCTTCCCTGAAAATCGCCTGCGGCGGTTAAGGTAGGTGTTTTGGCAGTGAACTGCGATTGCTGGTATCCCCCATCGCCAACGGCAAGATAGTGCATCCCGAGGGACTCGATGGCTACGCGGGAAAGCGCCCGGCGTCCATCAAACACTACCTGGCAATGCGTAAATTCACCGAAGTCGGCAGCGGAATACTCCTGGTGGTCCGCTTGTAGTATGATCGCGTGAATCTCGTGCTTATAGCAGGCAGGCAGGGGAGTATAGCCCGATGCGCGTAACTCTTCGTCGCTATAGAGTGGATCATCGGCATACACAACCGCGCCGCGCTGTAACAAAGCGTGCTGGACCAATTTTGCGCTGGTGAAGGCCGTTTCGCGCACATTCCCACGATATGCAACTCCCAGGATAAGTACGGATCGATGGGCAAGTGAACCTGTTACTGCTTCAATTCGCTGCACTGCGTACTCCGCCATGGCATCATTGACCTGGCGCGCGGCGCGCGGCAACAGCAGGTGAGCCAGCTGGAAGGCTTGCTGCTGCATTTCGTTCTCGAGCAAGCCATTGATGAGAAAATAGGGATAGACAGGGATACAATGACCACCTACACCTACGCCTGGGGTGTGAATATGTGAATAAGGCTGCGTGTTCGCGGCAGCGATGGCCGCCGTGACATCGAGTCCGTGCGCATCGGCGTAACGCGCATATTCATTCGCCAGGGCAATATTCACATCACGATAGGTGGTCTCGATCAGCTTGACAAATTCGGCATCGTTGGTCGAGGGCATGGTAATAATCTCGGCGTCGAGCACAGAGCGGTAAAATGACTCAGCAGCCGTTGTGCTGGCTTCATCGATTCCGCCAACAACCTTTGGATAGTTCTGCAGATCACGGAAGATATGACCAGATGAGACGCGCTCAGGGCTATAGGCCAGATAAAAGTCTTCACCAGCCTTTAGATTCGATATGCGTTCGAGGATATTCCGCAGGCGCAGTGCAGTCGTGCCAACGGGGAGCGTTGTCTCGTAGATCACCAACGTTCCAGGCTGCAAACCAGCCCCAATCGCTGCTGTGGCGGCATCAATCGCGTCAAAGGTGACCTCGTGTCGCTCATTGACCATCACCGGCACGATGACAACCACTACGTTAGCCTGGCTTACGGCCCAGGTAGTATCTTGTGTTGCGGAGAGCAAGCCCATTGATACTAAGGAGGGCACTTCAGAAGCAAGTTCCGGCTCCCCATGAACATAAGATATTCCAGCGTTGACCATTGCAACCACCTGGAGATTAACGTCGCAACCAATCACTACTCTTCGTCCGTGCCGCGCATACTGCACTGCAAGAGGAAGACCAATCTTGCCCAGACCAACAACGGACACCATAGGAGCCAAACGTTTTATCTCTATTTCATCAAATTGCATGTTACACCTCTACCCCCGCTTCCACGGCCACTTTTGCTGCCTGGGCTCCGTGGTCTTCCTGGTAGGCCATGCTAGAAATCTGGATGGCAGCCTTCAAGACGGCCAGCCCATCTTCACCTGTCACCGAAGGCAGAGCGTCATTGCGCAGGGCTGCGAAGATATCCTCGTATTCCAGGTGCAGCGGCTCCGTCTTTTGCACCTTGAGACGGGTCATGGTTCCCTCGCTGACGCCCGTCAGTGCGCGCAGCGTGTCCCAGTTGGTGGGGGTGTAGTCGTTCTCATAAAAATAGAGGTCCTGGGTCAGGTAGTTGATGAGATACATACCCCTATCGCCCGTGACGCTCAGTTCGCGCACCTTTGTAGGGGTCAGCCAGTTCACATCGAGCATACCAATCGCGCCGTTACAGAAACGCAGGACGCCCAATACCAGGTCCTCATATTTATTGTGAATGCGGCGCTGCGTTTCAGCGTAGACACGTTCAATTTCCGCATCAGCCAGGTAGCGCATTACGTCAAGATCGTGCGTGGCGAGGTCGAGTGTGACGCCCACATCGCGGATACGCGGCGGGAAAGGACCAAGCCGCCGGGCGTGCAGGTGAAAAACCTGACCAAGTTCGCCAGCGACGAGACGTCGTTTGACTTCTATCACCGCGGGGTTAAAACGCTCAATGTGACCAACGGCGATTTTCGCGCCGCGCCTGCGCGCGAGTTGAATGAGCGCCTGACCTTCGTCCACCGTGCTGGTCATGGGTTTTTCGACCAGGACGGAGATAGCGCGATCGAGTACATACGATGCTACTTCATAGTGTAAATAGGTAGGCACCACGACCGAGACCAGATCTGGATGGGTTGCTTCGACTAACTGGCGATAGTCGCTGAAGCCCTCTACGTGAAAGCGACTGATGGCCCGCTTCAAAGTCGGTTCGTGCACCTCTGCAATACCCACCAGTTGCACCTGGTCTTCAGGAAAGTCCCGCAGCACCCGCAGGTGATTCATGCCCATCGAACCCGTGCCAACCACCGCGACCTTTACTGGCATAAAGCGAGTACCTCCTTGACAATCGTTGACAGGTCTTCCTGACTCAGCGCCGGGTGTACCGGCAGTGACAGTACCTGCCGCGCGGCCTTCTCAGCTTCTGGAAGTTGCTCGACTATGGCTTCAGCAGGTCTGGCTGCCGTCAAAGTAGCGGAGTTGCCCGACCCCAGGGGACCTGTAGGCGCCTTGCTCAGCGTTGCAACCGCCTCTTCTTCCAGCGATGAATTGGCTATACGAAAGAGTTCAGAGGATTCCTGGTAGAACGGCTGCTGGTGGATAAGACAAGAATAATGAATGCTCGTTCCAATGCCACGTGCCTTCAAGTGCGCAACCCAGGCATCGCGATCGTGTTCGGCAGGCACACGAATGGTGTACTGGTGAAACACGTGACGATATCCTGCATGGGTGATAGGCGTCTGTACGGACGAGCCAAGATGCCCGGTCAGGTAGGCGGCATTGGCAATGCGCTTCTCTGTAAACTGCTCCAATTTGTTCAACTGGGCCAGGCCTATGGCTGCCTGCAGGTCTGTCATGCGCAGGTTGAAACCGAGCGCGATATGGCGATAGCGTTCTTTCTGCCCATGACTACGCAGGAGTCGCACGCGTTCGGCGATGATAGGATTACCGGTGGTGACCATACCGCCCTCGCCTGTCGTCATGTTTTTGGTCGGATAAAAAGAGAAGCAGCCCGTGCCAAAGCTTCCAACCGGCTTTCCGTGGATGCTGGCGCCATGGGCCTGGCATGCATCTTCGATCAACGCGAGGTGATGAGCGGAGGCGATGGCTTCCAGTCGCTCCATATCACAAGGATTTCCATACAGATGCACCGGAATAATGGCCTTCGTGCGGGGCGTGATGGCGCTCTCAACGCATGCGGGGTCGATGTTACAGGTATGTGGGTCGATATCGACGAACACGGGTGTTGCGCCGACGAGCAGGATGACATTCGCGGTAGCGGCAAAACTGAACGGGGTCGTAATGACTTCGTCACCATAGCCGATCTCATGCGCAATCAAGGCGAGATGCAGCGCGGCAGTTCCCGATGAGACGGCAACGGCCTGCTGCAGCTGGCAGAGTTCGGCAAAACGGCGTTCAAATTCGGCCACGCGTTCACCCTGCGCCAATTGGCCGGATCGTAATACCTCGAGAACGGCAGTTTCTTCTTCTGCTCCTATAAGCGGACGTGCGATAGGAATCATGAAAAACATCCCTCAATTAAAGCTCGGGACGTTTCTAGCTTGCGCCGGTAGAGATTGAGGCAGCCAGAAACTCGCCCGGCATTCATTACAATTCGTAGGCGAAGGCCTCTGCCACCAGCGTGATCTGCTGCTGACAAGCCGCGCAATACCCCACCAGCGAGTCGGAAAACTGCTCAACTTTCGCAAGACGCTGTCCACAGTGGCAGACATAGCCATGCCGCCGTGCCGGGTTGCCATAGACGAGCGCGTAATCGGGCACGGAACGAGTTACTACTGAACCGGCGCCGATCATGGCGAATCGCCCGATGATGACATTGGGTAAAATGATGGAACCGGCCCCTATCGAAGCGCCATAGCGAATAAGGGTAGTACCCACGACCCAATCATCTTGCCCTTTCACCTGACCCAGGGGAGTAATGGCGCGCGGAAGCACGTCGTTCGTGAAGCATACATGTGGACCGATAAAGACGCCATCTTCGACGGTGACACCATGAAAGACCGAGACATTATTTTGAATTTTGACATCATGTCCGATTACTACGCTATAATCGATGTAGACATTCTTTCCGATGCTGCAAGCTGTCCCTATTTGCGCTCCGCTGCGCACCTGCGATTGGTTCCAGATACGAGTTCCCGCGCCAATGCAGGCATCCTCGGCGACTTCAGCAGTAGGGTGTATAAATACGTTCTCCACCTTTCACCTCCAAATCACATCAAAACCCCACCCGGTTAGTGGATACCTCACAGGGGGATACTGGTAGAAGATTACCTATTCACAGTATATGAGTTGGTACAATTGAAGAGTTTCTATATCGGTACTGAAACGCTTTGTCACCACAAGCCGTAATAGTAGTGACAAAATTGAAAGGAGGAGGGTCGTATGCCCGGTTGGAGCGCAAAAGATATTCAGCCCAAAATGCACGTCTATACTTCTGATAATCAGGAATTAGGTCACGTAGCAAAAGTCTACGAGGACTCTTTTCTGGTACACAAAGGACTTATTTTTCCCACAGACCGCTATATCCCCTATAGCGCCATTGCCTCTGTCGAAAACGGCAAGATACAACTACAGATGGCGCTAGACGAAGCGAAACAGAAGGAGTGGGAAAAACGGCCCGACTATGAGCATCACCTGGGTGATCCTTTACAACTCTTTTATGATCGCGGTCATGGCGTTCACGACCCATTCGATGATCAAAATCCCGATCAGCAGTGATACATATGGCTGAACAACGTAACGTTTATCGCAGCCTGAACGTATTATCTGTAGGAGCAATTCGCAATCACTCTCGCAGACGTAATGCACCCGCGATACCGTTTCAGGAGTCTGGTTTCGATCTTTGACAACTATACCATCTGATACGTCGTATTACTTAATGAGTGTGAACGACGCGAAGATACAGTTAGAACCTGATTCGATCTAAGGTAATTACCTGATGTGGGAGGTAAGACTACTCTATACAATAGAACCAGATACTATAGAACTAGCATGCAAACGTTCAGCACACATACACCACCAGGCTATGAGTGCTGACCACGGAGCCAAACGGAGGAGTCCGGCAGCTGATTTTGTCGGGGAGTTTCCCGAAAGGAGCGTGGAATAATGGCCATCGTAGATCCCATGAGGGAGCTCTATAGCGCACTGTTGGATGCACAGTCCGCGGCGCTTCCCTCCACCAGTAGAATCGATCCATTTTTGGGCAAAAAGACCGCCCGGCGCGACACCGAACCACTCATCGAATTGGAACCATCACTGGACGATGCCGATACCTTTCTCGACGAGCCCGACAGTGTTGAAGAGCGCAGCGTGAGCGATGTCATCGAGGGTATTCCTGTACGCACGCGACGAAGTCGTGGAACAGCTACCCGCCAGGCTACAGGCTCTGAAGATGCTTTTCAGAGCTACCTGCGTGATATTCGCGGTCTCGGCCTGTTAACCCATGATGAAGAAGTTGACCTGGCACAACGAGCGGCGGCGGGTGATGAATTTGCGCGCCGCACCTTGATCGAATCAAATCTGCGCCTGGTGATTGCGATCGCGCGCCGCTATACTAGCACCGGCGTTCCATTGATTGATCTCATCCAGGAAGGCAACCTCGGACTGATGCGTGCCGCCGAGAAATTCGATTACCAGCGAGGCTGTCATTTTGGCACGTATGCCACGTGGTGGATTCGCCAGGCTGTGAGCCGCGCGGCAGGCGAGCAGTCACGTTTGATTCATCTCCCTGAACATGTCGCAACCCGCCTGCGCAAGGTGCGCCGTGTCGCGGCGCAATTATCGCAGGAAAATGGACTTGATCCCCTGCCAGAGCAGATCGCTGATGCCTGCAACATCGATCTCGCCGAGGTCATCGACCTGCTGGGGATTATCGAACAACCCGTTTCGCTGGATGCGCCTGTCGATGACGAAGCCCGTTACTCGCTAGCCGATACTCTGGAAGACAGCGCGGCCCCTGCACCCGCCGAAACCGCCTCGCAGCACCTGCTGGGTGAAGAACTACACCGGGCATTGGCCCTGCTTACTCCTCGTGAGCGTTCGGTTATCACATTGCGCTATGGCATCGGGGATGGACGCAGCCGCACGCTTTTGGAAGTCGGCAAAGAACTGGGCATCTCCCGCGAGCGTGTACGCCAGCTTGAGGTTGTGGCACTGATGAAGTTACGCAGCATCAATGGCAACGCGACGCTGAGGGAATGTGTGTAATACCAGTAGCTTCCAGGGCACCCCACGCCGCTTCCATACAACGTAGTTTATAGCTTCCAGGGCGACCGCGAGGGTCGCCCCTACCATATACGCGCAGACTCTGTGTGACAGCTCATTGTCCGCGTCCCGCGTCAGTGAAGCTGCTGGTGAAGATGCTGAGCAGCTGGCCGAGGTCAGTCGCGGTCAGCACCTCAATACGGGTGATCCATTTAACCCATTCAAAACCACGATGGCCTGGGGCGACTAAGCGGAGGGGAAAGCCATGTTCGTGAGAGAGCGGCTCTTCATCAATGTGTGTCGCTAGCAGTGCTGTACGTGCTTCCTCCAGCGGCAGGCTCCAACGATAGCTCGTCACTGAGATGAAACTGACATAGCGCGCATCCGTGTGGATAGCGACTTGATCCAGCAGGCGACCGATACGGATGCCCCGCCAGCGTTGGGTGCTGTAGAAACCGCCAGTGCAGTCCAGCGTTGCCTCCAATTCATCTTTCGTCGCCAGAAGCTCGTCGTAGGAGAAATCTCGAGGCGCACTCACAGCGCCGCCAAGCGTAAGCCGCCACGTCTGCGCGTCAATTGGATGCGGCGCATCGGCGACCCAACTGGAAGTGGGGAAGGCGTTTCCGGCGTAGCTGCCGCTTTCGCGTGAGCCGGTGAAGCGTCTACTGGCGCCGGGCAGCTTCAGGACACGTTCGGCGAACTGCTGCCCTGGCCAGATTGCTATGCCGCCAAGCAGCAATGCGCTGAAATGCAGCGCTTTTCGCCTTCCGGCAATGTCGCGTTTACGCAGACGTTTGGCGCGCGCGAACATATGAATCACGATAGCCGCCGTGAGTACGAAGCCCAGGGCGATATGCCAGTTCAACAGGTTCAACCCGGCGAAGTCCCACTCACCTCCTCCGGCCCACCAGATGCCTGAACCAAGCGCCAACGTAACAAACAGCAGCGCTAGCACGCCAAAGACGGTGCGGCGATCCCAGCGCCGGGGATGGATCAGCCGGGACCACACGCGCCGCAGCTTGCCCCACAAGAGCAGCAGCAGCCACAAGCCAGCTATGCCGTGCAGGGCGAAGATGAACCACTCCTGTGGGAGGCCACTCACAAGGCTGATAATGCCGAGCGTGAAGGCGAGAACGGCGGCCAGCGCAATGCTCCAGTCGGTGAGGCGCGGGGACATACTCGATCATCCTTTTGAGGTGTCGTGAGCTTTCTTACCAGAAGAGTTCTCAGGGATCAACAACCTTTAAGGAGAGCATACCCTATTCGAGCGGGAAAGACAATCCTACTCCTGAGGTCGATAAGGCCCGCTAATATGTTCGAAGCGAGGACGGTAGCGGGTGGTGTGATAGTCCGCGGGATCCACGCGCCGGGCAGGCAAGTTCTTACCTGGTATATCGGTAGCGATAAAAGCGCCGTCACGGTGGGCTGCCATGACCCCGTACGTACCATTCTCGACCTGGCTCATGACCAGATTGGCGTAGTAGATCGCCATATGCTTGTCATACGCGTCCGGTTCACCGCTGCGCAGGAAATAGGTCAGGTCAATCGGCAGAAAACGCACACCCGGCAGGCGGGCAGTGAGTTGTTCCGCCAGGAACTCGGCCACGTTGGCTTTCTTGCGGTGCCCGTAGGCATCAATTGGGCCGATTTCCGGTACAGGCATACCCAGGTTAGCTCCCTCTGAGAGCAGCACTATCGAATAGTTGAAAGGGTTCCGCCGATCCTTGGGTATCAACCTGGCGAGCGCGTCGATATCGGCAGGCACCTCGGGGATCAGCACACGGTCAGCCCAGGTAACGGTGGCCGTTTCGAGCGCCGTGAAGCCCGCGTCCCGGCCAAACATGCGGAAAAGCACGGTCTCACTGTGCGATCCGGCGGTGGAGCGCATACGCGTGATAAACTCCGCCGCCCGGCTGATAGCGGTTTGGAAGCCGATACAGAAGTCGGTGCCGGGTACATCGTTATCCATCGTCTTGGGAATGCCCCAGATGGGCACCCCTTTCGCTGAAAGCACTGCCCCGTAACTCAAGGTATCGTCTCCACCGATCACGACCAACCCATCCAGCTCAAGAAATTCCAGGTTGGCCAGCACCACTCCGGTAAGGTCAACCCGGTCATCTGGGCCGTGTCCAGCACCGTAGGCTGCCAGGTGGGGCGGCAGATCGCCTACTCGCGTACGAGCCGGGTTGGTACGCGTGGATTGCAGGATCGTGCCACCCATGCGATCGATGGTACGAGTGTTTAACCGGTTCAAGGGCACGAGATAGCTGCCCTGCCAGGTGCCGGGTTCGTCCCGGGAGAAGATGAGGCCCTCGCGACCACGCGCCCGGTCAAGAAATGTGATGCCTTCCCAACCCGCCCGCAGGCCGATGACGCGGATACCCATGGATTCTGCGCGATATACCAGCGCTTTAATCGCGGCATTCAGCCCCGGTACATCTCCACCACCGGTCAGCACCCCCAGTGAACGAATAGGACTCGATAGCTGTCCTGGCATTAGGAACACCTCCCTGTTCATGTTTTTTAACATTGTACACTGAAAATAGCAAATCACAAGCTCACATACAGATAAATTGTGCTGGTTATGACCGTCCGCATCGTTCGACAAAATGAATAAACTATGCTACACTGCTTACAAGCTATACAAAGGCAAATAAACAGTCTTTCTTTAAGGAGGGTGCAACCCTATGACGAATTGTTCAAATTGCGGCAATGATGTTACCGGAAAGAAGTTTTGTCCAGAATGCGGCTCAGCTGTACAAGTTACAGCCCCACCTGCAGCCGAATCATCAACCAATACCTGTCCCCGTTGTAATGGCCTCGTCAAACCAGGCGCATCTTTCTGTATGCATTGCGGTTCGTCGCTGAGCGCTCATGCCGTGGTTGCCACCGCCCAATCACAGCCATTAACGCGCCAGTGTATTGCCTGTCATTCCGAAGTTCCTATGGAATCGGCATTCTGCACGAATTGCGGTCAGACGATGCAGCCATCGGCTGCTGCGCCCGTCTCAGCGGCACCAGCGCCAGCAATTTGCACCAATTGTGGACGACAGAACGCCCCAGGAACACGCTTCTGTGGAGGATGCGGAAGCCCACTCGCGACAGGCACATCTACTCCCGCACCTTCTACGGTGTACCCACAAACAGGCCCTTATGGGCAACCGCCGCAGTACCAGCAGCCGCAATATGGCACTCAGTATCCGCAGCAAGGGCAGCAGTACCAGCAGTATCCACAACAGGGGCAGCAATATCCCCAGCAATACGGGCAGATGGGATATCAGCAACAGCCAATGGTTGGGCAGCAGCCGATGGTGTTACGCTGTCCAATTTGTATGGCCATGTCACCGTTGGGAACGGCCAACTGTCCCGGCTGCCGCACTAACCTGGCGGGCGTTGTTCCCACTGCTGCTGCTGTCCAGATGCAGGGCCAGCAGGGAGGTCTTGGAGGCTTCTTGCAAGGTAGTGGTGGCCAGATGGCGGTAGGCGCGCTGGGAGGCGCGGCCGCAGTAATCGGGGGCGAAATGCTCCTGCATGGCATCGAACGAGAACACGAGCGCGACCGCTATGGTTACGATCGCGACCGCGGTGACGGCGGTATACTTGGTGATGTTGGCGGCCTGGCAAACGATGTCGGCTTATTCTAATTCCTGACATCCAGGGCATAAAGTCGTGATCCTGATACCCATCCCAGTTGTCAGGATCACGACTTTATGCTTCACCGCCTCTTCAAGTTACCCAAAAGGGCTATCTCTCTCTTCATTTTCCGTTGCCTACTACGCTCAAACCGTCTATAATGATGTGACGTATTCAGATGCGCTCAGCAGAGATATTATACCAGGCATGGTAGACATTCTGACAAGCGCGTTGGGAAGTGTACGACACCTATCTCTCAAGCCGCAAAGCAGATCGCACCATTATGGGTGGTTGAGGGACTATTGATGAAGAAAGTATCTATATTTCATGCAATATCAGCGAACGACGTTACAAAATGGGCTGCGCTTACTGACCGCGCCTATGCCAGGGATGCGTTCCGCGAGCATCGGTCTCATTTTTACCGTTGGTTCACGTTATGAAACACCGGCACAGGCTGGCATCTCGCACTTTATTGAACATATGTTGTTCAAGGGCTCTCAGCACTACCCAACGGCCAGGCACATATCCGAAGCCATCGAGGGAGTTGGAGGGAACTTTAACGGGAGCACGGATAAAGAACTGACGGGCTATACCGCGCGTGTTCCCGGCGAACACTTACCAGCAATTATGGAAGTACTCGCCGATATGGTACGCAGGCCGCTCTTTGATCCTGTCGAGATAGAGAAAGAGCGCAGTGTGATCATAGAGGAACTGAGTTCCACGCGCGACGATCCGCAGGAGTGGGTCAATCTGCTCATTGATGAAACGATGTGGCCAGGTTTACCTTTAGGGCGCGACGATGCAGGTTTCGTGGAAACGGTTGCGCGAATTTCACGCCAGGATATGCTGCACTACTTAGATGAATATTATCGACCAAATTCACTTATTATCAGTGTGGCAGGGAATATCGATGCAATGGAGGTTGCTCAACTCTCCGAACGGCTTTTTGGTGATTGGGAGGCAGGACCGCATACGTCATGGGTAGAGAGTTTTCCACCACGTGATGCCGTGCCTGTCACCATTATACAAAAAGAGACGGAGCAGGCCAATATTTGTCTGGGAACACTGGGTATAGCTTATGCTTCACCCGACTATTATGCATTCATGTTAGCCAATGCAATTCTAGGTGAAGGAATGAGCTCTCGCCTCTTCCAGTCTATACGTGAAGAGCAAGGCCTGGCATACGACATTGGAAGCTACTTTAATAGTTATGCTGAAACTGGAAATTTTGTCGTCAGCGCGGGTGTGGACCCTACGCAGGTTGAACCGGCCATACGGGCCATCATCCATGAACTTGTAGGCATGTGTCAAACACCTGTACCGGACGACGAGTTGAAGCGCATCAAAGCATATATTCGAGGAAGTATTCTTTTAGGTATGGAAGGCACGGCGCAGGTGGCTTCCTGGCTGGGGAGCCAGGAGTACTTTCGCGGCAAGGTTTTACCTGTTGATGAGATTGTAGCTCGGATTGATGCCGTTACAGCCGATGATATTCAGCGCATAGCGCAAAACTGCTTTGCTGCCGAATGGCGTCGCCTGGCTGTAATTGGCCCTTATGACCCTGGGAGAGCGGAGTACTTTGCAAAGTTGCTCAAGGGCGGTGACTAAAACGCCTTTCATTGGACGATATATTCACTCACATTCGACCAAGAAAGACGTGAGACAGGAGATCGATTTTTATGGTGCAAACAACGCTTCGTGACCGTATTCAAAGTATAGAGGATGCCATCAGCGCCGGTCAGATCGACGATGCGATGGCGCATTGCCAACAGCTCCTCGTTCGTTATCCCGACGCGCTTGAAATACAACGCCTGCTCGGTGAGGTATACCTGGCGCAAGGCCGTTTTGACGAGGCACAACAAACATTCGACTGGATACTGGTGAATGATCCAGAAAACGTCATCGCCTACTGTGACCGTGCCCTGATTTGCGAACACCTGTCAGATATCGATACGGCGCTTGACTGCTACCAGCAAGCCTACGAATTGAGCCGGGGAAACAGCCAGATACGAAGAGAATTTAACCAGCTCAGCGCCAGGGTAGGCCAACAGGAATTTATGATGTCACGCGCCGGGCTTGCTCGCCTATATATGCGGGGTGATCTGCTTACACAAGCCATTCAAGAGTGGGAGGCAGTACTGGTGGCGGGACCAGACCGCCTGGATGCCCGTTTGGGGCTGCTTGAGACCTACTGGCGTGAGGGCATGTATGACCAGGCAGAACAAACCGCATCGCGTATCCTCGAAGAAGTTCCCAATTGCGTAAAAGCGTTGTTGCTCCTGGCTCATATCACCTCGGCCTTCAACCTGCAGCGCGCGCGCGAACTGATTCAACGCGCCGAAATACTGGACCCCGAACTGGTAATGGCCCAGGAACTCTTCAATGATCTCTCCGCGAGCCAACCAAATGACCCATTTCTGCCGCTTATTCGAAAAGATCCCATCCAGTTAGAAGAGCAGGGCAATGGCTATAAGAAGCCGATAGAGGCCATCAACACTCTCCAATACGCTTCAATTGAAGTCAACAGAGCTGAGCCTTCTGACGAGGAGCTTTCTGCAGATCACCTGTACAACTCGAATGCTATGGATAACTTGAGCGCGCTCGATACCAGGACGGTTATACAGGCTGGCTCACAACCAGTACAGGAAGCGGTGTGGTCGGATGACACGAACATTGAACAGGTCGAAACCTGGGCAACCACCCATATATCCAACCAGAACCAACCTGTAGATGATTTTGAAGCATGGGCGACGCAACAAGAAATCGACGATGATTTCGACCCGGCGTTGCTCGAACAGCAGCCCTGGTTCCAGGCTGAACAGGCACCCACGCTAGCCGCTGAACCTGTCGAACAAGCACATACAGATGCGAGTGCCTTCAAAGACTCCGACGCGGTGAAGGCGCCTCGTGAAGAGGAGGTACCCGCTCCACCTGCATGGCTCGACATGTTGACGAAAAGCGAACGACGCCAGCCCAGCGGCGCCATGCCTCCAGTACGAGAGCAATCTGCTTCTCCTGAACAGCCAAAGGAAAGCGCATTTCAACGCCAGGATGAGCCTGTTCCAGCCCCCAGGCAATCATGGGAAGATGAGTTTCGTTCTGTTCCCGCACCACCAGAACAAGCCGAGGCCGTCTCACCTTTCGTCTTTGCACCCGATGACAAAGAAGAAGATATGGGCTGGCCGGAATGGTTGAAATCACTTGGAGCGGAGTCTATCGAAGCAGCTTCAGAATCTGAAAAACAACAGCCATCACCTTTAAGCGGCTGGAGCGACTTGCAGCAGCCAGTGCAGGCACCAAAACCCACACCTTATGACTCGTGGACCAGTCAGCTTCAACCGGCACCGGCGGCGCATGAGCCTGAGCCTTCCCGCTATAGCTCATGGGAAGAGCAAATTGACCAGACAATGTCAGAAGCGGACATGCAACAACTGGCCACGCTGGAAACCCTGGAAAAGAGCCTGCTTTCGCAAGGGTTCGTTCCACTGCAACCCGGCTCACTGTCGACCATCGCGCAAGAAGCGAGCCTTACTCCAGCGCCAGAGCCATCCAGCAGCCCGCCGATTGCGAAACCGGCTGAGATGATTCAGCCGGTATTACCTGTTGCCGAGCCATCTAAATTATCTCAGCCCGAGACACCGGTCGTCGAGCTGGCGCCTGAGCAAGCTCAACCCTTGCCGAGCAGTCCAACAATTCCACTATTCGCGCCAGACCTGGCGCCTACACCAGTTCCGCAGGAAGAGCCGATTCTGGCAACGAACCTTATCGAGCCAGCCAGCAACGCGGCTGCCAGGCAGGAAGGCACGCTGATGCCTGCGTACCGCGCGGATGCTTTCCTCGAAAATGAGTTGGAAACGACCATGAAGCGCCCTGCCGTGCGGCTGCAACCTATGCATACATCGGCAATAAAGACAGATCATCCCTATCCCGCGGATAGAGGTCGCTCTGCTGACCGCTTGACAGGTGGCAAAGCGGCAGAGAGCACTATGAGCAACAAGGAACGCTTGTTGAGGGGCTATCAATACCAACTAGCGGGCGCGTACGACGAGGCGATGCAGGAATATCGCATACTGATCCGCAATGCGCCTGAGCTGCTTGGTGACCTCATCAGTAACGTGCGCGCACTACTCAGACTTGCTCCCAAGTACACCGCGGGCTATCGAGTGCTTGGTGATGCCTATATGCGCCAGGGTGAGTACTTACAGGCGATGGAGGCTTACAACAAGGCCCTGACGATAGCAAAGAAAGCAAAAGGCCTGAGTCATTAGTAGCAGAAGGAGTCAAATGTGGATACAATTCTACAGCGGTTGACCGACCTGGATGAGATCACAGGCGCATTAATTATTGGCAAGGATGGTCTGATCGTTTCTGGAGCGCTGCCGGGTGATGATGAGGAGATGTTGGGCGCTATGTCAGCAGCCGTCTTTGGCTCCATTGCAAGTTACACCTCGCAAACGGCTCATGGGGAAACGCAGCACGTCATCATTGAAACTGACAAAGGCTCGATTCAATTCGCGGAGGCCGGCGAGCTTATTCTTGTCGTCACTACTACATCCGGTGGCAATGCTGGCCGCATTCGCATCGAGATGAAAAAGGCCTGCCGGCAACTTTCTGAGCTGGTAGCGGCCTATTAAGGCTTATACTGAAACCATCCCTGGCTTCATTGCAGCATGAATAAGCCAGGAATGGTTTCAGTGACCTTGGAATAAGGCGTTGATGGGGGGCGAGTGGCACGACAGCTAAACTTGTCTTTTCACATCAATGGGTTGGTGAAGGAGCTTCTTCCGGGGTCGCGCACTCAGTTGCGGCTTTCTTTTTGTTCGTAAGACGCCAACAACATGTTTTGCTACGTAAACAACGGTCCTGTTCCTCCAACGTAATGGGTGGAGTTCCTTTCATACAAAACACTTGATACATTGGCTCACCCGCCGATACGTCATTACAAGGGAACCAGCGTTCCCGGTAAAACGGGCAGGCATTTCTATGTTTGCGCCAATTGGAATTTTCAGATGGATTAGTTTCGATGGTCCCTGCCAAAAATTCGTCCTTCCTGATAGGCATTTCTCGCTCGTTTCAATAACGTTTTACGTAGTATAACACAAAACCTCTCGAATCGCCCCTGTATCGGCCTACGATTTTCTCCGACCTTCTTCACGTTCCGAGGGCGTAAAGACCTTGATAAGGAAAGAGCAAATCCACCACGAGATGGTAAGGTACCCTACCTGTGATAAGATATCAATGAAGTATCTATTACTGATTACTAAAAAACGGGGGAGAGTGCTTTGGTCGAACCAACTTCCGATCAGAAAAATGGCTTCCAACAACTAGCTAAAGATGAGGCTCCCTGGACGATACGCCAAACGCTGCTGGGCATTTTATTCACCATGGTTCCCTGGATTGCGCTGGCGCTCATACTGAATAGTATCGGGCCTACCTCTACCAACAACGCGCCGCTGCCCCTACGAGTAGACCTGATCGGGGCGATTATCACCCTCATCTTCTCGGCTATTATCGAGGGAGCATTTTTGATCGCTCCATTCTACTTTGCCAATGCTGCGTTCCGTGCAGTGAAGCGGCGCGGTCGGCTGGTATTGAATGCACTAGGATTCCGCGCATTTCCAGCGCGCCGTACCGCCTTCTTGATAATAGGGCTGATGGTGGGAATTTTTGCCGTAAACTTCCTCTATTCCTATGTGATTACCACGTTCCATCTCAATCTCCAAACAAATGACCAGGTGCTTCTTGAACGTAGCAAGCAGGCTCCGCTCACCATCTATGCCACGCTTTTTGCAGCCGTTTTCATTGCCCCATTCTGTGAGGAAGTGTTTTTTCGCGGGTTTGTCTTCCCCGGTTTGCGCAGGGCTATGCCTGTTGGCTGGGCTATTGTGCTGAGTTCGCTGCTCTTCGCGGTTGCGCATGCCGATCCAGGCTCATTCGCTGTCCTGTTCATTATTGGTCTTGCGCTTGCGTTTCTTCGCTGGCGCACCGGGTCCATCTGGCCAGGCATGATTTTACATATGCTCAACAATGGGATTGGGGCGGTAAGTATCATCCTTGTAATGCAGGGAGCGATGCATTAATCACTCATGGTAGGCAATCAGCGGACCATGTGGAATGGTTCATGCCGGAGGGCAGCGCCAATTCCACGTGGTCGTATTGTCAGATGAGGACTGGCTAACTTGTGGTGATGCGTCCGACCTTCCCGGCACCTTCGGTGAACCACATGGCCCCATCTGGCCCTGCCGTGATATCGGTCGGGAGGCTGGAGGCGGTCGGCGTCGACGTCAAGGTAATCTTGCCACTTGTGGTGATACGCCCGATCGCGCTCACATTCGTAGTCGAATCTTCGTAGGTGAACCAGAGATTGCCGTCCGGCCCAGCCGCGATGCCGCCCAGATAGAGGTAATCATTGTTACCTGGGCTGGGAAAGGGGAACTCGGTTATCATGCCGGAAGGGGTGATTCGTCCGATCTGGCTGGATGCATCCGTGTTGTCGAGCGTGAACCAGAGGTTGCCGTCCGGCCCGGCTACAATGTCATCGGTTGAGCCATTGCGGGTTGGGACCGCAAAGGTGGTGAACTTGCCCGAAGGGGACATTTTCACGATCTGACGAGCGCGATCGGTGAACCAGAGGTTGCCATCTGGCCCTTTCGTAATCTGATAGGGATAGCCACCCGTACTATCTGTGAAAGGGAAGGCGGTGAACTTCCCGCTCGTGGTAACGCGCCAGACCCTACTCGCTCCATCGGTGAAGTAGAGGTTGCCATCTGGCCCTGTGGCAATGTCCCAGATATAGCTTGCTTTCGGGACTGTGAATGTGGTCAGTTTCCCACTCGTGGTGAGGCGACCAATCTGGTTCGTAGTTGAACCACCAACGTCATTGAGCAACGTTAACCAGAGCGCCCCATCGGGTCCCGCCGTGATGTAGGTCGCGGAGTTCAGTGTGCTGTTGAGCCTGAACACGGTAACGGTTCCTTTAGTGGTGACGCGCCCAACTTCGTTATCGTAGAACAGGGTGAACCAGAGCGACCCGTCTGGGCCTGCCGTAATGCCCTGAGGTATGCCCGGTGATGGTACCTTGAACTCGGTAATAGTGGACGCAGCCGAGACTGGCTGAACCAGGAGGAGCACAAAAGCTCCCACGAGAGACAGGATCATCATCGCCTTCTGAATTGGCGGCTTCCTGCTGAGACCATGCCAGCCTTCACCGGCTGCTCCCAGGTATCCTTTTAGTTTAACTGCATCGCCTGTTCCCGGTAGGTAATTCGCTTTCATAAGGTGTTTCCTCCTCTCCCCTTGCTTGAGCGTGGCAGAAGTCGATGGGAAGATAATTCATATGATGCTTCTTACATAGCAAGGCATATTCTATCCCTTACCTGTTCATACGTAGGTAGGTTACGCTAACTGAGGTGTTCTGGGTGCGAACGATGGTAGACTCGACCTGCATCGTCTGCTCCTGCGCATTACCAGTACCAGTAGACGGTACATCCACGCTGTTCAAGTCGTTGAAACCACTCCGGGAGAGAAGTCAGGCGATTATCCCTCAAATCGAGGGAAGCGAGACGTATCAGCTTGCCAAGCGACTCAGGGAGTGCCGTCAACCCGTTATTCTGCAAACGTAACTCTTTGAGACTTACCAGGTCGCCAAGCGACTCGGGGAGAGCAACCAGATAATTGTTCATTCCATGCAATTCTTTCAGGCGCGCCAGGTTGCCAAGCGAATCGGGAAGAGTCGTCAAGCGATTATTGTAGAGCCTCAGCTCTTGCAGCTCGCTCAGTTTCCCAATCCAATCGGGCAGAGCCGTCAAGGAATTATCAGTGATATTGAGGTACCTGAGATTGCTCAGGTTTGCAAGTGACCTGGGCAGGGCCGTCAAGTGGTTATTACTGAGATAGAGAAAATATGTCAGGTTTCTCAGCTCGCCAAGCGACTCAGGAAGAGCGGTAAGTTCATTATGACCCAAATCGAGCGTATGCAGCCGGGTCAGATTGCCAATGCTCTCGGAGAGCGAAGTCAACCGGTTTTGCCCCAGGTTTAACGTTTGGAGGTTCGTCAACTGCCAAAACAGCTCGGGGAGGGCCGTCAACCGATTTCCGCCAGCACTTATTGCTTTGAGACGTGTCAATCGGCTGAGACTCTCAGGGAGAGCAACCAATGAATTGCCGTATACATTCAACGTCTCGAGGCTCGTTAGCTGGCCAATACTCGCGGGAAGAGCCATCAACCGGTTCTTATCTCCATGCACTTCTTCAAGCTGAAGCAGGTTGCCAAGCGAATCGGGAAGAGATGTCAACCGGTTCTCATCCACATACAATTTTCTCAGTTGAAGCAGGTTGCCAAGCCACTCCGGGAGGGAAGGCAACCGATTTCCAGTCACATCCAGGTGTTGAAGGTTGATTAACCGGCCGAGTGACGCGGGGAGTGAAGTCAGTGCGCAGTATCGAAGAGATAAAGCTATAACTGTAGCATTTTCGGCATAAAAACTGATGTTCCCCGCAGTCTTCTCCTTTAACACGACGGGGATGGATGCTCCTGCTTTTAGATAACCACTCTCCTGAAGCAATCCCTCCAGTTCTTTTAGTACACTGATTTCAGTCGCTGGAAGAGTAACGCCACTGTAAGTCTCTCTTAACACTTTTATGCCCGGCTCCCCTGTTTCACCACCTGTCCCAGTGTAGCACCGACTCCAGGGGGTATGCGGGGAGCCGGCTTGAAGTCCGTGCCCAGCGTATAGGCTACAGGGATGAGCGCCGCCTGCATCACCTGCTCATAGGGAATACCCAGCACCTGTGCTGCCTCCTGTTCGTAGTAGAGATGCACCGATGTCCAGGCTGTTCCTATACCCATGGAGACGAGCGGCCAGCATAAAACTCCATACAGCAGGCAAAATCGATCCCCAGACACCGGCTTGCTCGGCGGTTGACTCATCCTGGACACGGCCCCAGATGCAAGGCACGAGTAAAATATGAAAGTATTATAAGCCAGAGCGCGGCCACAGTGAATTATGTGAATCACTGTGGCCGCGCATTCATTGATTTGACGTGCCGATCAGCAAATGCAGCGCTACTTCTTGCGGCGGTCCTCAACGCGGGCGCTGGCGGTCTTTGACTCACCACCGCTGGCGCGCGGCAGGCTATCGGCGGCGACCAGTTCCACCTTTGGAGAGTTACCCGTCACGGTCTTGACGGCCTCGGACATTTCGCGGCTCACGGCCTGGTTGCGCGCGCTATCGCTCAAGATCGAGGCGTCCTTCACTTCGACTTTGAGGTCGAAGGTATCGAGGTCATTGCGCCTGTCAACGATGATGCGGAAATTCGCGCCCGTTTCAGGGAACTTCACCAGCGCCGCCTCGACCTGGCTGGGGAAGACGATCAGGCCGCGAATCGAAACGGCATCGTCGCTGCGTCCCTTGATGGCGGCGATCTTGGGATGCGTGCGGCCACAGGCGCAGCGCTCCTCCCACCACACGCGCGAGAGGTCGCGGCTGCGATAGCGGATCATGGCCGTGCCATCGGCGGTAAGCCATGACCAGACCAATTCACCATCCCTCCCCTCTTCGACCCACTCGCCCGTGTCGGGGTTGATGCACTCGACCAGGAAGGCATCCGCCCAGGCGTGCATGCCATCGCGGGTTTCGCACTCACAGGTCATGCCCGGGCCGAGGAACTCCGTCATACCGAATTCGTCGTAGGCTGTGATGTTGAAGAGTTCTTCGAGCTTCATGCGCGTTTCCCAGGGCCAGGGTTCCGCGCCGAACAGGCCGATCTTCAGCTTCGTCTCTCTGAAATCGACGCCGCGCTCACGAGCCTTGCCACCAACATAGAGGCCCACGGAGGGCGTCATACACATAGCGGTCACACCAAAATCGACGATGAAGTCGATCATGCGATCATACTGGCGGGCATCCGAACCCATGGGAATGGCCATCGCGTCCATTGCCATCGCACCATAGTGGAAACCAAAGCCGCCGGTTGCCAGGCCATAGCCGTAGCAGTTCATGAGAATATCGCCGGGGCGCATGCCGGTCATCCACAGCTCGCGCGCATTGAGATCCGCCCAGTAATCGATGTCCTTCTTGGTCGCGAAGACCGGTACGCTTTTGCCGGTGGTACCACTGGTGGCATGAACCTCAACCGGACCGCCCTCATCGCCCGGTTTCTTAAAGGCCATACCATAGGGATAGGCTTCGCGCACGGTTTTCTTTTCGAGGAACGGCAGCTTCTGAATGTCCTCTAACGCTTTGATATCCGAGGGTTTCACACCGGCTTCATCGTACAGGTTACGATAAAATTGGTTCTGCGCATACGCACGATTGACAATGGTCTGGAGACGCTCTAATTGCAAAGCTTTCAGTTTGTCCTTAGACAGCGTTTCCATTGCTTCGTTGAAGAACTTCCGGTCACTCATGAGTCACCTCCGTCGTCCTACTATTAAATAAAGTAAACAAGCGTGGTTTGGATGCGTTCGCAGCATCCGGTAATGCACATCATTATAGCACAACTAGACCCGCTTACACTGCCTGATTGAGGAAAGCGGGTCTAGTTGTGCTCCACGTCGCCGTCAAAGCTCGTAGTCGTAGGCCATGCGTGTATCGCCACGCTTCTTGACTGGCGTCGGTTCAAGACGCAATGTACAATTAAAATCGCTAACTTCATCAACTGGAACAAGGTAGACCCCATCGGTCGGCTCGAAGTAAACGGCAAAGTAATCGCATTCTCCCTTGTACCCTTGCCTTTTCCTCCCTCCCGAATTGCTGACCACGTTAAAGTTGAGACCCGTTTTATCTATGTTCCATCGAGCTGTTTTCACCTGTACGCGCCAGAACCGTCCTTCTGCATCCTCAATGACCAGATCATATCGAGAGTACACACTAACGGGCTTGAGTACACCATAACCACACTGGATGAATCGTGCAATTGCTCTTGTCTCACTAATAGCACCCTTGTCGATAAACTTCTTCTTCCCATCAAGGAGTCCCATGGATTTCTCCCTTTCGGCTATGATGGTATAGTCAAAGTCGGCAGTGGGTCAGTTGTTGGCTCGCTCGGCTCCTCCAACCCACACTTAAATCTCACTCTTCCACGCTCGTTGACGTACCTGAGCATAGGAACAAACAGCGCGTGTAGCTCGCCTACAAGATACCCGACGCTAAATTCGTAGGAAATGGGACGCTCATCAGTCATATCCCACCGCTCTAGCATGATCTGTAAGACTTGGCTAATCAGTTCTCGTTCGGTGATAAGTTCTTTCTTCTCAGCGCACTGTGCGTCGATACCTGCTTCGTAGGCTTCCAGGAACTCCTGAGTGGAGAAGATGATCGGGGTCCATGCCCCCTCTAAGCGTGGCATAGGTGACTCCTTTTTGTAAGGCGGCTAATGGCAACTGACCAGTGTAATTGAAAGCCGCTATGAAGTTTCCTCGACTCGGCTAGAATGACGATTCGGCGACACTCGGCTTCTTGCTTCGCCTCAGGTAGTTTCATAGGTTATTATTATCATAGCATATTTCAACATGCTTTTCAATACTTTTACTTGCTTTTTCATGCTTTTGAATGCCGGGACAAGTAGAAGTTTGACAAAGCGCAAGAAATAGTGCTAATATTAACTGAACAGGGTTCTCATATATTATTTCCTGAGGTTATTGTTTTGTAAGGAGTGCAGCTATGACTTTAGCTGAGTTAATTGAAGAGGCACTGATGACCAACAAAGAAGTAGCCGATGAAACGGGATTATCTGTAGGGACGGTATCTCGCATGGTCAATAGTCACCCAACCTCGCGTTTATCAGTAAGAAAAGTGTTAAGCGTACTCAGCCGAAAACTAGGCCGAAAAATCGAATTCAGCGATGTTGAGGGTCTAAACATAACTGATTAACAAGGGTTGAAATGGCCAAAGTACGCACCTATACAATTTATGCTCTCATCGATCCCAGAGATAATCTGGTACACTATGTCGGCATAAGCGTAGATGCTGAGACAAGGTTCTACGGTCATATGCATGATGTTACCGGTAACTACGAAGAGAGACGCTGGATCAAGAGCCTCAAGAAAAATGGGTTATCTCCTATTTTACAAGTGCTAGAAGTGATAAATGGCGATAATGCCCATGCTATTGCTTGCGAGCAAGAACAATATTGGATAACCGAGATGTTACGCTTGGGTCATCCTCTTTCTAATGTATCGGGTAACACCCGCCCTTATGTCCGGGCGACTGTAGGGGAATTGTATAGAATATCTCAGAAACCAAATTTTTCCGGTAGTAGTACCCGTGCTGCTAAAAGGTCATCAGTTATGGCAGACGACGAGGAGTTGCTGACTGTCGAAGAAGTCGCCAGACGACTGAAAGTTAATCCCAAAAGGGTGTACAAATTAATACAGGATGGGGAGCTAGAAGCCACAAATATTGGCGGCGCAGGGAGAAGTATCTACAGAATAAGCCTTGCTGACTTCAATAGCTATTTACAGTCTCGAAAAGTAAAGCGAGATAATGATTTATAACATATCTGGGTCTGTTAGCTTCTATAAGTAAAACCTGTGGTCAATCGCCACAGGTTTTCTTAATATTGTAAATGTTAGAGTTTAGCCTCGCAGTTCCTTTTCAATTCGATTTTGTAGAATAGATGGTTCAAAGAATTGGCAATCTTAAAAGTGCTGATTTCTGGAGAAGTTCATCAGGTCGTCTCACTTACTCATGAAATGTCGATAGTATTGAGATTTTGATTAAAGTTACGTGGAATATGGAATATTCCATTCGTAACATAAATTATGTGGATTTTGTGCTCATTCATTGGAGAAGCTATGAAGAAGAGAGCGCATATTCCACATAATTTTGACATAAGTTTTGAGACACTTCAATGAGAAGTCGCCGGAGGCTGCTACGTATTGCCGAGGAGTATATCAGAAAACGGCCGATTCTGAGATGCTCTTTTTTGAATAGTGCCTGAAAGGCCAGCAAGGGTTGGCTTAAGCAAGCAGCGGTTCAAGAGAGCGCTGCAACATGATTTTCAGTTCATGGTCGATCAAGCAAAAGCTTCGCACGGGAGTGGGATCGAGGCGGGCGTTTCGACTGGTTACCCGAGCTTTCGATACCTGGCCGGGGGCATGCCGACTTCTCGCTTGAAGGCTTTGTGAAAGGCGACTCCCGATTCATAGCCGAGAAGCTCTGCGATCTTTTCTATCTCGACATTGTCCTTGAGCAAGCGGGTTGCTCTGTGCATGCGCCAACGGGTGAGATACGTGATAGGGGGCTCACCCACAAGACGGGTAAAGCGAGCGGAGAAGACTGAGCGGGAGAGGGCCACCGCCTCTGCCAGTTCCTCGACCTTCCACCCACGTTCGGGCGAGTGATGAATCAGGCCAAGAGCCGTGCTGATAGGCTGATCGCGTAGCGCCGCTACCCATCCTCGCGAAGATGCCGCTTGCTGCTCAACCCAGACCCGGATCACGTGAATGAAGAGCAGTTCGGTTAATCGCCTGAGCATCACCTCCGCGCCCAGCCGAGGCGTGGCCGCTTCACGTGCG
>WNGJ01001008.1_pt1 | contig 41863 bp, 37 predicted proteins | sample 5400611 | NCBI WGS metagenome assembly WNGJ01 (sample SAMN13153375, study PRJNA577476) | soil metagenome | isolation source: 40 cm soil or saprolite under Garry oak tree replicate 1 | place: USA:California | collected 2016-06-15
CGACGACCAGCACGGCCGCCACCAACCAGGTGCGGTGTCGCATCGCGACCCTCCTCTCGGTCAGCCGGTGCTCGGCTCGCCAGCGGCGGCGGGCTCGGCTGCGGCGGGGACGGGACGGCCGGCGGCGTCGGCGAAGCGCAGGTAGAGGGCAGGCAGGACGAGCAGCGTGAGCAGCGTCGAGGTGACCAGGGCACCGAGCGCGACGACGGCCAGCGGGTGCAGGATCTCCGCTCCGGCCACGCTTCCGGTCACCGCGAAGGGCAGCACGGCGGCCGCGGTGGCCAGCGCGGTGAGCAGGGTCGGCGCGACCCGATCCCGGGTGACGCCCAGCACGAGTTCGCGGCGGCTCCCGCCGTTCTCGTCGTCCTCGTCGTCCTCGTCGTCCTCGTCGTCCTCGTCGTCCTCGTCGAGCCGTCGGTAGCCGCGGACCAGCAGGAGGTTGCCCGGCGAGCGGCAGCGTCAGGAACAGCAGCAGCGCGGTCCGCCAGCTGCCCGTCGCGGCCTGGAGCAGCAGGAAGATCGCGACGGCGGCGGCCAGCGCGACGGCCAGCGCGCGCCGGGGCGAGCCGTGCTGGGGGTTGAGGTCTGCCGGCACCTCGGCGTGGTACTCGAGCGGGAAGGACATCGCCTCGACCCGGCTCCTGACGTCGCGCAGCACCGCACCGAGGTCCCGCCCGCCGACGTCCGCCGACACGTCCAGGCTGCGCGAGACGTCGTTGTGCGTGATGACGGTCGGGTACGGAGCGAGTCGCACGTCGGCGACGTCGTGCAGGCGGACGTGCCCACCGTTCGCGGTGTCGATCAGGAGGTCCCGGACGCTCGCGAGGCTGTGCCGGGTCGCCGGCGCACCCCAGACCACGACGTCGAAGATCTTCTGCTGCTCGTACAGGCTGCCCACCGGCAGGCCGGAGAGCAGGGTCGCGGCCGCCCGCCGCACGTCACCGGGCCTGATCCCGTACCGCTCGGCAGCCGTCAGGTCGACCTGGATCTGCAGCGTCGGCTCCTCGGCCACTGTCTGTGCCTGCGGGTTCCGGACGCCGTCGACCGTCGAGAGGACATGCCGCACCTGCTCCGCCTGGGTACGCAGCAGCTGCAGGTCCTGGCCGTAGACCCGAACGACCAGCGGGTGCGCCGGGGCCGCCTCCGCCGCCCTCAGCCGGTCGTCGGGATACGTCGACAGGGTGTGGCGCAGGCCGGGGTAGCCGTCGATGACCCGCTCGACCGCCGCGGTTGTCGCGCCGAGGTCCGCCGACGGGGCAACTCTCACCCACATCTCGCCGGAGTTGACGTTCACCGCCTGGTCCGAGGTCAGCGCGCGGCCGACGTGGACGTTGACGTCCCTGACGCCGGTCAGCCCGCGCAGCTCATGGCCGGCCGCGGCGGTGATCCGGTTCATCTCCGACAGCGACGTGCCGGGCGCAGACGAGATCTGGACCACCAGGTCACGGTCCTGCAGCGCGGGCAGCACCCGGTGGCTGCCGAGCTGGGGAACGACCGCAAGCCCGGCCAACACCAGCACGCCGACGGCCGCGAATGCCCGGCGCGGCCGGCGACTGAGCCACCGAGCGGTTCGGTCGAAGCCCCGCTGCGCCCGCCGCAGCAGCGGGCTCGGCTGCCGCTCGCGCGGCGAACCGGTGAGCAGCAGGACGGCCAGCGCCGGCGTGAGTGTGAGCGCGACCGCCGCCGACGCCAGGATCGCCAGGAGGTACGACGCGATCAGCGGCCGCGCGAACGAGCCGGCCACTCCGGTCAGCAGCAGCACCGGCAGCACGGCCAGCAGCAGGATGAGTGTGGCGTAGGCCAAGGGTCCGCGCGTCTGGAGCACTGCCTCGACGAGCATGGCCGCCCTCGAACCGGGCCCGCTCGACTCGGCACGCTCCCGGAGCCGCCGGCGGGCGTCGTCGACGCCGACGACCGCGTCGTCGACGAGGACGCCCAGCGCCACGACGAACCCGGCCAGGACCGCCGTGGTGAACGTCGTCCCGCGCAGGTACAGCACGTACGCCGCAGCGACCAGCGCGAGCGGGATCGTCACGAGGCTGATGAGTGCGGCTCGCCATGACAGCAGCAGACCGCCGACCAGCACGACGACGAGGATCAGGCCCAGGATGCCGCGAATGGCGATGTTGCCCAGCGCCGCCTCGATGAAGTTCGCGGGTCGGAAGACCGTCGTGTCGATCTGGACGCCGGACAGCCCGGGCCGGAGAGCGGCCATCGCGTCCTCGACCGCCCGGGTGACCTCCAGCGTGTTCGTCTCCGGGAACTTCTGCACCACCAGCATGAGCCCTGGACCGCCGGCGCCGGCGGCGTCGCCGATGAGCGGCTGGTGGTCCTCCACCACCTCCGCCACGTCGGCCAGCCGCAGCGTTCGCCCGGTGGAGTCGTCGATCGTCACCGACGACAGCTGCTTCGCCGTGGTGATCGGGAAGACGTGCTGGACGCCGAACCGCTGGTTCGGCGTGTCGACGAAGCCGCCCGTTCCGGGCGTCGACGCTTCGACGAAGGTCAGCGGCGACACCCAGAGGGCGTTGCCGGTCGAGTCGATGACCTGGTTCAGCGAGACGCCGTGCGCGCGCAGCCGGTCCGGGTCAACCAGCACCTGCAGCTGCCGGTCGCGCTGGCCCCAGATCGCCACGTTCGCCACACCGGGGATGCCCATCAGCTTCGGCCGGATCTTCCAGCGGGCGAGCACCGACATGTCGATGAGCGACAGCTCTCGCGATGACAAGCCGATCATCATGACCCGCCCGGTCGAGGACAGCGGCTGGATCATGATCGGCGGGCTGCCGACGTTGGGCAGCGCGTGCGCCTGCGACAGCCGCTCCTGCACCATCTGCCTCGCCCGCAGGAGGTTCGTGCCGGGTTCGAAGACCAGGTCGATCGACGACAGTCCGGTCATCGACTCAGAGCTGATCCGGTCCAGCCAAGGAATGCCGTTGAGCAGGTCCTGCTCCAGCGGAACGGTGATCAGCTGCTCGACCTCGGCCGCGGACAGGCCGAGCGCCTCCGTCTGGATCTGCACCGACGGCGGTGTGAACTGCGGATAGATGTCCACCCGGGCACTGCGCAGCTGGAAAATGCCGATGGCGATGACGGCGGCGGCCGCCGCTATAACCAGGCGACCGAACTTCAGCCCAGAACCGACGATCCAGCGCAACATTGCGAGCCCCGTCCGCCGAATCGACCTGCATTTCGAGCCGGCGAGTCGTCATCAGCGGCAGGCTGCCGGGCGACCCGCAATCAGGCTAGCGCGCAGATATCCTCCCTGTCGTCCGCCTGAAGAACGACTCTGGAGGCGGTCCCGGAACGAGTTCGCACCTACTCGCGAAGGGCCCGAGATCCGCCTCGGGACGGTGGCGAGATCCTCCTGAAGGCGGTCGACCGGCCGCCCGCCAGGCGGTGTGGGCGCTGCGATGTCTGGGGGCCATGCTGACGCCCACCTCGCCTGAGGCAAACGCCCTACAGCGCCCGCATCCCCGTGCTAGTCTCTCCCTGGGGGTTTTCCTGGCGGGTCGCGCCGGTATCGCACCTATGTCCCGATGAGGAATGCTCTTACCTGGAGTAGGCATGTCGGGTCCAGCGCATATGGGGGGCGCGCGCTCCGGGCCGGGTCTCGCCGGCGGATCGCACCCAATGGTGGTCGACGGCCTCTTGGGCCTGCTCACGGCCGCGGTTGCGTACGCGAGCCTGGTCGGATGGATCTCGCAGGTCGGATTCTCCGACGACGGGCCCGTTCGCTTCGGCGAGGCTGACGCGCCGGGTGTGACACTGCTGCTGCTCGGGACGCTGCCGCTGCTGTGGCGAGGCCGCGCCGCAATACCGGTCCTCGCCGTCAGTTGCGGGGCGTTCTTCCTCTACGAGGCGCTCAGATATGCGCCGCCGCCATTGCCTTTCGCCCCGCTCGTCGCCCTCTACACCGTCGCGGTCACCCGGACTTTCTTCACCTCCGCGGTCGCCGTGGGTGGAATGCTGCTCGCCGTCATCGCGGTGGCGGTCATGCAGAACGGAGTGATCACGGACGACAAGGTCCTGGCGTATTTCATCTCCATGGTCGCCGCCTGGATGCTCGGCTACGGTCTGCAGGTCAGTCGCGCCCGTACGGCATTCGCCGAAGAGGCGGCCAGTCAACTGGCCCGCGAGCAGACCAGCAGGACACAGCTGGCGGTCAGGCAGGAGCAGCAGCGAATCGCGCGCGAACTGCACGACATCGTCGCCCACAACGTGTGCCTTATCGTGGCGCAGGCCGGCGCCGCGCGGCGGGTGTTCCACGCCGAGCCGGGGCACGCGAGGCGTGCTCTTGGCTCGATCGAGAGCATCGGGAGGGAAGCGATAGCGGAGATGCGCCTGCTGCTGCACGTTCTGCGCAGCGACGAGGGCGGTGGGATGGAACGTGCGCCGCAGCCGGGTCTGGACCGGTTGCCCGCGCTGATGGCGCAGATCGAGCAGGCGGGGCTGCCGGTCCGGCTGACCGTGCAGGGCACCCCGCGCGCCCTGCCGGCGGCGGTCGAGCTCAACGCGTACCGCATCGTGCAGGAGGCGTTGACCAACAGCCTCAAGCACGCCGGCCCGGCCAGAGCGGAGGTCGTCCTCCGGTATCACCCCGGCACCCTCGAGCTGCGGATCCGCGACAGCGGCGCCGGCGAGCTGGACGGTGTCGTCCCGGGACAGGGGATGATCGGCATGCGGCAGCGCGCCATACTGCTCGGCGGGACGCTCGCCCTCGGACCTCGGCCCGCGGGTGGCTTCCAGGTGACCGCCGAGCTGCCGGTGAGCGCGACGCCGGAACTGCCGCTCAGCGTGCCCGCAAAGCCGGCCGTGAACGGAGAGCGGCCGTGGGCATCACAGTCCTGATCGCCGACGATCAGCCGCTCATGCGCGCCGCCCTCCGCACCTGCCTCGCGGCCGAGCCCGACATGGCCGTGGTGGGCGAGGCGGCCGACGGGCAGGAAGCGGTTGAGCTGGCCGAACGGCTGCAGCCAAACGTGATCGTGATGGATATCCGGATGCCGCGGATGGACGGTGTGGCGGCGACGAAGCACCTGCTGGCCCGCTCGGGTGGCGACGCGCGGGTCCGGGTGCTGGCGCTGACCACTTTCGACCTCGACGAGTACGTCGTCGAGGCCTTGCGTGCCGGCGCCAGCGGCTTCTTGCTCAAGGACGCCACGCCCGAGGAGCTGATCCACGCGGTGCGCGTGATCGCCGCCGGCGACGCGCTGCTGGCGCCGGCCGTCACCAGACGGCTGCTGGACCGCTATGCCCGCCTCCTGCCGTCGATCACGCCGCGCACCCAGGCGCTGGTCGCCCGCCTCACCGCTCGGGAGGTGGCGGTGCTGAAGCTCCTCGCCGCCGGCTCGTCCAACGCCGAGATCGGTCAAGCGATGCACCTGGCCCAGAGCAGCGTCAAGAGCCATGTCAGTCACCTGCTCGCCAAGCTCGGACTGACCGACCGCGTGCACCTGGTCGTCTTCGCGTACGAGACCGGGCTGGTGCAGCCGGGCATGGGCTGAGGTCCTGCAGCTACCCGGTGGCCAGCCGGCGGCGCCTCGGAGACCAGCGCGGGCGGGACCCGCGTTCGCCGCCGGTCGGCAGACAGGTGGAGGTCGTTGCGGTCAACTGGGTGCCAGGAGCGTCAGGCCAGGATCGATGGCGGCGAGGTCACCGGGGTCGCTGGTGACTACCCCATGGCCGCGCTCACGGGCACAGACGACGACCGACACGTCCACCACGTCGCTGGCACCGGTCGCGGCGCACAGCCTGCCGACCGTCAGAGCGGCCCGCCGGTCCAGCACGACCACTTCAGTGATCGACGCGCGCAGCAACTGGGCGAGCCGTGCTTGCCTCGCGCTGGCCCGCCACGCCTGCGCCAGCACACCAGCCGGCACGGCGAGCGGCGCCCCAGCTGCCAGCGCCGTGCGCACGAGTGCTCGCATTCGCGCGCTGCCGGCCTCCAGCGCGATCAGTGCGCCGGTGTCCAGTGTGGTTCCGCTCACTCGGACAGCCCGAGCGCGCGCCGCGCCCAGGCGTAGTGCTCGGCGTCCGGCGGCCCGTGCTCGGCGTCCAGTTCATCGATCAACTCCATCAAGTCTTCGTCGGCTCGACGCTGCGCAAGTGCCTCGGACACGTACGCCGACACCGACGCGACCCGGCCCTCGGCCACAGCCTTCCGGGCGGCCGCGACGAGGTCGTCCGGTAGGCTCACCGCAATCTTGGTCGTCATACCAATCATCATACCGGCAGTTCTACGGCCCTCGTGGAGCGCGTGATCACGGGGACCTACGCCGGGCTGGTGGTCACCCCACGGCCAGGGGGGCGCCCGAGCCCGCGGCGCGGCGCTCACCTGCGTTGCCTCAGGTAACGTCGGTGACTAGGATTATGGTCATGACAACGATCCCGTTGGCGGACGTCAAGGCGAGGCTGTCCGCTGTCCTGGACGAGGTCCGCGACACTCACGAGCGTGTGGTGATCACACGCAACGGCAGACCGGAAGCGGTCATCCTGTCGCTGGCCGACCTGGAGGCGTTGGAGAAGACACTGGAGATCCTGGCGACCCCCGGCGCCGTGGAGCAGATCCACCAGGCCGAGGACGAGATCGGCCGCGGGGAGGCGATCGGCGCTGACGAGCTCGACCGCCTGCTCGCCGAACGAAAGCGCAGCGAACAGGCAGGGGCGTGAAGGACCCTGCATACTCGCTGTCCCTGGCACCATCCGCCCGGCGTGCGCTAGTCGAACCACCACCAAAGGGGCTTCCACTGCCGGTGGCGGCGGCGGTCACCGGGTTCCTCACCGGACCGCTGCTGCAGAACCCGCAGCGGCTCGGCAAGCCACTCGTCGGCGAACTGCGGGGATACCACTCGGCACGTCGCGGCGCCTATCGCCTCGTCTACCGGATCGACGACCAGGCACGCCTCGTTCACGTCGTACGCATCGACCACCGGGCCGACATCTACCGCAGGTAGCGTCGTCAGCCCGTCTTTCATCTGCTGGCCGCTCCTGTTCATCGGAACGGGCCCGGGTTGGCACGGCGGCGTGACCTGACCAGGGCGCGGTCCACGACGGCGTAGCCGCCGGCCAGGGTGAGAGCGCACAGGCCGAGGACGGTCAGCGCCAGCGGGTGGAGCTGGTCGAGCGACCGCTGCCGCAGGGCCTGCACGAGCAGTATCGACACGGCGACCGCGACACTCGCGACGGTGGTGATGATCACTCGCAGCTGCGTGACGGTCACCGCGCCGGAGGGGCCGGGGGTTGCTGAAGCGGGCCGATGTGGACGCTGGCGAGCTGCCAGCGGTCACCCGTACGCACGGCGGTCGCCGTGAGCCGGAACCGGCCCGAGTTGTCGCCCCCCTGCCAGGTGGTCTCCTGGACCTCGTCGGCCACCACGACAGCCGCCGGTCCGTGGTCGTACACCTGCGGGTTCTCCACCGCGAACCTGCTGTTGTGCAGTCCGCCCTGGAAGCGCTGCAGCCACTGCTCCCGGGTCAGCACGAAGCCCAGCGGGCCGACGCCGACGAAGCGCTCGGCGAGCAGCCCGTCGAGGAGGCCCGCGTCGTTGCCCTGCTCGGCCGACGCCCAGCGCTGCATAAGGTCGAGGACCTCGCTGTTGTCGCCGCTGGCGGTCATGGTCAACGCCTCCGATCCGATGTCGGTTGAATGAACTCGCCGATCCGCGCGGCCCAGGCGCTGTCGTCGAGGCGGGCGCGCTCGGCGAGCATCCACGCGGCGTCCTGCCCGATCGGCACCCGCAGCGGACTGTCGGTCGCGGCGACCGCGTCGGCGATCGCGCTCGCGACCTGCTCCGGGGACGCCTGGTGTGCGCGGTGGTCCTCGAACGCGTCGTCCCGCCCCTGCCGCATGTGGGCGTACGGCGGCGAGAAGTACCGTTTCTGGTTCTGGTAAATCCCGGTGGCGACCGAGCCGAGCTGGACGACCAGCACGCGGATCCCGAACGGCGCGGTCTCAACGGCGAGCGCCTCGCTGAGCGCCTCCAGCGCGTGCTTGCTCGCCGCGTGCACCCCGTTGAGCGGGAACACCGCCTGCCCGGCCACCGAGGACACGTTCAGCACCGTGCCGCCGCCCCGCTCCCGCATCCCGGGCAGGAACGCCGAGATCAGCCGCAGCGGCCCGACGACGTTGGTGTCGAACATCGCGAGCGCCACATCCGATGGGGTGTCCTCGACCGGTGCCTCGACGCTGACGGCCGCGTTGTTCACCAGCAGGTCGACCGGTCCGGCCGCCTCCACCGCGGCCGCCACCGCCGCATCCGAGGTGACCTCCAGTGCCAGCCGGGCGGCGGTGGGCAGGTCGGCGAGGTCGGCCGCATCCCGGGCGGTGGCGACCACCTCAATCCCGCGACCGGCCAGCTCGATCACGAGGGCACGCCCGATCCCCCGGGACGCGCCGGTAACCAAAGCGCGCTGCACGTCGGCCCCCTCTCCGGTACGCCTGGGAAGACCCTGCCCCCCGCCGCTTGGAGACGGCCAGGCAGCCGCTAGGAGCGGGTGGCCGCCTCGGCGAGGGCGGCGACGGCGTGCTGCTCGGTGGCGCGAGCGCCGTGCTCGTGCGCGAGGGCGACGGCGACCCGGAGCGCGGCCTGCGCCTCCGCGGTGCGACCCAGCGCGTGCAGGGCGAGGCCGCGAAGGTGGTGCAGGCCTGGCGCCTCGAAGCCACCACCGCGAGCGGCACTCTCGGCGAGCGCCTCGTCCAGCACGACGAGCGCACCCTTGCCGTCGCCGAGGGCGAGCATGACCTCCGCCCGCAACCCCTGGTGGAACGGGATCAGCACCCGCTGCCCCGAGCTCTCGTGCACGGCCAGTCCTCGCTCGATCGCCGCCAGCCCGGCCTCGGGCTCCCCGAGCCCGGCCCGCGCCCAGCCCAGCGGGATCGCCGCCTCCGCCGCGAGCATCGGAAAGCCGTGCCTGTCCGCGATCGCGGTCGCCAGGAGGGCGGATGTCCGCGCCCCCACCCGATCCTGGTCCAGGACCCTGAGCCGGGCGTGGAAGCTGTGGACGAACGACTCCAGGTACGGCTCACCGGTCGCCTCGGCGGCGCGCACCGCCCGCACGATCTGCTGCCCCGCCATTGCGGCCTCGTCCATCAGGCAGGCGGCGAGCGCGTCGTAGGCGGGCGCCATGACGTCCGGTCGAGCGCGGGCCGGCGGACCGCGGAGCACCGCGGACGGGGACGGGTCCGCGTCCCGCCATGCCGCGACCGTGGCCGCGAAGTGCCGCCGGGCCGTCGCGAGTCGTCCACAGTAGAAGGCGACGATGCCGACGCCCAGGTTGCTGGTCGCCAGGGCGGTCCCTCGACCGACCTGGCGCGCCCGCGCCAGCGCGGTCTCGGTGAGCTCGCGCGCGGCGGGCAGGTCTCCCCGGACCACGGCCGTCGCGCTGAGCCCCCACAGCGCGGGCAGCACGTCGTCGCGGCGTTCCAGCCGCTCCCCCAGCGTGCGCGCCCGGTCGAACGCGGCACGCGCCGCCGGCGTGTAGCCGTAGCGCGCGCTGCGCAGTGAGCCGAGCCGGAGGTGCACGTCCAGGTCGACATCGGCCGGGGCCTGGTCCGGCGGCAGGGACTCCAGCAGCGTCGACGCCCGCTCCAGCAGCGCCTCCGCCCGCTCGTAGGCCAGACCCGCCCACGCCACCTCGGCGGCGTGCGCCTGCGTCCGCAGCGTCCGCTCGAGGTCTCCCGTGGGCAGCGACTCCCAGAGGTGCTCGGCGACCTCCGCCGCGTGCCGGTCGTCCTCCCCGTACGCCTGGAGCAGGCCGAGGGCGACCCGCTCGTGCAGCCGGGCCCGATGGACCGGCGTCAGGCCGCCGGCGAGCGTCTCGCGCACGAGCGCGTGGGTGAAGCGGTATTCGCCGGTGCGGGCCGGCACGGTGGACAGCAGTCCTTCGACGAAGGCCGCCTGCGCCGCCTCGAGGCCCGCGGTCGTCGTCCACCCGCAGAGCCGGCTGACCAGGCGGATGTCGATGTCGTCTCCGGCGAGCGACGCGGTGTCCAGCAGTGTCCGGGTCGCCGGCGGGAGCCGGGCGACGCGGCGGCGGACGACGTCCCGCACTCCGGGCGGCACCGGACCCACGAGCAGCCGCGCCGGGTCGTCCAGACGGAGCAGTTCGGCCACGAAGAACGGGTTGCCCTCGGTGCGCCGGTGCACGGCGGCCGCGAGCCCCGGGGCAGGCTCGGTGCCGGAGTAGCCGCGGATCATCTCGGCGACCTCGTCGGCACCGAGACCCCGCAGCGGCAGCCGATCCGCTCCGGGCAGCCGTGCGAGCACGCCCAGCGTCGTGGCCAGCCGGGAAGCGACCCCGAGGTCGACCTCCCGGTACGTGCCCAGCACCAGGATGCGTGCCCCCGCGAGGTCGGCGGCGAGGAACTCGAGCAGCGCGAGCGACGCCTGATCCGCCCACTGCAGGTCGTCCAGGATCAGCAGCAGCGGCCGTGCGCCGGCCCGCTCCCGCAGCAGGTCGGCGAGCGTCCGGCTCAGCTGGCCGCGGGCCACCTGCGGGTCGAGCCGGGCCCGGTCCGGCACGAGCGCCGCGAGGTCTCGGTCGTCTCCGGCGGCGCGCAGCACCTGCGCCCACGGCCAGAGCGGAGGTGCGCCCTCGCCCTCCACGCACCGGCTCCACAGGCAGACGAATCCTCGCGCACCGGCCTCGCCGGCGACCGCCTCGGCGAGGCGGGTCTTGCCGACCCCCGGCTCGCCCTCGACGAGCACGACCCGGCCCGATCCCGCCTGCGTCGCGCCGAGATGGCCTCGCAGCACCGCCAGCTCCGCCGCTCGACCCACGAAGGTGGCGGGATCAGCCCGGCGATTCCCGGCGAGGGGTGCGGCCGGCCGGGCAGGCTCGAGCGCCGGATCCTGCCGCAGGATCTGCTCGTACACGTGCCTCAGGTCGGCGCTCGGGTCGATGCCCAGGTCCTCGGCCAGCCGCCGGCGCACCTCGGCGTAGACGGCCAGGGCGTCCGCCTGCCGGCCCGCTCGGTAGAGAGCGACCATGTGGAGGCGGTGCGGCCGCTCGCGCAGGGGATGCTCGGCGACGAGCGCTTCCAGGTCGGCGAGCACCTCGGAGTGGCGTCCCAGGGCCAGCGACGTCTCGGCGTGATCCTCGATCGCGGTCAGCCGCAGGTCGGCGAGCCGGTCGCGTTCCGCTCCGACGATCGGGCCGAGGTCCGCCAGCGGCGGGCCCCGCCACATCGCCATCGCCTCGGCGAACAGCGCGTCCGCGGCCGGAAGGTCGGCGCCGGCACGGGCGTCCCGCGCCCGCTCCACCAGCCGGCGGAACCGCAGCCAGTCGAGGTCCTCGACCGCGACCTGCAGCACGTAACCGGGCGGCCGGCCAACCAGAACGCGGGCCGGCTCGCCCGGTCGCCGGCCCGGCTCGAGGGCGCGGCGCAGGTTCGACACGTACGCCTGCACTGTGCCGGTGGCCCGCGCGGGCGGGTCGTCGCTCCACAGGCGGTCGATCAGCCGGTCCATCGAGACGACCCGGTTCGGCTCGAGGACAAGCAGCGCGAGCACCGTCCGCTGCATCGGACCGCCCAGCGCCACCGTGCGACCGCGGTCCACGACCTCGAGCGGGCCCAATACCCTGAAATCCATCAGGCCCTCGACCCTAGTCCGCCTCCAGGCGATCACCAGCCGCCGGAATCCGGCCCGTTCTCCGCACGCCGCCGCTCCTGCGCAGGGCGCGACCGCGGCGCGCCGCGCTCCCGGGAGAATGGCGTCGGCTTCCCATTCGATGTCGAGGCCGAGCCGCCCGCTCCGACCTCTCGGTGAGAGGCACCGGTCGCGGAGCCGAACCGGGAGGAGTGAGACTGTGAAGTACCTGTTGATGATCTACATGAACCCGGAGATCTGGGAGTCGCTGTCCGAAGCGGAACGCAACGCGGTCGTCAACACCCACGACGCGTTCCAGAAGCCGATCAGGGAGTCCGGAGAGCTCGTCGGTTTCGCGGCGCTGGCCGACCCGTGGAACAGCACCACCGTACGGGTGCGGGACGAGGTCCCCGCGGTGACCGACGGACCGTACGTGGAGGCCAAGGAGCACCTGGCCGGGTTCTACGTGGTCGACTGCGAGAGCGTCGAGCGCGCGGCCGAGCTGGCCGCCCAGATCCCGGATGCCCGGTTCACCGCGGTGGAGGTGCGGCCCGTCATGGACGGGGCCGGGTTGGAGATGTGAGGGGGGAGAACCGGGTCGCGGACCTGCTGTGCCAGCTGGCTCCGCAGGTACTCGGCGCGCTCGTCCGCCGGTACGGGCACTTCGACGCGTGCGAGGACGCGGTGCAGGAGGCGCTGCTGGCCGCCACGGTCCAGTGGCCCGACCAGGGCGAGCCGGCAAGCCCGCGGGCCTGGCTGGTCACGGTGGCGTCCCGCCGGCTGATCGATCAGCTGCGCAGCGAGCAGGCGAGCAGGCGCAGGGAGGTCGGCGCCGCGGCCCTGGTGCCGGCGGACGAGCTGCTCGTGCCGGGTCCCGGCGAGGAGCCGTCGGACCAGGACGACACGCTGACCCTGCTGTTCCTGTGCTGCCATCCCGCGCTGTCCCCGCCCTCCCAGGTCGCGCTCACCCTGCGCGCGGTCGGCGGTCTCACCACGGCGCAGATCGCCCGCGCCTTCCTCGTTCCCGAGACGACGATGGCCCAGCGCATCAGCCGGGCCAAGCAGCGCATCAGGGCCACCGGCATTCCGTTCCGCGTGCCCCCGGAGCCCGAGCGGGCGGACCGGCTGCGGGTGGTCCTGCACGTGCTGTACCTGATCTTCAACGAGGGCTACACCGCCACCTCGGGCCCCGACCTGCACCGGGTCGAGCTCACCCGGGAGGCGATCCGGCTCGTCCGGGCGGTCCACCGGCTGCTGCCCGCCGACGGCGAGGTGGCCGGACTGCTGGCGCTGATGTTGCTGACCGATGCACGGCGTCCGGGCCGCACCCGGCCGGACGGCGGCCTGATTCCGCTGGCGGACCAGAACCGCGACCGGTGGGACCAGGAGCGCATTCAGGAGGGCATCGCGCTCGTCACCGACACGCTGCCGCGGGCGCGGATCGGGCCGTACCAGATCCAGGCGGCCATCGCCGCGGTCCACGCGGAGGCGCCGCGCGCCCAGGACACGGACTGGCCGCAGATCCTCGCCCTCTACGAGCTGCTCGACCGGATCTCGCCCAACCCCGTGGTCACACTCAACCAGGCGATCGCGGTCGCGATGGTGAAGGGCCCGCGGGCCGGACTCGACCTGCTCGCGACCCTGGACGCCGATGACCGGATGGCCGGCCACCACCGGCTCGACGCGGTGCGCGCGCACCTGCTGGAGATGGCAGGCGACCGCCAGGCCGCCCGCGGCCACTACCAGCGTGCCGCGCGCCGCACCACGAGCCTCCCCGAGCAGCGCTACCTGGAGGCGCGGGCCGCGCGGCTGGCAGAAGCCGACCAGGAGAACGGCCCGTCGATCTGACTTGGCCCGCGGGTGACGCCCGGTCGGGAGGCCGGCGTGGTGCCGGCGTCCCGACCGGATCCCGTCAGGACGTACCGACGCCCGGGCCGACCACGTCGAACGAGTTCAGGCTGAACAGGTTCGACGCCGGCTGGCCTGCGGCGCCCGTCGCGCGGAACACGAGGTACACCTTGTGGGTGCCGGTGGGGAACGTGCTCACGTCGACATGCTGGGTCGCGTACGCCCCGCTGCTGTTGTTCAGCACCGGGATCGTGGTCGCGACCGGTCCGTCCGGCGCGTCGAGCCGCAGGTCGACGTAGGCCCGGACCGTCCCGGCCAGGGCAGCGGAACCGCCCGAGACCCTCAGGTCCACGCCGGTCATGTCGGCGAAGTTCACCGGGTCGACCGGGGGTCCGCCGAACGCGATCCAGTCACCCGGGTCGATGCTCTGGACCTGGACCCCGTTCCCGTCCGTGGTGAAGCCGGTGGTCGTGCCCTGGGTGGTCAGGACCTCGGCCTCCTGGTGCCGCTGCTGGAAGACGTGCTGGTCGATCGACGCCAGGCCGCCGTTGTCGGTGTACGACGCGCTCAGCGCGCCGGCCAGGTAGCCGCCGGCGTGGTTCACGTCGGCCGGATCGGTCTGGTAGACGCCCGAGCAGCCGTGCACCGTGTCCGCCGCGTGGCCATGGGTGTCGTGGACGAGCACGAACGTCACCGCGACCCGGTTGCAGTCGATGGTGCCGTCCTCCGGATCGGTCACCGTGACCGACCACGGCAACTTGTCGCCGAAGCTGAAGAAGCCGCCGTTGACCGGGCTGGTCAGCGTCACCGTCGGAGCGGTGTTGCCGACCGTGATGGTCACGCTCGCCGTGGCGCTCTTGCCCGCCGAGTTCGTCACCGTCAGCTTGGCCGCGTACTGCCCGTTGGCCGTGTACGTGAAGCTCGGGTCGGGGTCGACCGAGTCCGTCGTCCCGTTGCCGTCGAAGTCCCACGCGAACGTGATGGACTGGTTCGGGTCGAGGTCGCTGGAGCCGGCGCTGGAGAAATTGACCGTCAGCGGTGCCTGACCCGAGGTGGGCGTCGCCGAGGCAACGGCGTTCGGCGCCCGCTGGCCCTTGACGTACTCGAACCGCACCAGCTTGGCGTCCGGGTTGGCCCGGAAGAAGCCGTCGCCGTAGGTGAGCAGGTAGAAGTTGCCGTCCTTGGCGAACTTCATGTCCATCGGCGTGTCGCAGAGGAACGGCTGCGGCAGCTCGCCACAGTTGAGCGTCTGGTTGATCTTGAAGATCTTGTTCTGCGAGTCGACCCGGATCTCCCGCAGGTAGTCCCGGGTGAACTCGCCGAAGATGAACGACCCGTCGTAGTACTGCGGGAACTTCGTCGGGTTCGGGTTGCTCGCGTCGTAGTCGTAGGGGGCGGCGCCGTGCGGGCCGACTCCGCCGCCGGGCCCGAGCTCGGGGAACAGCTGGGGGCAGGTGCCCGGAGGGCTCTGCCGGTAGTACGCCGGGCAGGGCGTGCCCAGCGGTCCCGCCGGCGGCGGGTTGTTGTCCCGGTAGGAGTACCAGATGTTTGGTCAAGGGCGTGGTGGTGTTGAAGTTCCACTTGTAGTACGGCAGGGCGGGCGAGTAGCACAGCGGCCAGCCGTAGTTCGCCGGCTTGCGGACCACCTCGACCCGACCGGTGCCGGCGGGGCCGCGGAAGACCTCGGGGATCTGCGAGTCCGGCGAGTAGTCCGTGATGTAGGCGACGTCGTTCTTGTCGACGTTGACCCGGAACGGGTTCCGGAAGCCCATCGCGTAGATCTCCGGGCGGGTGTTCGCCGTCCCGGGCTGGAAGAGGTTGCCGGCCGGGACCGTGTACGACCCGTCGCTCTCGACGTGGATCCGCAGCAGCTTGCCGCGCAGGTCGTTCGTGTTCTGCGCCGAGCGCCTCGCATCCACGTGCGGGGAGTTGTACCAGCCGCCTTCCTGGCTGGTGGCGACGGTGACAGTCGGCGCGGTGCCGGTCAGGGCGGAGCCGTCAGCGGTCATCTGCGGGACGTTCTTCTCCGACGACGAGCCGCGGAAGTTGACCGTCCGGGTGCCGGTGCCGGTCACGGCGACGTCATCGAGGTTGGGGAGCGCCTCGAGGGCCGCCTCCATGTCCGCGTTGACGATCGGGACCGAGATCGGCGCCGTGGTCTGGCCGTCGAAGCTGAGCGTGAAGCTCCCGCCGGTCGCGTTGGACACCGCGACGGTCTGGCTCTCGTTCGTGAGCTGGTCGTTGAACGGCCCGAAGCCGCCGGAGTTGCCGCCGCCGGCGGGGGTGTCGTCGCCGGTCACGAGCCAGAGGTTGTTGTGCTTGTCGAAGGCGATGTCGCCGGCGACGTGGCAGCAGGCGCCGCGGTTCACTCCCACCTTCAGGATCTTCTGCTCGGTCGCCAGGTCGAGGTGTGGTTCCGGGGAGTCAACGAGCTTGAACCGGCTCAGCTGGAAGTAGCCCTTCCACTGGTCCCACACCGACGGATCGGGGCCGGTGTTGGGCGCGTTCCCGGCCGGGGTCTGCGCCGGGTACGGCGGCTCCATGGTCACCGGCGCGTAGTAGAGGTAGATCCACCTGTTCGTGGCGAAGTCGTTGTCCACCGCCGGGCCGTACATGCCGTCTTCGCTGTTGTTGTAGACGGGGATGTTGGCGATGATCTTGTTCGTGCCCGCGGCGGGATCGATGAGGCGCACGTCGCCGAGTCGGGCGGTCTCGACGACCCGCCCGTCCGGCAGGACGTCGAAGCCGATCGGCTCCCCCAGGCCGCCCGGGTTGGTCGCGAGCGTGGTCATCTGGTAGTTCGACAGGACGGTGGCGCCGCAGTCGCCGCCGCCGACCCCGGCAGCCCAGCGGATGGCACCGGCGAGGTGGGCGCGGAAGGCACCCTCGGAGTAGGTGGCCGAGGTGTCGCCGCCGGCGGTGTAGAACGAGCGGCCGCCGCGGTAGTCCTTGCACCACATGACGGGATGGTCGTGACCCATCGTGCCGCCGGAGTAAGTGTTCTCGTCGAGCGTGGCGAGCACGTGCGCGGCACCTCGGACGTCGGCGGCGAAGTTGTACCACTGGTCGGTCCGGGTCCAGTATTCCGGCAGGCTCCCGCCCGCGGGGTGCACCCGGTCCGCCACCTTGATCGTCGCGCTGGTCACGGCGGAGGCGCCGGTCGCCCGGGTGCCGAGCAGGTCGGTCAGGAACGGCCAGTTCGGCTCGGTCTCGATCGCCGAGTGGATGCCCAGGAAGCCGCCGCCCTGGTGGAAGTAGGCCTCGAACGCGGCCTGCTGGGCGTCGTCGAGCACGTCCCCGGACGTGTTGAGGAAGACGACCGCCCGGTACAGCTTGAGGTGCGTGGCGTCGAACTTGCGGGCGTCGTCGGTGACATCGACGTTGAACCGGTACTCGGTGCCGAGTTGGGTGATCGCGCGGACGCCGGCGCTCGTCGAGGCATGCTTCTCGGCCGCCGCCTTCGTGAAGACGAGCACCTTGTACTGGACGCCGCTGCTGTCGGGCGCCGGCGCTGCCGCCGCGCTCGCCGGCACGCCGAACAGCGCGGCGACGAGCGCGGAACCGACCAGCGCGGTCAGGCTCAGCAGGTTGATCGCCTTGCGCATGGGACCTCCTCCATGCTCCGGGCAGGCGACCGCCGTCGCGCCCTGGTGAGAACTGCGTCTGGAGTTGCGTCGGGAGCCGCCCGGACTCCTTCGACGCGCTCGGACTCCGGCGGGAGGCACCCCGACTCCTCCGAGGAGTCCGGGCGCCGCGGCGAGCAGGTCCGGGCGCCTCCGGCGAGGGGCGGGCCGGTCGGCGTCCGGGCGTGGGCGCCGCCGGGCCCACGGCTCATCGCCGGTCGCTACCCTCGCCAGCTGGCGATGTTGTCGTAGCTGATCTGTGAGAACAGCAGCGACTGGCCCGGGTTGGCGCTGCCGCCCGGCGCGTTGTCCTGCTCGTAGTTCGGGTTGTGATAGCCCTTCTCACCGATGGTGTCGAGCAGTTCCTGCAGCGGGACCACGCCGGTGCCGGCCGGGACGAAGGTGTAGCCGTCGGGGACGTCGGCCCGGACGCCGTCCTTGACGTGGAAGAGCGGGAAGCGGTGTGGCCTGGCCGCGACGGTGCCGATCGGGTCGAAGACGCTCTCCCGGACGACGCCGTCGGGGTCCGTGTAGGTGTGCCACCGGTACTGGGCGACGTACGCCCAGTAGATGTCCATCTCGAACCAGACGAGCTCGGGATCGCTGATGCCGAAGAAGTACTCCAGCTTCCGGATTCCCGAGGAGCGGGTCGGGCGCCCCAGGTCGTCGAGCGGGCCACTGTCGCGCAGGAAGTCGTACGCCTGGTGGTGGTTGTGCGTGTAGAGCTTGATCCCCCGGGCGGCCGCCATCGCTCCCCAGTGGTTCCACACCTCGGCGGCCTGGTCCCAGTCGGCCTTGTAGTTGCTGCCGGTCGGGTCACCCCCGGTGCCGATGTGCGAGAGGCCGAGGATCTGCGCGGTGTCGAGCGCCTGCTCGAACTGCGCGGTCGTCGTCGGGTTGACCACACCCGGGATCGAGCCGTGGCTGCCGTTCGCGATCAGGCCGTTGTCGTCGAGGAGCTGACGGATCTCCGCCGGCGTGATCTGCCGGCCGAGGATGGACGTGCTCTGGGTGAAGCCGGCGAACTCGACCTGGTGGTAGCCCATCGCGGACAGTTGCTCCAAGACGTACTTGAAGCCGCCGTCGATGCCCAGAGCAGGGTTTGGCGCCCGGGTGACCACGTCGCGGACCGTGTAGAGGATGATGCCGCGCTTGCCCTGCGGCACCGTCACTCCGCTCTCGGCGAACGCGGGCGTCGCCAGGGGCCCCAGAGTGGACAGCGCGGCCGCGCCTGCCACCCCGGCAGACGCGGTCAGGAATCCTCGTCGGCTTAGCCCTCGGATCTCTTCCTGCCCCGCTGCTTTCTCCGTGTTCGTAGCCATCGCTTCTCCTTCGCGGCAGCCGAGTCCGGCCGCTCGTCGACGACGGTTGGAGGCGCGGCGTGACGCGATCGTCAAGACTGTGTCGGAGTCGAGGACGCCGGCCGACGGCCACGCCGCGGACTGGGACGTCTGACGGAACCTCCCCTCGCTGGGATCGGCTCGCAGAGGTGGGCCGCCGACCGTCCCTCTCAGGTTCGGGAGCCTAGCGCCGTAACCTGACGAAAGCCAGATGGAAAACGGAAGATGTCCGCCACACACAGGATGACTTTCTCCCACCGATGGACGAAGTGCGGACGCTGCTCGGGATGGAAGGGCACGACCCGGCAGAGATGTCCCGCCTTGGCCCGGGTGCCCGGCGCACCAGAGCAGCGCGCTCCCAACCATCTGGCGGGTGGACTCCGGTAGCGCGGGCCGGGGCTGAGCCCGCACGGGTCAGCTCGCTCTCGGGCCCGAGAAAACCGTCCACTCCGGATGGTTGAGCAGCTGCGGGACCTGCAGCGCCGCCCACGGGCTGACCAGCCAGGGCGCGCGGGTGACCGCGACGGCGAAGTCGTCCCAGTCGACCCGGACCCAGTCGGCCACCTCGTCCGGGTCCGGGGTCGGGTCCGACTCGACGCCGGCGCGGAAGACAGGGCAGAACTCGTTCTCCCTGGTGCCGTCCGTCATGGTCGCCTCGTAGGCGAAGTCCGGCAGCACCAGGTCGAGGGCGAGGGGGGTGAGCCCGAGCTCCTCCCGGAGCCGCCGACTCACGGCATCGGCCACATCCTCACCCGGTCTGGGATGACCGCAGCAGGTGTTGGTCCAGACCCCCGGCCAGGTCTTCTTGCCCAGCGCCCGGCGGGTGACCAGCAGCCGGCCCGCGGGGTCGAACGCGTAGCAGGAGAAGGCCAGGTGCAGTGGCGTGTGGGCCGTGTGTACGGTCCCGCGCGGCGCGGTGCCGATCGGCCTGCGCCGCTCGTCCAGCAGCACGACCAGGTCCTCTCCCGTGACCGGCATCCGGCTCCCTCCGTCGACCTGATCCGGCGTCTCGAACGCCGCCAGTGTCCACCGGCGGCCAAGTATCGGCGGGTGGCCCGACCTCGCGGTCGGCCGTCGCCCGCCGGTCGTGGACAGCGTGGGCAGAGGCGTCCGCCTCCCGGCGTGGTCCATCCTCGCGGGACCGCCCCACGGCCGCCAGCGACGTACCATCGCGGGGCACGACCGGCGCGAAGTCACGTCGGCAGAGCGGTCCCCGCAGCCGGGTGGCCGGGCAGGCAGCCGGGTGGCCGGGCGGGCAGGTGGCCCGCCCGTCTGGTGGGTCAGCCGGCCCGCCCCGAGCGAGCGTGGCACGGTCGCCGGTCGGCGTTGGAGGCCGACATGATCATCGTCGATGCAATCCTCGCACTTCTCGCGCTCGGTGGTGTTTCGAGTCTGACGGGACTGCGGGTCGTCCGGCAGTTCGAGCGCGGCGTGGTCTTCCGGTTCGGGCGTGTCCGGCCGGCGGTCCGGCAGCCCGGCCTGGCGTGGGTGCTGCCGATCGCCGACCGGCTTCGCAAGGTCAACATGCAGATCGTCACGATGCCGGTCCCGGCGCAGGACGGCATCACCCGCGACAACGTCACTGTGCGGGTCGACGCGGTCGTCTACTTCCGCGTCGAGGACCCGGTCACGGCGATCGTCAACGTGCAGGACTACCTGTTCGCCGTCGGCCAGGTCGCGCAGACCTCGCTCCGGTCGATCATCGGCAAGAGCGAGCTCGACGACCTGCTGTCCAACCGCGAGCAGCTCAACCACGGGCTGGAGTTGCTCATCGACAGCCCCGCCCTGACCTGGGGCATCCACATCGAGCGGGTGGAGATCAAGGACGTCGCCCTGCCCGAGTCCATGAAGCGGTCGATGTCCCGGCAGGCCGAGGCCGAGCGGGAACGGCGCGCCCGGGTCATCACCGCCGACGGGGAGCTTCAGGCGTCGGAGAAGCTCGCCGAGGCGGCAGCCGCCATGGCGGCGACCCCGTCCGCGCTGCAGCTGCGACTGCTCCAGACCGTGGTGGAGGTCGCCGCCGAGAAGAACTCCACGCTCGTCCTGCCGTTCCCGGTCGAGCTCCTCCGGTTCCTCGAGGAGGCGTCCGGCAGGGCGAGCCCGGTGGCTGACGAGGTGCGGCGTCCCCTGGACCGGCCGGCGCAGGTCGCGCCCAAGGGGCACGCCGGACCGGAGTCCGCCACCGGCTGACCGTCAGGCGACGCCCGCCCGATCGTCGCCGCCCACGAGGTCCACAGAGGGGCCGCTCAGACGCCGGCGCCGTCAGTCCTGGCGCCGGAAGCGGGAGAAGTCGGGCTCCCGCCGCTCGGCGAAGGCCCGCGCGCCCTCCATCCCCTCCTCCGTGTGCGTGAACAGCTCGAGCCCGTCGAAGGCGAGGTGGGACAGGCCGGCGAGATGATCGCTGTCGGCGTTGAACGAGTGCTTGAGGAAGCGCAGGGCGGTCGGCGAGTAGCTGCCCATCCGGCGCCCCCACGACAGCGCCGTCTCGAGCACCCGGTCGGCGGGCACGACGGCGTTGACCAGCCCCCACCGCTCGGCCGTAGGGGCGTCGATCAGGTCGAGCAGGAACCACAGCTGCCGGGCCCGCTTCTCCCCCACCACCCGGGCGAGGTACGCCGAGCCGAAACCGGCGTCGAACGAGCCGACCCTCGGCCCGGACTGCCCGAATCGCGCGTGCTCGGCGGCGACGGTGAGATCGCAGAGCACGTGCAGGACGTGCCCGCCGCCGATGGCGACGCCGTTCACGGCGGCGATGACAGGCTTCGGGACGTCCCTGATCATGCGGTGCAGCCGTTCGATCTCGAACGTGCCCCACTCGGTCTCGCCGTAGCCGCCGGTCTCGGCCCGCTCCTTGACGTCACCCCCGGCGCAGAAGGCGCGCTCCCCGGCCCCGGTCAGGACGACGCAGGCCACCTCGGGATCCGCCCACGCGGTCTTGAACGCGCTGATCAGCTCGTCCACCGTACGGCCGCGGAAGGCGTTCATCCGGTCGGGCCGGTCGATGGTGACCACGGCGCACCCGTCCCGCCGGGCGTACCGGACGTCGGTGAACTCCTCCAGCCGCACGGCCTCTCCTTCCGGACCCGGGCGCTGCCCTCCGCCCGACCGTGTCGCATGTTGACCTCCGTCGGGACGGCTTGACAAGGTTCGCGGGTGCGGACCTGCCTGCTCGCCGACCCGGGTGCGGCGCCGCCGTGAGGCGGATCAACCCGCCCGGGCTGGCGCGGCCATCCGGGTTCTCGCACGCGGTGGTCGCGGAGGGCTCGCGGCTGGTCTTCCTGGCCGGGCAGACCGCCATGGACGCCGGCGGCACGCTCGTCGCCGGGGACGTGGTCGAGCAGTTCGAGCGGGCGCTGGCCAACCTGCTCGCCGCGCTCGCGGCCGCCGGCGGCGGGCCGCAGCACCTGGCCTCGCTGACCGTCTACCTCGTCGACATGGACGGCTACCGCGCCCGGGCCGCCGACATCGGAGCCGTCTGGAGGCGGCTGGTCGGGCGCGAGTACCCGGCCATGGCCGGCATCGGCGTGGCCCGGCTGTGGGACGCCGACGCGCTGGTCGAGGTGCAGGGCTGGGCGGTGCTGCCCTGAGCGGGGGGCCGGTCCGCCGGCGAGGATCCCGCCGGTTGCCAGCGGCGGGGCGTCACCGTCCGCCTCGGTGATCCTGAGGGTGCCCGCCCGGTTTCAGCCGGGAGATACTGGCCGCACCGAGCCCGCAAGGGGGTGCGACATGGACGTCGCGCAACCGGCACGAGCCGGGCTGACCCGGTCGGCCCATGTCGACACCTTCTGCCGGGACTCGCTCCCCCCGCCGGAACAATGGCCCGAGCTCCTGTTCACCCTCCCGGAGCTCGACTACCCCGCCCGGCTGAACTGCGCCGAGGCGCTGCTCGACCGGACCGTCGAGGAGAGGGGGCCGGACCGTCGCTGCCTGGTCTGGCCCGGTGGCGACTGGGATTACGGCCAGCTGCGCGAGCACGCCGACGCGGTCAGCAGGGTGCTGGTCGACGAGCTGGGATTCGTGCCCGGGAACCGGGTGCTGCTGCGCGGGCCCAACGCCCCGTGGCTGGTGGCCTGCTGGTTGGGCGTGCTCAAGGCGGGCGGGGTGGTGGTGACGACGATGCCGATGCTCCGGCCCGGGGAGCTTCGCACGATCGGCGACATCGCCCGGCCCCAGCTCGCGCTCTGCGACGCCCGCCACGCCGAGGATCTGCTCGCGGCCGGCATCCGGGGGATGCGGACGGTGCTCTACGGCGGCGACACCGACGGCGACCTGACCTCCCGGTGCGCGCGGCACCGGGAGCTCTTCCCCGCCGTGCCCACCGCGGCCGACGACGTGGCGCTGCTCGCCTTCACCTCGGGCACCACCGGCCAGCCGAAGGCGACCATGCACTTCCACCGCGACGTGCTGGCCATCGCCGACACGTTCTCGCGGTACGTGCTGCGGCCGACCGCAAGCGACCTGTTCACGGCCAGCCCACCGCTGGGATTCACCTTCGGTCTCGGCGCGCTCGTCGTCTTCCCGCTCCGGGCCGGTGCCGCGAGCCTGCTGCTGGAACGCGCGTCGCCGGAGCTGCTCGCGGACGCCGTTGCCGACCACGGCGTCACCGTGCTGTTCACCGCCCCGACCGCGTACCGGGCGATGCTGGCGGCCGGCAGGGCGCCGGCGCTGGGCAGCCTGCGCCGTTGCGTGTCCGCCGGCGAGACGCTGCCGCGGGCGGTGTCGGACGCCTTCCACCAGGCGACCGGGCTGCGGATCATCGACGGCATCGGCGCGACCGAGATGCTGCACATCTTCATCTCCGCGGCGGACGAGGACGTCCGGCCCGGGTCCACCGGCAAGCCGGTGCCGGGCTACGAGGCCAGGGTCCTCGACCCGACCGGACGTCCGTCGCCCGACGGCGTCGCGGGTCGGCTGGCGGTGCGCGGCCCGACCGGGTGCCGCTACCTGGCGGACCCGAGGCAGCAGGCGTACGTCCAGGGCGGTTGGAACGTCACCGGTGACACGTACCGGCGCGATGCGGACGGCTACTTCTGGTACGTCGCCCGCAGCGACGACATGATCGTCACGTCCGGCTACAACATCGCCGGACCGGAGGTGGAGAACGCCCTGCTGCGCCACCCCGACGTGCTGGAGTGCGGTGTCGTCGGCAGGCCGGACGCGGACCGCGGGGAAGTCGTCGCCGCGTACGTCGTGCTCCGCTCCGCGGTGGCCGGCACCCCGGAGAAGGCCGCCGAGCTGCAGGAGTTCGTCAAGCAGCAGATCGCGCCGTACAAGTACCCGCGGGCGGTGGAGTTCGTCGCCGAGCTGCCCCACACCCCCACCGGAAAGCTGCAGCGCTTCAGGCTGCGCGAGCGGGCACGCCGCTCCGCCGGCACCGCGACGTGAGGCGACGGTGCGCATCGCGGTGATCGGAGGCGGTCCGGGCGGCCTGTACTTCTCCCTGCTCGCCCGGCAGCTCGGGCCGGAGCACGAGATCACCGTGTGGGAGCGCAACGACGCGGACGACACGTTCGGGTTCGGGGTGGTCTTCTCCGACGAGACGGTCGGCGGCATCGAGCACGCCGACCCCGCCGTGTACGCCGCGATGGAGCGTGAGTTCGCGCGCTGGGACGACATCGACATCCACTACCGGCCGGCCGGCGGCCACGTCCCGGTGATCACCTCGGGAGGGCACGGGTTCGCCGCGATGAGCCGCCGCCGGCTGCTGCGGATCCTGCAGCGGCGCTGCCGGGAGCTGGGGGTGACGCTGCACTTCCGGGCCGAGGCGCCGGACCCCGACGAGCTGAGCGGGACCCACGACCTGGTGGTGGCCGGCGACGGGCTCAACTCCGCGACCAGGGCCAAGTACGCCGACAGCTTCCGTCCGGTCCTCGACGTTCGGCGGTCGAAGTACATGTGGCTCGGCACCACCCGCGTCTTCGACGCCTTCACCTTCGACGTACGGCGGACTCCCTACGGCGTGGTGCAGGTCCACGCCTACCCGTACGACGCCTCCGGCAGCACCTTCATCGTCGAGATGCACGAGTCGGTGTGGCGCCGGGCCGGCTTCGGCTCCTCCGCGGCCCGCGTGTTCGGTCCCGGCGAGAGCGACGAGGAGTCGATCGCGGCGGTCTCGCAGCTGGTCGGCGACCTGCTCGACGGGCATCCGCTGGTCGCGAACAACTCGAAGTGGATCAACTTCAGCACGGTGCGGTGCGGGTCGTGGCGGCACGGCAACGTCGTGCTGCTCGGCGACGCGGCCCACACCGCCCACTTCTCCATCGGCTCGGGCACCAAGCTGGCGATGGAGGACGCGCTGGCCCTGGCCGCGAGCCTGCACGAGCACCCGACGGTGCCGGAGGCGCTGGCGGCGTACGACGCGGAGCGGCGGCCGGTGGTGCTCTCGACCCAGCGCGCGGCCCAGGCCAGCCTCGAATGGTTCGAGAACCTGGGCCGGTACGCGCACCAGGAGCCGCCCCAGTTCGCGTTCAACCTGCTGACCCGCAGCCGGCGGGTGACCCACGCCAACCTGCGGCTGCGCGATCCGGAGTTCGTCGCCGGAGTGGAGCGCTGGTTCGCCCGGCGGACGGCGCAGTCCCTCGGAACCGCGGAGGTCCCGGACGCGCCTCCGATGTTCCAGCCCTTCCGACTGCGCGGCCTCGAGCTGGTCAACCGGGTGGTCGTCTCCCCGATGGACATGTACTCGTCGGTCGACGGCGTCCCCGCCGACCTCCACCTCGTCCACCTCGGCAGCAAGGCGCTGGGCGGGGCCGGGCTGGTGATGACCGAGATGGCGTGCGTGTCGGCGACCGGCAGGATCACCCCGGGCTGCGCCGGCCTCTACACCGACGAGCAGGAGTCGGCCTGGCGCCGGATCGTCGGGTTCGTGCACGGCTGCTCAGCCGCGGCCATCGGCCTCCAGCTGGGGCACTCGGGGCGCAAGGGCGCCACGAAGCTGATGTGGGAGGGGATGGACGAGCCGCTGCCGGACGGGGGCTGGGACGTCTGCGGGCCCTCGCCGCTGCCGTACTCCCCCTCCAGCCAGGTCCCTCGCCAGCTCGCCCGAGCGGAGCTGGAGCGGATCAGGGACGAGTTCGCCGCCGCCGCCGAGCGGGGCGCGAGGGCCGGCTTCGACCTGCTCGAGCTGCACTGCGCGCACGGATACCTGCTCTCCTCGTTCCTGTCGCCGCTGGCCAACCGCCGCACGGACGAGTACGGCGGGTCGCTGGCGAACCGGCTGCGCTACCCGCTGGAGGTGTTCGACGCGGTGCGGGCGGCCTGGCCTGCCGACCGGCCGACGAGCGTGCGCATCTCGGCCACCGACTGGTGCGAGGGCGGCATCGAGCTGGCCGAGGCCGTGCTCATCGCCCGCGCCTTCGCCGAGCACGGGGTGGACGCCGTCGACGTGTCGACCGGTCAGGTGGTCAGCGAGGAGCGCCCGGCCTTCGGCCGGTCGTACCAGACGCCCTTCGCCGACCGGATCCGCAATGAAGTGGGCCGGGAGTTCGGCATCGCCGTCATCGCGGTCGGCGCGCTGTCCTCGTGGGACGACGTCAACTCGGTGATCCTGGCCGGCAGGGCCGACCTCTGCGCACTCGGCCGGGCACACCTCTACGATCCACAGTGGACGCTGCACGCCGCGGCCGAGCAGGGCTACCAGGGCCCCGGGGCACGGTGGCCGAAGCCCTTCCAGGCCGGCAGCCGGCGCCCGCCGACCGGGCGTACCGACGGTCCCAAGCCTCGGCTCCAGCTGATCCGGGAGGGCATCCCGGGCACCCGGCACACCCGCTGGCGTCCGTCCGGCGCCGCGGCAGCACAGTCCTGAGGAGGCGCCATGGCGGTACTGCAGGATCTGCTCGTCGCCCTCACCGACGGCCGCGTCGAGGTGGTCGACCTGACCGCTCCGCTCGAGCAGACCACCCCGATCCTGCAACTGCCCCAGCCGTTCGGGAACACCCGGCCGTTCCGGCTCGAGGAGATCAGCCGGTACGACGAGCGCGGACCGGGCTGGTACTGGAACAACATCTCGACCGGCGAGCACACCGGCACCCACTTCGACGCGCCGGTGCACTGGGTCACCGCCCAGACCGGCGAAGACGTCTCCCAGGTGCCGCCGCGGCGGCTGATCGCCCCCACGGCGGTGCTCGACTTCGCCGAGCAGGCCGACGCGGACGCCGACTTCCTGCTCGAGGTGGAGCACGTGCAGGCCTGGGAGAAGGAGCACGGTCCGCTGCCGGACGGCGGCTGGCTGCTCTACCGGACGGGCTGGGACCGGCGCTCCCGGGACCAGGAGGCATTCCTCAACGCCGGCGCGGACGGTCCCCACACCCCCGGCATCTCGGTCGAGTGCGCCCGGTGGCTGGCCGAGGAGGCGCCGGTTCAGGGCGTGGGCGTGGAGACGGTGGGCACCGACGCGGGGGCCGCGCACTCCTTCGAGCCGGCGTTCCCCTGCCACTGCTTCCTGCTCGGCGCCGGCAAGTACGGCCTGACCCAGCTGCAGAACCTGTCCGCGCTGCCGGCCACCGGCGCGGTGGTGATGGCGGCACCGCTGCCCGTGGTACGCGGCTCCGGCAGCCCGGCGCGGGTGCTCGCGCTGGTCGAGCGCTGACGTGCGCGTCGCCGAGGTCGTCGGCCGGACGCTGGCCGGTCTCGGGGTGGACCACGTGTTCGGCGTGGTCGGCAGCGGCAACTTCCACGTGACCAACGCGCTGGTCGCCGGTGGCGCCCGCTTCGTCGCCGCCCGGCACGAGGGCGGTGCCGCGACGATGGCCGACGCCTACGGGCGGGTGAGCGGTCGGGTCGGGGTCCTCTCGGTGCACCAGGGCTGCGGGCTCACCAACGCGGTCACCGGGATCACCGAGGCGGCGAAGAGCCGCACCCCCATGGTGGTGCTCGCCGCGGAGGCGGCCTCGAGCGCCGTCCGCTCCAACTTCCGCATCGACCAGTCCGGTCTCGTCGCGGCCGTCGGCGCGCTCCCGGAGCGGGTGCACTCGCCGGCGTCGGCCGTCTCGGACACCCTGCGGGCTTACCGGCGGGCGGTCGTCGAGCGCCGGACCGTGGTGCTCAACCTCCCGCTGGACGTGCAGGCGGCCGAGGCGGAGGAGGACGGGGTCGCGGCCCGGACGGTGTCCATCCCGACGCCGCCCCGGCCGTCCGACACCGCCGTCTCGGAGCTGGCCGACGTGCTCGCGGGCGCCCGGCGGCCGGTCTTCCTCGCCGGTCGCGGCGCCCGGCACGCCGGCCGCGAGCTGGCCGAGCTCGCCGAGCGGTGCGGTGCGCTGCTGGCCACCTCGGCGGTCGCGCGGGGGCTCTTCCACGGTGAGCAGTGGTCACTGGACGTCTCGGGCGGCTTCGCCTCCCCGCTCGCGGCCGAGCTCATCACCGGCGCCGACGTCCTCGTCGGCTGGGGGTGCGCGCTGAACATGTGGACGCTGCGGCACGGGCGCCTGGTCGGCCGCGACGCCCTGGTCGTCCAGGTCGACCTCGACCCCGACGCGCTCGGCGCCCACCAGCCGGTCCAGCTGGGGATCGTGGGCGACAGCGCGCAGGCGGCAGCCGCGGTCGACGCCGAGCTTGCCGCCCGGGGCCACGCGTCCCGCGGCTACCGCGACGAGCGGCTGCGGGCGCGTCTCGCCGCCGACGTGCGGTGGCGGGACGTGCCGTACGACGACGACGGGGACGGCGACCGGATCGACCCGCGCACCCTGTCGATCGCGCTGGACGACGTGCTGCCCGCCGAGCGGGTGGTCGCGGTCGACTCCGGCAATTTCATGGGCTATCCGAGCGCCTACCTGTCCGTCCCGGACGAGCAGGGCTTCTGCTTCACCCAGGCGTTCCAGTCCATCGGCCTGGGGCTGGCAACGGCGACCGGCGCGGCCCTGGCCCGGCCCGACCGGCTCCCGGTCGCGGCGCTCGGGGACGGCGGGGCGATGATGGGGATCGCCGAGCTGGACACCGTCGTGCGGCTCGGCATCCCGATGGCGGTCGTGGTGTACAACGACGCCGCGTACGGGGCTGAGGTGCACCATTTCGGGCCGGACGGGCACCCGTTGGACACCGTCCAGTTCCCCGACACCGATGTCGCCGCCGTCGGTCGCGGTTTCGGGTGCGCCGGGGTGACCGTGCGCAAGCCGGACGACCTCGCCGCCTTGTCGGCCTGGCTCGACGGTCCCCGCGACAGGCCGATCGTGGTGGACGCCAAGGTGACCTCCCGGCGCGGCGCGTGGTGGCTCGAGGAGGCGTTCCGCGGGCACTGAGGAGCTCTCCGCCGTCCTGCGGAGGGCCGCGACCCGTCATCGCCCCGGTTCGCGGGCGAGCACCAGCGCCCGGCAGCGCTCCGGTTCGCGGCGGGCACCAGCGGCCGGTCAGCGCTCCGGTTCGCGGGCGAGCACCGAGCGCCCGCCGTCGACCGGCACGGTGGCGCCGCTGACGAAGCTCGCGTCGTCCGAGAGCAGGTGGACGATGGCGGCGGCAACCTCATCCGGCAGGGCGACCCGGCCGAGGGCGTGCAGCAGGCCGGTCTCCCGCCCGACCCGGGTGCCGGCTTCGCCGAGCCGGGCCAGGTCCTCCTGGTAGCGCTCGGTGGCGACCGTTCCGGGTGCCACCGCGTTGACGCGGATGCCGTGCGGTCCGTACTCGACCGCGAGCGCTCTGGTGAAGCCTTCGACGGCCGCCTTGGCCGTCGCGTACGGCAGGCTGCCCGGAACCGGGCGCCGGGCCTGGTGGGAGGAGACGTTGACGATCGCCCCTCCCCCGCCCGCGCCGAGGAAGCGGCGAACCGCGACCGAGCACCCGACCACGTACGGGTCGAGGTTCTTCGCGATCAGGTCCAGCACCGCTCGCGGCGAGGCCGAGTGGACCGAGGCATCCTGAAAGACGGCGGCGTTGTTGACCCAGCCGACGAGGGTGCCGGAGGACTGGGCGAGATCCGCCGCGTGCTCGACCACCGGCTCGTCGGCGGCGTCACCGACCACCGCGGTCAGGCCCGAGCGGGCACGATCGCGGGTCCAGGCAAGCGAAGCCGGGTCGAGGTCGATGGCGACGACGCGGCCGCCGGCATCGAGCAGCCGCTCGACCAGCGCCTTCCCGATGCCGGGACCCGCTCCCGTGACGACGTAGGACAGCGGGGTGACTGGTTCCACGGCTCCCACCCTGGCGTGGCCGGGTCATCCACTCAAGCCCGTCCCTGCTGCCTCGGACGCAGCCCACGCTGCCGACCGGGGGGCGGCTTGGCGACCGAAATACCGCCGGGCGGGCGGTGGGTCAGGCGGGGCGGGTGCGCTCCCTCGGCGAGTGCCAGAGAGCCTGACCGGTGGTGGGGTCGAAGACGTGCGCACGCGCGACGTCGAGCGCGACCTGCACCTGGTCCCCGGCCCGCACCACCGTCACCGGCGGGAACCGAGCGTGCAGCTCGGCGCCGGCCGGCGACCCGGCGGGGGACAAGTCGGCCCCCGGGGCGGTGACGGCGGGCGCGTTCACCGAGACGGTGACGGTGTTCTGGCCGCCGGTGTACTCGACGCGGGCCACGGTCGCCACCAGCGTCGCCAGGTCCGGCTCGTACCCCTGCGCGACGTCGTGGACGTCCTCCGCGCGCAGCCCGAGCACGACCTCCTGCCCGACGAAGTCGGACAGCTCCGCAGGGACCGGCGCCCACAGCGGGAAGGTCCGTGCGGCCACCTGGAACCCGGCCGTCCCCGCGCTCGCCACCAGGCGCGCCGGCAGCAGCCCGATCGGCGGGGAGCCGACGAACCCGGCCACGAAGAGGGTCGCCGGCCGCTCGTACAGGTCGAGGGGCTTGCCGACCTGGACGACCGAGCCCTCGTGCAGCACCGCGACCCGGTCGGCGATTGCCAGCGCCTCGGCCTGGTCGTGGGTGACATACAGCGTCGTGACGCCCAGCGACCGGACAACCTCGACGATCTGCCGACGGACGCTGAGCCGCTGGGCGGCGTCGAGATGGGTGAGCGGCTCGTCGAGCAGGAACACGTCGGGCGCCTGGACGAGCGCCCGGCCGATGCCGACCAGGCCCCGCTCGCCCGTGGACAGCGCCTTCGGCTTCCGCCCCAGCAGGCGGCTCAGCCGCAGGTCGCGTGCGCGGGCCGAGACGCGCTGCTCTACCTCGGCTTCCGGCACATGCCGTGCCCGCAGTCCCCAGGCCATGTTGTGGGCGACGTCGAGGAACGGCACCAGCGCGGTGGACTCGAAGATCATCGCGACGTGGCGGTCCTGGGGCGACAGCCCGGTGACCTGGCGGCCGGCGATGACGATCTCGCCGCTCTGCAAGGGAATCAACCCGGCCACGGCGCGAAGCAGTGTCGACTTTCCGCTGCCGGACGAGCCGAGGACCACGAGCAGCTCGCCGTCGGCAGCGCGCAGGGTAAGGTCGCGCAGCGCGACCGTGGTGCCGTACGTGACGGTCACGCCGTCGAGCCCGGTGCCGGTCAGGCGGTCCTCGCTCGCAGACGCGGTGGGATCGGCGCGGCCGCCGGCGGCGCTTCGCTCCATGGTGCCGGAACGCCGGTGTTCCCCGCGCAGTTCCCGGAGGTCCCCGACGCCCCCGCGGCCGGTCGTCCGGCCGGCGGATGCCGCTGGATGCACCACGCCTGACCGGCCCCGACCGTCCTGCCGCGGCCGGACGCACCGGCGTTTGTGTCGGACCGGGCTGGCAGAGTGCAGTTCAGGTCGGCCGGGCCGAACGCGCCGGCCGGTCGGCCGGGCCGATCGACACGGCGATGGGGCAGGGCCGGTCGGCCGGGCCGATCGACACGGCGATGGGGCAGGGCCGGTCGGACGGGCCGATCGGACGCGGCGGTGGGGCAGGGCGGATCGGGCAGCGCCGGTCGGGCGGCGGGAGGGGAGCAGGCGTGGACGGCGGAGCACGAACGCATCTGGATCGGGTGCTGGCGGCCATGGCCGGACCCGGGTCCCTACCCCGCGACGACCAGCTCGAGGCGGTCGAGGCGCTGGTCGCCGGGCGGCGGGTGCTGCTCGTGCAACGGACCGGCTGGGGCAAGTCCGCGGTCTACTGGGCGGCCACGGCGGCGTTGCGGGAGGCCGGCCGCGGGCCGGCGCTGGTGATCTCCCCGCTGCTGGCGCTGATGCGCGACCAGGTCGCCGCGGCCAGCCGGGCCGGCCTGCGCGCGGCCACGGTCAACTCGTCCAACGCCGACGACTGGCTGCAGGTCTTCGACGCGCTCGCCGCCGACGAGGTCGACGTGCTGCTCGTCTCCCCCGAGCGGCTGGCCAACCCGCGCTTCGCCGATCGGGCGCTGCCGCTGCTGGCGAAGACCGGCCTGCTCGTCGTCGACGAGGCGCACTGCATCTCGGACTGGGGCTTCGACTTCCGGCCCGACTACCAGCGGCTGACCCAGCTGCTGTCCCAGACCACCGCCGGCAGCCCGGTCCTGGCGACAACGGCGACCGCGAACCGCCGGGTCACCGCGGACGTCGCGGCCCAACTCGGCAACGACACGCTGGTGTTGCGCGGTCCGCTGGCGCGGGCCAGCCTGCGCCTCGCGGTGGTGCCGGGACTCGACGGCGTGGAGCGGTTCGCCTGGGTCGCCGACGCGCTCGGTGGGTTGCCGGGCTCCGGCATCGTCTACGCACTGACGGTCGACCAGGCGACGTCGCTGGCCGACTTCCTCCGCTCGCAGGGTTACGACGTCGCGGCGTACACCGGGCAGACCGAGCCGGACGAGCGGGCGCGCATCGAGGGAGCCTTGCGGGACAACCGGCTCAAGGCGGTGGTGGCCACGTCCGCGCTGGGCATGGGATACGACAAGCCGGACCTCGGCTTCTGCGTGCACGTCGGCTCGCCGGACTCCCCGGTGGCGTACTACCAGCAGGTTGGCCGCGCCGGCCGGGCGCTCGACACGGCGATCGGCGTGCTGGTCCCGGCCGCCGAGACCGACCCGTGGATCTGGGACTACTTCGCCACCGCGACGATCCCCGACCCGGATGCCGCGCGCAGGGTGCTCGCGCTGCTGCCGGACTCAGCCGAGGACGGGCTGAGCACGCAGGCGATCGAGGCCGAGACAGGGCTGCGCCGCGGCCGCCTCGACGCGCTGCTGAAGACGTTGCGGGTGGACGGCGCGGTCGACCGGGCCGGGTCCGGCTGGATCGGCACCGGTCAAGGCTGGCACTACGACGCGGACAAGTACGGCCGTTTGGTGGCGACCCGGCGGGCCGAGGCCGACCTGATGCGGGCCTATGCGGCCGGGAGCCGCTGCCTGATGGAGGTGCTCACCGAGGCGCTGGACGATCCGTCCGCCGGAGTCTGCGGGCGCTGCTCGGTGTGCACCGGCGAGCTGCCCGCGCCCGGCCGCCGGCCGGACCCCGACCGGATCGCGGCAGCGCGGCGGAATCTGCGCTCCCGGCGGCACGTGCTGGAGCCGCGCAAGCTGTGGCCGTCCGGCACGCCGCGGCGGGGTCGGATCACCGGGATCGAGCCGGGTCGGGCGGTGGCCTTCGCCGACGACCCGGCCTGGCGCCAGGTGACTGACGAGCTCGCGAGCCTCGACCGCGAGCCCAGCGACGAGCTGCGGGAGGCGCTGGTCGACGTGCTGCGGCGCTGGTCGAGGGAGTGGGACCGACGGCCGGCCGCGGTGGTCGCCGTTCCCAGCCGGTCGCGACCGCGTCGGGTGCGCGGCATGGCCGAGCACCTCGCCACCGTCGGGCGGCTGCCGCTGGTCGACGCGCTGCGGGTGAGCGGCCGACCACCGGACGGCGACGTCGCCTCCGGCGCCAGGGTCCGCCAGCTGCTCGAGGCGCTCAGCCGGGACCCGGACGGCTCGCTGCCGGACGGCCCCGTGCTGCTGGTCGACGACATCGCGCGCACCGGCTGGACCCTCACCGTCGCCGGGTCGCTGCTGCGTGACGGCGGCGCCGGACCGGTTCTGCCGCTGGTCGGCCACCGGCGGCCGTGACCTCGCCGCCCTTACCGGTCGGGTGGGACGGCACGGCGGATCAGCGGACCGGGGCGCGTGGGTCATCGACGCGTCGGTAGGGGCTCGGGACGGCGGCCTCCATCGCCCACCGGCACATGCAAGGATGATCCGATCATGACCGGCCGATCCCGGATGCCCGCCGACGTCGCCGCCGCGCTCGGCCTGCTCGGCGCGGGTGGCGCGCTGAGCGCGCTGGTCATCAGCCGACGCACCCGCGAGGCCGTGCACCGCGTCGACCTGCGCTGGTACGAACTCGTCCAGCGTTCCCGCTCGGCGAAGCTGGACGCGGCCTCGCGGACGCTGGATGTCGCCTTCGGAACCACGATCGACTGGTCGGTCCGGATCGCGGTGACCGCGGATCTCCTGTGGCGCCGCCGCTGGGTCGCGCTCGGCGGCTGGGTCGCGACGGTGGCGCTCGGCGAGGTCTCGGTCGGGCCGCTGAAGGGTGCGGTCAATCGGATCCGCCCACCAGAGCCGATGACGATGACCTCGATGATGTCGTACCCGTCCGGGCATGCCCTGGCAGCGGCGACCACCGCGCCCGGCATCGTGATCGCCCTGCTGCCGCCGGGGCCGCGGCGCCGGCGCTGGCTCGCTGTCGCCATCCCGCTCGCCGGAGCCACCGCTCTGAGCCGCACCGATCTCAACGCCCACTGGCTGTCCGACGTGGTCGGCGGCTGGGCCCTCGGCACCGGGTATGCGCTGGCCGCACCGCGCGCGGCCGAGCTGGTCGGCCGTCGATGGGCCAGGGCGACGACGGAACGATCCGGCCGCACCGGGCGGCCTGCGGTCCTCCGGTTCAGCGGCCGAGCCGGCCCAGGTACGCGGCGGCGACGTCGGCCGGCCCGAGCGGGTTGATCAAGGCCGCCCTGTTGAGCCTGATCAGGTCGCCGGTGGTGAGCCGGCTGCTCAGCGCGTCGAGCGCGTCGGTGAGCCGGGCTCCGTACCGGCGGACCACCTCCGTTCGGATCACCGGGACGACGTTCTCCCGCGGCTGCAGGTTGCGGTCGTCGATCAGCAGCGTCATCCGGCGATCGCCCAGCCGGCCGTAGGTCGTCTCCATGAGCCCGACGTCGATGTCCCCGGACTCCAGGGCGGTCGCCGTCGCCGCCCGGCTCGGCTGCGGGCGGAACGCGGCGAAGTGCAGCCCGTACGTCTCCTGCAGGCCACGCAGGCAGTAGCGACGCGTCGGGCACTCGGGCGGCCCACCGAAGCTCAGCCGCCCGGCCAGGTCCCGCAGGTCGCTCAGCCGGCTCAGGCCGTTGTCCCGGGCGAATGCCGCCCGGACGGCGAAGCCGTTCGCGTCCTCCGCCGGGGCGTAGTCCGCGGCCGTGAGGCCGCGTGGCGACAGCCGCTGCCGCACCGCCGCGTGCACCTCGTCGGACGTGCCGTGGGTCTCCGCCACGCTGCCGCCGAGGAAGTCGAGCAGGCTGCCCGTGTACTCCAGGACGATGTCCACCATCCCCTGCTCCAGCGCCGGCTCGACCGCCTCCCGAGTGCCGACCCCGGCGAGCACGTCCACCGTGAAGCCAGCCTGCCGCAGGTACTGCCCGTACAGCTCGGCGAGCAGCCGGCTCTCCGGGAAGTCGAACGAGGCCACCCGCAGCCGCCCGGGATCGGGTCGGTCGATCCGGCCGGCCCCCATGGTCACCGTGCCGCAGCCGACGCAGGCGACGAGGACCGCGGCGCAGGCCAGCACGACCCGGACGCAAGGGGCTGAACGGACTGCTCGGCGCATCTCGCGGCTCCCCCGCTGGCCCGGATCCCCCGTCATGCTAGGGCGGTGCCGGCCCGGCCGGTAGCATCACGCCTTGCGCCGCCTTCCCCCGGTGAGGGGGCATCATGACATCTGCCGAGGCCGTCTCCAGCCCGGATGCCGCCCGTTCCCGGACCGCAGCCCAGCCCAGCCGCACCCGCCGTCGCCGCCGGCCCTCCGGCGAGGCGCCACCACTGCCGCACCAGCTGAACGCATCTGGTCGCCACTGGCTCTACCTCGCCGCCGCGGTCGTGGTGTTCCTGCTGGTCCTGGCGCTCAGCGGCCGGGTCACCGAGCGGCTCGACACGGTGGAGGCACGGATCCTCTCCGCCCTGGCCGCGCTGCGCAACCAGCCGACGACTGCGGTCTTCCGGGCGGTGAACAACGTCATCGGCCACGTCATCCTGCTCGCCTGGTGGGCCAGCCTGCTGGCGATGCTGGTGTGGCGGCGGTGGCGGCACCTGTTCGTCTGGATCGGCACGATGTTCCTGGTCAGCAACCTCAGCGCCGCGGCGGCGCAGGTGATCCAGCGGCCACGGCCGCTCGGCGTGGAGATCATCGGCCACTGGCAGGGCTTCGCGATGCCCTCGCGGCCGGTCGCCGTGCTGGCCGCCACCGCGGTGAACGTCCTCTACGCGATGGTGCCCGCCGGCCGGGTACGTGACCGCGGCAAGTGGGTGGTCGTCGGCCTGCTGACTCTGGTCGTCCTGGCCCGGCTCTACCTGGGCGTGGATCATCCGACCGATGCGATCGTCGGGGTCATCCTCGGCGTCGCCATCCCGCTCGCCGGCTGGCGGCTGCTGGTCCCCAACGATGCCTTCCCCGTCTCGTACCGGCGGGGCCGGGCGGCGCACCTCGACGTGACCGGCCAGCGCGGCGAGGCCGTCGTGTCCGCGCTGCACGACCAACTCGGGCTCGTCGCCACCGAGGTCAAGCCGTTCGGTCTGGAGGGCTCGGGCGGGTCGACCCCGCTGCGGATCAAGGTCAAGGGCGACCCGGACACCTACCTGTTCGCCAAGCTCTACGCGATCACCCACCTGCGCTCGGATCGCTGGTACAAGCTCGGGCGCACCCTGCTGTACGGCCGCCTGGAGGACGAGAAACCGTTCAACACCGTCCGACGCCTGGTGCAGTACGAGGACTATGTCCTGCGGCTGCTGCACTCGTCCCGGCTGCCGGTGCCGGAGCCGTACGGCATCGTGGAGATCACGCCGGAGCGGGAGTACCTGCTGGTCACCGAGTTCTTCGACGGCGCCAAGGAGCTGGGCGACTGCGATGCCGTCGACGAGTCGACCATCGACCAGGGGCTGCACATCGTGCGGCAGATGTGGGAGGCCGGCATCGCGCACCGCGACATCAAGCCGGCGAACATCCTGGTCCGCGGCGGCCGGATCCTGCTCATCGACACCGCCTTCGCGGAGGTCCGGCCGACCCCGTGGCGGCAGGCGGTCGACCTCGGGAACATGATGCTGGTCCTGGCCCTGCGCAGCGACGCTCGGACCGTTTACGAGCGTGCGTTGCGACAGTTCTCCGAGGAGGAGATAGGGGAGGCCTTCGCGGCCACCCGCGGGCTGACCATGCCCTCCCAACTGCGCCGGATGATCCGCCAGCACGGCAAGGACCTGCACGCGGAGTTCACCACGCTGCTGCCCGAGCGGCCTGGTCCGATCCGGATCCAGCGCTGGACGGTCCGGCGGGTGCTGCTGCTGCTTGCGGTGCTGGTCGGTGCCCTCCTCGCGTCCGGTGTCGTCACCCAGCTGCTGAAGAGCCCGCTGTGAGAGCCCTCAGCGCCGCTCGGCTGCTCGCCTTCGAGCCAGTGGCGGCCTCCGGCCGCGCTGGGGAGACATCGTGAAGGGCACCCAGCTGCTGGCCGGCCTGTTCCTGCTCACCGGCTGCACGGTGAACGGCCAGGTCACGTCGGACGTCGGCGGCGTGCCGCACTGCGCTCCCACCGCCGGCTCGGCCGGCGGCGGCGTCGTGGTCATGGCCCAGTCCGTGCGTGGTGCGCAGTGGCTGCCGTGCGTCCGGCAGGTGCCGGTCGGCTGGTCATTCGGCGCGATCATCCCCAAGGACGGCGAGTCAAGCGTCCGGTTCGACTCCGATCGGGACGGCCGCGCGGCGCTGACCGTCCTGTTGCGTCCGTCCTGCGACGTCGGTGGCGCGACCGAGGTGCCGAGCGAGCAGCCGGGCATGCGCCGCTACGAGCGGGTCAGCCGGGTGAGCAGCGGGTACGGCGGTGAGCGGTATTACACCTTCGCCGGCGGCTGCGTCACTTACCAGTTCAACCTGCGCGGCAGCACCCGCGCGGACGGGGTGGCGGCGATCTCGGAAGCGCTCGGCTTCGTCAGTCGGGACAGCGTCGCCCGGCAGGTGCGGGGGTCCAGCGGCGGCCGCCTCGACCTGGACACCGTCGAACAGGCCGGGTGACGCTGGTCGCGCGGGAGGCTGCTCTGTCCGCGGCCCAGGTGGCGCCGGAGGCTTCCAGCGCGGCGGCACCCCGGTCAGCCGCCGGCCACCGACGGAAGCACGGTGACCACGTCGCCGTCGGCGACCGGGGTGGCAAGGCCCCCGGCCGACCGGACGTCGTCGTCGCCGACGAACACGTTGACGTACCGGCGCAGCGTCCCGGTCTCGTCCCGGAGCCGCCACGCCAGGCGCGGCCGGCCGTCGGCGACCGCGTCGAGCACCTGCCCGACCGTCGCGCCGGGGGCCAGCTCGACCTCGACCTCGCGCTGCCCGCCGGTCAGGCCGGCGGCCTCGGCCAGCACGGCCGGGAGCCGGATCACGACCCGGGTCACGGCAGCACGGCGGCCCGTACGCACAGCACGTCCGGCAGGTGCGCGGCCACCTGGACCATCGAGTCGCCCTCGTCGGCGCTGGCGTACACACACCCGTCCCGCGTCCCCAGGACCAGGAAGGAAGGCTGCCCGGGGGCCGGGCTCAACACGCAGGCCGCGTCGCGGAGCACCGCGTTCCAGAAGCGGTCCGGCAGCCCCGCGCCGACCTCCTTCCACGACTCGCCCCCATCCTCGGTCCGGTGCACCCGCAGCCGGCCGTCCGGCGGCATCCGGTACCCGTCCGAGACGAGCGGGATGACACAGGCCGTGCCCGGCCGGTCCGGATCGGCGAGCACGGTGAAGCCGAAGTCGGCCGGCAGCCCGGCCGCGATGGACACCCAGTGCATGGCGGCGTCGTCGCTGCGGTAGACGCCGCCGTGGTTCTGCGCATAGAGCCGTTGCGGCCCGATCGCGTCCGCGGCGACCTTGTGCACGCACTGGCCGAACACGGGCTCGGGGTCGGGCAGGAACCCCGCCGAGATCCCGGCGTTGCGCGGCTGCCAGGTGTCACCGCCGTCCTCGGTCGCGTAGACACCTCCGGTGCTCATCGCGACCAGCACGCGGTCCGGATCGGCCGGGTCGGTCACGACCGTGTGCACCGCGGCGCCGCCAGCACCCGGCTGCCAGCGTTCCCGGTGCGGGTGGTCCCACAGGCCGCGCACCAGTGTGAAGCTGCGTCCGGCGTCGGTGCTGCGCCACAGCGAGGTCGGCTCGCAACCCGCCCAGACCACGTCTGGCCGAGCGGGGTCCGGCTGGATCTGCCAGATCCGCTCCAGCGCCGCTCGGTCCTCGGCCGGGAACCGGATCGCCGCCTGCTCGGTCTCCTCCCACGTCTCGCCCAGGTCCGGGGAGTTGGCCACCGTCGGCCCCCAGTGCTCGCTGCGGACGCCGGCGAGCAGCCGCGGGACCTCGCTGGCCGGGGAGGGCAGGAACGCGAGCGCCGGCACCTCCCGCATGGCCAGCCGCGGCCCCTGGACGCTCCACTCCCCGGCGGCGCGGGAGCGCGCGAGCCAGAGTCCCTTCTTGGTGCCGACTGCGACTGCGATGGTCATGGCGCACAGTCAACACCGGCGCGCAACCCGTTGACGGCGGTCAGCCGGGCTCCCCGCTGCCGTCCTCCTCGCGGAGGGTGGCGAGGTCGACGTGCCGGGCCAGCTCCTCGACCGTCCGGAAGTCACCGATGAAGACGCCGTACCTGCGCAGCCGCAGGACGCGACGGTGGTAGCCGAGCTTGTCGGTGTAGGTGACGTGCTCCACCGTCACGCCGTCCGGCCCCGTGAGGTGCACGAGCCCTAGTGTCACCCGTTCGGCTGACGTCAGCAGGTCGAGTTGCACGGAGCGTGGCGGCCAGTCCGCCGCGGTGGGGCTGCCGGCGGCGAGCCGGTCGATGACGGCGTGCACCAGATCCGGGCGGCAAGGCGCGATCAGCGACAGCACCGCCACCGCCGAGGCGCGGCTCATCCGGCGCTTGGCGACCTTGCTGGCATGGGTGCCGGCCCAGGTGTGCAGGCGCACCTGCGCGGCGCGGTCGCGGGACAGCGGGCGGCTCGGCACGGGTCTCCTCATTCGAACGTATGTTCGACTATGCTCCGTCGCGCGGGCTGATCGCAAGCGCCGGTCCGGCGCTGGCACTGGCAGGGCTGATCTCTGCCGGCGGGGGCACCAGCAACGTTGAGCAGGTCGAGCATGTCCGGCACGTGTTCGAGCACGTGCACCGCGTAGATCCGGTCGATGACCCGGTCCCGGAACGGCAGCGGGTCGGCGAGGTCGGCGAGCACGTCCACCGCCTCAGATGGCAGCCGGTCCACCCCGATCGCGCCCTGGTCCTGGATCACACCCCCGCAGCCGAGGTCCACCACCAGTGGCATCCGCCGGCCACCGCGACCGAGTACCAGATGCCGTAGACGCCGGCCAGCCGCCCCAGCACCTCCCGAGCCAGCGCGAGCTGCCCGGACGAGTCGGCCTCGCCGCTGACGTGCAGCACGCCGCCGTCCGCCCGCACCGACAGCCGCGGCCCGCTCAACCGCTGGTCGCAGGCGCACGTGTCGGCGACCGCGACCTCGAGGTCGCGGTCGAGCAATCGCCGGCGGCCCAGGCCGGTCGGTGCGGTCATCGCGGCGCCAGGCCGACGGACACCGGCATCCGGTGCAGAAAGGCGACGTCGGTGGGCACGCTGAACCCGACGTACTCGATCGGTGTCGTCGCGATACTCGTGACCAGCGGGCCGTCGCCATCCATGAGTCCGGGCTACCCCTCATCCCGAGCTCCACCCGCGCTCAGGACGCGCGCATACCCGGATCGGGTAGCCGACCTTCGCCAGGGGAGTATGCCGACGTGGGCGGATGGGACGCGGTCGTGATCGGGGCGGGGCACCACGGGCTGGTGGCGGCGAACCTGCTGGCCGACGCCGGCTGGTCGGTGCTGGTGCTGGAGGCCGAGCCGGTGCCCGGCGGGGCGGTCCGCAGCGCGGAGATCACCGCCGCCGGCTACGTCAGCGACCTCTGCAGCGCCTTCCACCCGCTGGGCATGGCGTCGCCCGTGCTGCGCGAGCTCGACCTGCCCGCGTACGGGCTGCGCTGGCGGCACCCGCCGGTGCCGCTGGTCCACGTCCTGCCGGACGACCGGACCGTCACGCTGTCCCGGGACCTCGACGAGACGGCGGCGTCACTGGAGCAGTTCGCGGCGGGCGACGCCGACGCCTGGCGGGCGGAGGTCGCGGCCTGGGACCGGATCGGCGGCGAGGTGCTCGAGGCGCTGCTGCGACCGTTCCCGCCGGTTCGGGCTGCCGCCCGGATGCTGCGCACACTCGGCAGCGCGGACGCGCTGCGGACCGCGCGGCTCGCCCTGCTGTCGGTACGGCGCTACAGCGAGGAGCGCTTCCGCGGCGAGGGCGGCCGGGTGCTGGTCGCCGGCACCGCACTGCACGCCGACCTCCCGCCGGACGGCGCGGGCAGCGCGGTCGTCGGCTGGTTGCTGGCGATGCTCGGTCAGCAGGTCGGCTTCCCGGCGGTGGAGGGCGGCGGTCAGCGACTGACCGAGGCGCTGCTGCGCCGGCTGGACGCGCGTGGCGGCGAGGTGCGTTGCGGCGTGCCGGCGACCAGGATCGAGGTGCGGGGCGGGGCGGCGGTCGCGGTCCGGACCGCCGACGGGGACGTGCTGGCGGCCCGGCGGGCGGTGGTGGCCGACATCAACGCCCCCGCGCTGTACGCCGACCTCGTCGGCCTGGAGCACCTGCCCGCCCGGGTCCGCACCGACCTGCGGGCCTTCGATTGGGACGACGCCACCGTCAAGGTCGACTGGGCCCTGGCGGCACCGGTGCCGTGGACCGCCGAGCAGGCCCGGCGCGCCGGCACCCTGCACCTCGACCTCGACCTGGACGGGCTGACCCGGTACGCCGGCGACCTCGCCACCCGGACCGTCCCCGAGCGGCCGTTCCTGATCGCCGGTCAGATGACCACCTCGGATCCGAGCCGGTCGCCGGCCGGGACGGAGAGCCTGTGGGCGTACACGCACGTCCCGAGGGACCTGGACTGGACGCCGGAGCGGACCCGGAAGGCGGTCGACCGCATCGAGGACGTGTTCGAGCGGCACGCGCCCGGATTCCGTGACCTCGTCGTCGGCCGCGCGGTACGAACTCCGACCGGCCTGCAGGCGGACAACCCGAACCTGGTCGGCGGCTCGATCGGCGGCGGTACGGCGGCGCTCCACCAGCAGCTCGTGTTCCGGCCGCTGCCCGGGCTCGGGCGACCGGACACCCCGGTCGACCGGCTCTATCTCGCCTCGGCCTCGGCCCACCCCGGTGCGGGCGTGCACGGGGCCTGCGGCGCCAACGCGGCCCGGGCGGCGCTTGCCCGCAACCGCCTGGCCACCGGCCGGATCTACGCGGTCGGGGCACGAGCCGCCGCCCGCGCGGTCTGGGGTCGCTGACCGCCGCTACGCGTCCTC
>WNGJ01000317.1_pt1 | contig 41731 bp, 40 predicted proteins | sample 5400611 | NCBI WGS metagenome assembly WNGJ01 (sample SAMN13153375, study PRJNA577476) | soil metagenome | isolation source: 40 cm soil or saprolite under Garry oak tree replicate 1 | place: USA:California | collected 2016-06-15
TGTTTACTGATGTAGAGTCCCAGGCCACTCCCTCGCGTCGTCCCAGCAAGGTCACGCTGGAGCCGCACAAATTTGCCAAAGAGCAGGGGAAGTTCAGTAGGGGGAATACCAGGGCCAGTATCTTTCACACTGATGCACACCTGCGCGGGAGGGTCGGTTCCCCGTGCACTACTCTCACTCGGAGCCGCACCGATGACCACGACTGTCTGTTTGGGGCAATACTTGAAGGCGTTCGCAAGCAGATTGCGCAGAACCTCGCGCAGGTATTGTTGATCGGCCCAGACGGTCAAGTGTTCAGGGATATCCAGGTGGAGACGGTAGTCTCGCTTGTCCCGTGGATCAAGGTGTTCAAGTACTTCACGCACTACCTGGACGACCGAATAGGCTTCGATCTGAGGAGGGTTCACCTCACTGCTAGCTTGTGAGGCATCGAGCACCCGGTTGACCAGAAGCACGAGTTCTTGACAACCCTCCTTGACATAGTTGAGGTAGGTCGCTTGCGTGGCGGCATCCAGGTGCCCGTGATAGTCGCTGAGCAATTCGATGTATCCAGACACTTCGGTGAGAGGGGTACGCAACTCGTGGCTCACATGCGCAAGAAATTGATCTTTCAGTTGGTTCAACTGCCGTTGGTGTTCAAGGGCGATGGCCATCTCCTGCTCGGCCTGCTGAGCCTTGAGCTGAGCAGCCTGTGCCGTCTCCAAGGCCTGTGCCATCTCCAAGGCCTGGCGTAAGAGGCCGATGATCGCTCCCTCGATCAACAATGCAAGGCAGCCGCTGAGAAAGGTCACGAGAAGCGAACGTGACCACAGGATGCCACCGCTAGAGAGACTATTGAACACAATCAGTGCCAGAATAGTACAGCCGAGACTGATGAGTGCCCCGCGCGGCTTCAACATCCAGGCGGCCACTGCGACAGGTATGGCGAGGATGCTACCATCATGCGAGCTCAGAAAGACCGACGCGAAGATGGCCACGCAGAGCAGGTAAGACAGCACGACAATACTGAGGCGCACCCTGGCGGGCAAGTCGATGAGGAGAACGGGCAAAGTTTTGTGAAAGTGCATGCCTCTTTTCTCTTTCTTTTTCAAAGGATTATGCCGTAGTGTAAGTTTTGCACCTATCTTTGCAGACAGATCATGTTGCTTTCAATGTATAGATCAATACGCTTTGTGATTCTCACCGCGTAGTATAGCATTATTTTTCATTCTTTTATGTTAAATTCCTGTTAATGTCTTCACTTGGTAACTATTCAAGTCTCCTTTCTCTTGCACCGCCTCCGGCGGCAGGTGAGGGAGAAAGGCGGTCCCTGGAAGCCCCCCAGGCTTCCTTGCCCCGCACCCCCGCCAAGGGGCCTTGCAGGCCCCTTGGAACCCCCTGCTGACTAGTTACTTCACATGCAGATCAGAACGACTCCCATAGTCTGCGCCGAACTAGTCATGGTGCTGCCAGACATTTGGAGAGAAGAGTTCCCGTGAGCGGCCCTTCGCTGCGCTCAGGGTGACATTACTTGAGAGATGTCCTGGCTGTCACCCTGAGCGCAGCGCAGGATCTCTGCGGCAGGCTCGCCAGACCCTGCGCTGCGCTCAGGGTGACAGGCATTCTCTCCAAATGTCTATGGTGCTGCTTCCCCTGACATCCACTCATAACTGGGGGTGCAGGGGCGAAGTCCCCTGCCGGAGCGCGAGGTGTCCTCGCACGTTTCTCTCCCCCATGGCGGGCCTGCGGCCCGCCAGAAGAAGTATGAGTGAATCTAAGCCTTCCCCTCTTGACAAACTAATCACATTAGTTTATTATACTAATGTGATTAGTTAATAGGCTAATATGATTAGCAGAGAGGATACAGCAAGCTATGAAAGTGAGAGCTTCCAGCAACCATCTTTTTCAATTGACCCACCTGGGCGCCATCAACTGCTACCTGGTACGCGAGGACGATGGCTTTACGTTGATCGACACAGGCTGGCCTGGTAACCAGGCGCAGCCGATTATGCAGGAGGCACACAAACTGGGTCTCCCGATTGTACGCATCGTGCTGACCCACGCTCACATCGATCATGTTGGCTCACTGGACGCGCTGCATGATGCGCTGCCCAATGCCCAGGTAGCTATCAGCGAGCGAGACGCGCGTTTTCTGTCCGGCGACAAGAGCCTGGACCCTTCCGAGCCGCAGGTGCCCCTGCGCGGCGGCTATACTGTCTGCAAAACGAAGCCGGCGCTCCTGCTGCACGAAGGAGATCGCATCGGCTCACTCGAAGTGATTGCCACACCAGGACATACACCAGGCCATATCGCTTTTCTCGATACCAGGGACCGCGCAGTGATCGTCGGCGATGCCTTCCAGACGTTGGGTGGCGTTGCCGTTTCAGGCACCATCAAACCCCTCTTCCCCCTGCCGGCACTGGCTACCTGGCATAAAGGCTTAGCCCTGGAGAGTGCGCGCAAATTGCTGGCGCTCCAGCCCTCCATGCTGGACGTAGGACATGGCCGCATGCTCAGCCATCCCCAGGAGGCCATAGAGCGCGCCATCCGCGTCATGGAACGATCCCTGGCGAAAGAGGAAAGGAAACGGTCGCGTGTCGCATAGAGTGGGGCTGGATCACGCAACCGTCGTGGAGGCCGCGGCAAAGCTGGTAGACGAGGAGGGCATTGAACAACTCTCGCTGGGCCGCCTTGCCGAGCGTTTAGGCGTACGCACGCCCTCCTTGTACAATCACGTCGCGGGACTGCCCGGGCTCAAACACGACCTGGCACTTTTCTGTTCACGCGAGTTGCTTGATCGCCTCCTTCGTGCGACCATTGGCAAATCACGCGCGGAGGCCATTTTCGCGCTCGCCAATGCCTACCGGGCTTACGCCAGGGAAACACCCGGACGCTATGCCTTCACGCTGCCAGCACCTGATCCTGGTGACCAGGTGCTGCAGGCCGTCGCGCAACAGCTTGTGGATGTTGTCCGGGCCGTGCTCGCGCCGTATAGGCTCAGCGAGGAAGAGGCTATACACGCTATTCGCAGCCTGCGCAGCATTGTGCATGGCTTTATCTCACTAGAAATGGCGGGCGGCTTCAGGATGCCGGTAGACCTGGACGCAAGTTTCCACTGGCTTATCAACCTGTATATCGCCGGTCTGAGCCGATCGACTGTGACCGGCGAGCAGGAGCGTATTGCAACAGGGAATGAGGCGCAGGCGCCTGCATGAATACGCATCGTTGCGCAGGAAAGGCAGGTGACTTTCGACCTGCTGGTTAAATTGGCCATCCCCCATACTGCTCAATCACCCTGTCAATCTCGCACATCAAGCGGCTCGTCTCGGCAAGGATCGCAATGATCTGCTGGTAATGTACCAGCTCATCATCACTCAGCCTACGTCCCTTGCGATCCTTTAGCCACTTGTTGCAAATTTGATAGCCACCAATAGAGAACCTCCAGGCAACTAATGGCACATCATCGAAATATTGTGTTGCATTGATCCATAGGCGCCCCATTGCTTTGCGTTCGCCCTGCAGGGTGTAGCGTACTGTCTCAACACGATTGTCTCCGGGCATGGGATAGCTCGAAATCTCAGGTATATGCTCTTCCATCAAGTGCAAACCAATCAGTTTTTCTCCAAGCTTGCATAGCTCGCGGAAGAGATCAGTATTCGCAGTCAAAGGCAGGCGCGGGAAGTCTATCTTGAGGAAAGATGCATAGCGCTGGCGATAGGCAGGTGAGTAGAAAACGGCATACATATAAGCAAGTACATCTTCTGGCCCGAAAGTATGCCTGAGATCACCTCGACCATCCGCTGCCCAGCTCATACCCAGTCTTGTAGCGAAAGCTGAGATGAATTCAGGTGCAAGGTTCGCTCTGCGAGCATCTGTTGCAGCACCGCCATAGAGGTAAAGCGGAAAGAGGTTGTTTCCGCCCCGCCGGAAAAGGTTAAACTCCGTAATATACCGTGTGCAAAAAACGATATCCCATTCACCCTGGTCGATTACCTGCCCGGCCCGGCCGATTGTGAGGCCAATATTCTCACCGGCCAGCATGTGGCGCATCACGCGCTCGCGCCGGTGTACGGCGACATGCCGGTTGAAGACCGTCCAACGCCTGTCAAAGGGGCGGTACAGGATCTCAGTGGTTTCGCTCTGCCATGTTCCCTGCCGGAGTTCGCTTTTTGCAGCGTCATACTGCCACTGGTCCTGGGAGCATAGGCGGAACAGCCGCCGCGCTTCATCTTCTGTCCCGGTAGAGAGAAAGCGTTCAACCTTGTCGATTGCCTCTTGTTTAGTCCAGGAGATGGCGAACTGGTCGTGGCAGGTAACGATACCAGGAGCCGGGTCGCCATTCGGCCGGAATATAGCGGGCACGCTCCATCCTGTCTCGTATTCGGCTAAGTACTGGCTATCTCGCGGTGTAAAGAGATAGAATGGAGCCTGCGGGTTGAGGAGTGTCCATGGCGTACTGGCGAGTTCATGTTCTGCCAACCAGAAGTGCTTACCGCCGGTCAGAACGAGATGTCCCCGCGTGTCAGGCTCGTAAACTTCTCTAGGCCCCCACAGGTCTGCATGGTGAACTGTTGCGCAAGACGCTTGCTCATCAGATGCATCTTGCCATTTCACGAAGATGCTGATTGCTACACCCTGTTGGATGTCGAAAACGTTCTCATCCCTTGATCCACCGGGGGCCAGTTCTTTCTTTTTACTGTTACCATGCAGATCAAGAATATAGATGTCATCGAAGCTCTGCAACAGGCTGCGGCGCATGCCGCGGAAAGTAGGATTATCCAGGTAGCTGTGACTGGTGACAAAGGCCAGGATGCCATGACCTGTTTGTTCAATATGCCACTGCGCAAAGCGTATGAATTTTACATAGTCGTCACTCAACCATTTTGCTTGAGCAGGCTTCTTCAGTTCTGGGCAGCCTTCCTTATAGCTATTTAACAGGCCGGTGATCCACTTGCCTTTGTTGAGCGAATGTCCTACATACGGGGGATTGCCAAGTATGACCAGCACATCGCGCTTCCCATAATGCAAAACGCTTTCCACCTTATCCAATGTGTTAGCCAGGTAGATATTCAGGCGTTCACCCTCCTCAAAGTTATAGGCCCAGTTGTGCCGTTCCGACTCCGGCAGGTCCAACGCGGCAAGTTGCGCGCCAAGTTTGAGGTGCGCCATCATGTAGGGTGCCATCAGTAACTCAAAACCAAAGAGGTGTGGCAGTAAATGCTCGTGCACATAATCCGGCCATCTCCCGGTGCTGCCCGTTTGTCGAAACGTATCCCGGACGTGCTTGATTACGGCGTGTAAAAAAACTCCGCTACCACACGCGGGATCGAGAAGTGTTACTCGAGAGTGATCCTGGTAGTTAAAGTGCGAGCGAAGCAGAAAATCTACCGAGCGCACCATATAGGAGACGACGGGCTCGGGCGTGTAATAGACACCGCGCAAGTCGCGCAGTCGCGGATCATACTGTTCCAGAAACGTCTCGTAGAAGTAGATCAAGGGATCTTCCCGGTATGGGCCCCGGTCGCAGTTCTCCAGCACTTTATGAATGTCAGTCTCGGCCACCAGGCGCACAAGTTCGTCCACATAGCCGGTGAAAGGTTCGTTGCCCAATTCTGCCCAGGTGGTTGTACCAGAAAGCTGCTTCAGGAATGAGCTGGTATGTGGAATCGGGCCGATAGCACCCCGGCTTTGGAAATATGTTGAGTCTGGTTGGATGTAGCGTGCGGCAAAAAGCCCATAGGTGAGCGTCTGAGCAAACATATCGCAGAACTGTGCCACCGGCAGATCAGAGTTCAATACTTCCCTGAACGACTCGCATATGTCGCGCATTGCGCTGGAAGCAGTGCCATTCTCAAATGCTGCAATGGCGAGATCGCGGATTTTGTGCGCAAGGCATGCCATGTGCCTCGCCAATTCTTCAAGCTGACGATGCGGCCAGCTTCCAGTACCTGTACGATGGACTTGCTCGCTCTGCTCCATATAGTTCTAGACACCTTTTTATGCTTATACCTTAGTGTAGCAAACCGGCTCAATACCCTACCTTGGATACGGGATACATATTTTGTCCTCTGAGAGAAAAGACGGCCACCTCTCTATTGCTCAAGTACCGATTCGATGATCTCCAGGTGAATCCAGTGAGCTGCGTAAGCACGGAAAGGTGCTCAGCCCCGATATAGTGGTGATTGAATGAGAGAGCTTCTTCTTTTGCCAGGTCAAGGACGCGCTGCCCTTGCTCCGTATAGGTCGTGACTGGTTCATTCGCAGGTTCATTCATCTGAGAAAAACTCCTTTCCTCTGCTTCAAGCAGGGCCGCATGACGCAAGGCACGCAGTTGCAACACACGTACATGGCCCGCGCTCAATCCTAATTCCTGCCCCACCTCTGCCGCAGTGTATCCCTGTAAGTACCGCAAGAAAAGCACCTGGCGCTCACGCGCAGGTAACACATGCAGCAGGTGTTGCACGCGCTCCTGTGTCTGCTCGTCATCCAGCTGTTCAAAAGGAATAGCAGCGCTGTCTTCGATCATCTCAAGCGGAAGGGAGGGGCTTTTCTGCTGCTCCTGCCAATAATCGGCGATGGTGGTGCGAGCGGTGGCATAGAGCCAGCTCCGAACCGGTCCCATCCCACGATCCTCTAACAGCCAGCGAAACGCTTTGATAAAGACCGTACTGGTCAGATCATCAGCTACATCGGGCTGTCTGACTTTGCCGGAGATATAGCGATGGACCTCGGTGAAGTGTTCCCGAAAAATCGCTTCCATGAGAGCACGTCGCCGCTCATGCTCTTCCGAGAAGGATGATCCCATAGCTGCTTCTTGTTCCTCCTCGTCATGGCCTTTCACTCATTAGAACAGTCTCGCGTTACAGTCTCTCTTTCCACTTCCCTTTGCATTTCCTCACGATAAAGCCTTTCGACATACCTTTCCCCGCATGTAGATTGTATTAGGCCCGGACGCGCGTTTTACAACGCTGGCGAGGCCTCGCGAGCTTTTCACCGGGCCACCTGGTCCACGCCTCCCGGCGATGGCCTGCGGCGTCGATCTGCACAATAAAGCAGGAGAGCCAGGGGGAACGGCTACCGTGCCCAACTCGATACAGCAGATGAGAGTAAGGAGGAGGAGCATGCATATGAGCATGCTGGGTTTCCATGCTGCACCCGTTACAGCAGCGGGGCGGAGATCGCCGGCGCACCCCCGTTACGATTGATGGCCTCTCAAACCTTCTAGCGCCGTGTGGATGAAGAGGAACGCTGCCTCACTACGAAAGGGGAAATAGCGACCAACACGATACAAATGGCACCGATCAGGCTGATTATCCCGGTTAGCAGATCCCCGCTCCCGTGCGCATAGGCCCAACCACCGGCACCTAAAGCGGCCACGCAGGCAAGGGCCAGACACCATTCCGAGAAATTGAGACGGAAAGGGGGCATGCTACGGCGGGCGCTCGCTTTGCGGTGCAAGCGCCCACTGAATTTTTGCCCCAAGCCTGCTTTTGGCTGTGTGCGCTCTAGATTGCGAAAAATCTCTTCAATTTCTCGCTCATACTTATCCGACATACCTGTTCTCTGCCTTGAACTTGCCAGAACGCTCTTCACTGTAATGATACCAACTTCTCAACCTAGAGACAAGTGTTTCAGTTCCCAATTTTCCTATGGCCTGTTAGGCCCTCCCAAGGGCTTTCCAACGTTTCGTGCGCAAAGCATTGGAAGAGAGAGCAGCTCCCCATGGCAGGGGACTTGCTGTAAAGATCAGAAGCTTTCTCTGTTCACCATGCAGATCTGGTCAGGGTTTGCCAACGCTTACGTTGTACATTTCGGTTGTGGGCCTAATAGGCCGAATTCATGGCTCGAGCGGGCGGATTAACTCTACTATGCAAAAAATGAAACGCACCCGCTGCTATCGTCTTCGGAGCGCATCTTGACCATCTATGGTATACTGATCACGTGCCGATGTAGCTCAGTGGTAGAGCGTCGACCTTGTAAGTCGAGGGTCGTCGGTTCGAGTCCGACCATCGGCTTTTTTCTTTCACAGCTCGTAATCCTTTGCCCAACGCACGTTCTTCTCCTGATGGTTTTTCGTTGGTTCCAGGCGCAATCTCCCCTCGGTGCTAGGTACGTGATCTATAAGTACCAAGTAGACTTTCTTTGTATCGGGTGAATAGACAGCAAAGTAATCAATTTGCCCTCGATAGTCTCTGCGTCGATAGTCAGTTCTTCCGCCTTTTCTCAGATGATGGTAGTAGTTACTAGACGTGTTAAAGTCGATACATCCATTTGAAATGCACCCCGTCTTGCATTGAATACGCCAGAACTGTCTGTCGGCATCCTCAATCACCAGGTCGTACCGGTGGTTTTCTCCAAAGGGGATCAGGACGTTATATCCGACTTCCGATAGCCTTGCCAGGATAATTGCTTGGCTGCGTTCGCCAACCGACTTGTTGTCACGTTTCGGACCCAAGACCCCCATCATATTCCCCTTTCTCTACACTCACCAAAAGCTCCATTTCGTAGAGCTTAACTTAAAGTTATCCACAACTTAGAACATTTGTCCACATGTTTATCCACATTTCCAGGAGTCGTGTTCAGGTGGGACAAGAACCTGGCCCGATTATTTTTATTCAGGGCTATGCTATCTCTTCAGGAAACAGCACGTTTCCCGTAAGCCTGCTATCAATTACGGGTAATGCAGCTCTATTCACTTTGGTATTAGGATACGTGCCGGGCAAGAGAAAGCGGAAAATCACTTTGTAAACGCAATTATCAAAACTCTGTAAAACCCTATTGCTTCTTGCAAAATTAGCTGGTATAATCTCCGAAGTTATAGAAAACAAATTATTCCTCCTGCTTCATAGTTTTTGCTACTGATGTGATGTAGCGTTCACGTATTGGACTTTTTTGGAACAAGAGGTTTCTTATGGAAACGAATTATGACTTCAGCCGTTCTTCCCTACTTGCAGAGCAATACCAGCGCGAAATGGAACTCTACGCTATTGCACTTCAAGAAGAAGATCAGGAAGAACGAGAGGAACGCCTTGGTCTTGTTCGTCACGCCTGGCCATTGACATGCGCCTGTTTCCAATCTCAACTCGAGTCCAGCGATGCACCAGATTACACTTCAGTGGCTCTTGCGCGTCAGTAATCTGTATTTGCAAAAGAATATGTAGTCACAATGCCTCATCCACCTGAACTTACGACGGATGCACTTAGCTATCAAATACCCGTGCAGTTCGGAATGGTGTACTGGGTTAATTTCGGTTATCCATCGCTTCCCTCAGGCATCGAGGAGAAACGTATCCTCGACTGGCATCCAGCTTTAGTAGTTTCAGGTGATCCTTTCTGCCGCCACGCGGGCGCTGTAAACGTTGTTGCTTTAACCTCGTACCGCGGCAAGCTTCGTCCTTATCATCATCTCCTCTTAAAACGAGATTACCCCTTGCTTGACACGGATAGCCTGGTGAAGACAGAATTAATGTATCCTGTATTGCGTAGCCTGCTGGCCGACCAGTATGCTATCTGTAGGCTCAATGATGGCGACCTGCGTGCAATTATGGGGAAGGTCGCCAATAGCCTGGCGATTACCATGTATTATGCATTGCATTAACTTTGTTGCTTGATAGACGATTGATTGGATTGGGTGGCTCATGAACATGGACCAGGAACAACTACGACTCCTGCCATCCGTCGATGAACTGTTGCAATCTCACACGGGACAACAACTCATCCACCAGTACTCCCGCGCGATGGCGCTGCGCGCTGTACGTACGAGTATCGCCCAGGCACGTGCACAAATCCGTAATGGCGCGCCTCGTCCCTCTTCGGAAGAACTGCTCATGGCGGCTGAGCACATGCTGGAGCTTTTACAGCGGCCCAACCTACGTCTCGTCATCAACGCCACCGGTGTCATTATCAATACGAACCTGGGGCGCGCACCTCTAAGCCAGGAGGCACTGCAAGCAGTACAACGAGTAGCCGGCGGGTACTCTAACCTGGAATATGCATTAGAGGCTGGAGAACGCGGCTCCCGCCATGCACATGTTGCTGCTTTGCTCTGTGAATTGACAGGCGCGGAGGCCGCTCTCGTTACAAACAACAACGCGGCGGCGGTACTGCTGGCGCTCAGTGCATTAGCCGCCGGGCGCGAGGTCGTCATCTCGCGCGGCCAACTGGTTGAAATTGGCGGCGGCTTCCGCGTACCCGATGTGATGCGGCAGAGTGGCTGCCAACTGGTAGAGGTCGGCACAACCAATCGCACCCGCCTGAGCGATTACCAGGCGGCTATTAACGAGCGCACTGCCTTGCTGTTAAGTGTTCACCCCAGCAATTTTCAGATTACAGGCTTTACCGAATCTACCCCGCTGAGCGCAATGGCTGAGTTGGCCCACCAGCATGGGCTGCTGCTGATGGACGACCTGGGCAGCGGGTGTTTGCTTGCCAGCGAACGTTACGGTTTGGGGCATGAGCCGATGCCGCAAGAGAGTATCGCAGCCGGCGCGGACGTGGTGTGTTTCTCCGGTGATAAACTGCTGGGTGGCCCGCAGGCAGGCGTCCTCTTGGGCAACGCCGAGGCGCTGGAACGTATAGCCAGGCATCCACTGATGCGTGCCGTTCGTATCGATAAAATGACTTTAGCAGCCCTCGAAGCAACCCTGCGCCATTACCAGCGCGACGAGGCCGAAACCCATATTCCTATCTGGCGCATGATCTCGGCATCGCCCGCGAAGATCGCCAGCCGCGCTACAAGCTGGACCGCCAAACTCCAGCAGCATGGCATAAAGGCCCGTCCGCAGCACGGTGAGTCAACCATTGGAGGTGGATCGCTGCCCGGGGACACTCTTCCTACCACCCTGTTAGCTCTCGATGCCGGGGATGTACCCATGCCCCTGGATGAACTGGCGAAGCGTTTACGCCTGCGCAGTACTCCTATCATCGTCCGCATACTGCGTGGCAAGCTCCTGCTCGATCCACGCACCGTCCTGGAAGAGCAAGATAAAGAGCTTTTACAGGCCCTGATGGAGGAACTTTGGGAAGAAAGCGGGCTTCCTCAAAAAATTACCGCGCAAAATGAGCGCTAGTTGCACCATATTTCCGGTGTGAAAGGAGCTTTCTTTCTATGTCTCTCTATCGTTGGAGGACTACTCTACCCTTTACCATCCTGCTCACGTTCCTATTGGCCGCGTGTGGAAGCTCCAGCACATCTCAGGCACCACCAACACCAACGCCAACGCCGGCAACTGGGCAAGAATTGTTGACAAAGGCGGCACAAAAACTCAATACAGCTAAAACAATGCACGCGATTTTCGACATAACGATCGCCGGTCCGGGCCTCAATGGCACCGTTAATACCGAAGTCTGGAATGAATCGCCGGGCAAAAGCCGCACAGTCGTACTTCAGTCCACTATCACACAGGTACCCACTGGTTCCATTACCGTTAGCGACGGCAAGCAGAGCTGGCAATATGACCCGGTGAAGAAGGTTGTTTATAATGGCCCCGTCAACAGCAATAACAGTACTACCGGCGCCGGGTTAGGTCGAGATCAGAACCAATTTATCATGAACATTGTGCAATCTGTCTTTACACACGGCAACGCGACCCTGGTTTCTTCTAACGCCAGCGTTGAGGGGCACACTGCCTATGATGTACACGTCGAGTCGACAGCGCCGCGGCAATCGAGTAGCACAAGGTCAAATACCTTCAATTACAATGGTGATGCTTATATCGATAAAACAAGCATGCTTCCCCTCCGGGTAAAGCTTACCATCCCAGGTTTAGGGAAGGTGACGCTTGATCTACCCACACTCGAACTGAATCGGCCGCTTGCTACTGATCTCTTTACCTACGTGCCTCCTGCTGGCGTCAAAGTTCTTCCTTTCCCTAAAACAACTACAGCAGACACAGGTACTATCACCCTGGCAGAGGCACAGCAGCAGGCAGGCTATCACCTGTTAAGCATTCCAGCCACTCAAAGCCAGTATCAATTACAGGGCGTAGATGCACTCGGTGCTCCAGGTAACCAGATTTTTGCGCTCAATTATCTCAAAGGGAAAACCACGTTCGCGATATCCGAGGGAAAATCCCTGGCAAACTTGCCCGGGTCAGGTCAACAGGTTAGCCTGCGCGGAACGAAGGCGACCCTCACAACTTCGAGCGGCACAATGACGCTCACCTGGACAGAGAAAGGCCTGGGTATTCAGATCTCAGGCCAACTGAGCAATGATGAGATAGTGGCTATTGCGAATTCGTTGTCCTAGCCAGCGTCTCCTTCACTACCTCGGCCAGCGCCTTGATAAACAACGGAGAGGTATTCAGCGACTCGATACGCGCAAACTGGATACCATGTTCTTCGGCCTGCTGTCGCGCTGCAATCTCGATGTCGTAGAGAATCTCAAGGTGGTCGGCCAGGAACTGTACTGGCGCAATCAGTACGTGCTTATGCCCGGCAGCGCTTAGTTCTGGCATGACGTCAGCAAAGTCCGGCTTGAGCCATTCCTCGGGAGTATGGCCCGCGCTCTGGTAACAGAACATCCAGCGCTCAGCAGTAAGACCAAGCAGTTCGGCAACCCTGGCTGCTGTCTCGTGGAGATCGTTGATGTAATCCGGCTCTTTCTCTACCACGCGCTTGGGCATGCTATGCGCCGTCAACAAGACAGGGACATGTTTCCGCACCGCTGCCGGAAAACGGTCAAGCGCCTGTTGCACACGTTCGGCCAGCGCTAGCAAGAAATAGGGCTGCAGGTGCCAATCCCCGGCGATCTTCAGCTCGAGATCATCGCGGTGTAGCTCTTCTACAGCATCTTGCAATGTACGTACGTAGCCGCTCATAATAATGGGCGAGTACTGCGGCGACATGATTACACCGACCAGCTGCTGTGCTCCCAGCGCGATCTCAGGCACAAGGTCGGCAATAAACGGTGGTGCAAAACGCATACCAGCAATGACATGGTATGCCGGGCCTTCAGGATGCTGGCTATTCAGTTCCTTCTGCAAAGCTGCCGCCTGTTCGCGGGTGATGGACAGCAGTGGTGAGCCACCTATAAGCTTGTAGCGCCGTCGAAACTCAGTAATTAACTCTTCATCAGCAGGGCGCCCGCCGCGCACGTTTTTCAAGTACGTAGGAATATCGTCCAGGGTTGCCGGCGAGCCATAGGTCATCAGCATTACCCCAATATGTGCATTCGTCATTAATTTGTATCCTTACATCTAGCGTTGTGTTGCTTCGTGAACTGCATCGACGAGCCGGCGCAGCGTTTCCGGCCGTGTGTCAGCCAGTACGCCATGACCCAGATTGAAGATGTGTCCAGGGCGATCAGCTGCGCGCCGCAGCACATCATGCATACCTTCCTTGATAACGTCCCAGGGGGTCAGCAGAAGCGTAGGATCGAGGTTACCCTGGATACCATGGTCGTAGCCGATGCGCTCCCAGGCATCATCGAGGTCTACGCGCCAATCGACACTGATAATGTCGCCACCCGCCTCCACCATCAACTCCAGCAAACTGGCTGTGCCGGTGCCGAAATGAATGGAAGGCGTGCCGGTTTGTTTGACCGCTGCGAAAATGCGCTGCGCGTAGGGTTGCACAAAGCGCTTGTACGCACTGGGACCAAGTGCGCCCACCCAGCTATCGAATAACTGCACAACATCGACCCCAGCCCCTATCTGCGCAACCAGGTAGCGCGAAACCACCTCGGTCAGTTTGTCCATCAGGGCATGCCAGGTCTCCGGCTGACCGTACATCAATGACTTGGCAATGCCATAGTCGCGTGAGGGACGCCCCTCGATCAAATAACAGGCCAGCGTGAAAGGTGCGCCGGAGAAGCCAATCACGGCCTGTTTTCCCTCCAGTTCGCGCCGCACGAGTCGAATCGCCTCCATGACATAGGGCGTAGCTTCCCAGGCATCAGTGATACGCAAGGCTTCAACATCCTGCATGGAGCGGATAGGATTATGGATAATTGGGCCGACTTCCGGCTGGATTTCTAGCGAGACGCCCATACCCTCCAGTGGGAGCATAATGTCGGCATAAAGAACCGCGCCATCAACGCCAAACTCTTTGACAGGCATCATTGTAACCTGCGCACACAATTCAGGTGTCTTTGCCATAGTGAGAATATCGTAACGCTTGCGCAATTCGCGGTACTCCGCAAGGCAGCGCCCAGCCTGGCGCATGAACCAGACAGGCGTGGCGTCGGGTTGCCGCTGGTAGCATGCATCAAGAAAACGTGCGACTCCAGTATGCTGTGCCCTGATAGTAAATGTTTTATCCGGTTGCATTTTTCTTCCTTTTAGTTTTAGTCAGAGCAGGATTCTTAGAATGATCATCTCTTGAGCATATGATAACGTGGTTTTAGGAATGTGGCAACAAAAATCTAGGTAAATCTTACAAAATGAGGATTTTGGATGGAGAATTTATAAGGAATTGATGCTATCAAGAAACTTGATAGACCTTGAAGTTGGAGAAACTGGCCTCAGCGCTGTCAACCGAAGGCGTCGTCCCAGCATCAAAACCAACAGCTCCGCCAGTATAGGTGCTATCCTGGTGCTCTCCAACAAATTCGCCATTAATATACAGTTTGAAATCACCGCCATTGGCAATCACTAGCAGTGTATTCTTCTGTCTGCCCGGCGCAATCGCGCTGCTGGTCGTATTCGGTACGAGATGTGTATAAGTTCCCCCTCCATTGGCATTGATGTCGTGGCGGCGCAAGAAAAACTCGCCCAGGTTAGTAATCCCGAAATCATAAAACTGCTGGTCGTTGGCGCGCAAGACCAGGCCTGCCATACTGCCTGAGAGCAGCGAGACATCCACCTGAAAAGCCGCATTGTCATATGTTAAGATATTTGACTCGCATGGCACAAGGAAATTGGCCTGTTTTGCTATCACGTGGTACGTTCCACCAATAAAGATGCAATTGTTATCATCAACATTCCAGCTGCTAATGACGCTGCTGCTCAAATCATCTACAAGTAGAGGTGTACCGCTAGTAATCGCACGTTCATCTGCAACGGCCTGCTGTTCGCTGGCCAGAGGCGTCACGTTGGCCACAGGTGTGGAAGTATCTTTTGCCTGTGCTGTATTAACTCTGGTGGGTTGGCTCGGGTGTGTAGCCCGCGCTATCGCAGCTGGAGTTCTCTCCCCAAGTTTATTACTATTGTTGTAATCGAAGACAGCGAAAAGGATCACCGACATGATGATAAGCAGGAAGCTAATACCCATGAAGCTTGTAACCGCAAAGATGTTCCGGTTATAGCGCGCGCTGCCTGTTCTTGTAAGCTCCGCAGGCACCTGCCGGGCTATGGGCGGAGTTGACCTGCCAGGTTGCTGGATGAGTGTTTGCCCTGGCGAGATTGCGGCAGGTGCACCGGTATCGTGCCCATAAGCAGGAAGAACGAGTTTTTCCTCTTCAATAGAGACAGGGGAGGGTGTAACTAAGGATGTAGCCACAAAGGGTATATCCACTTCTCCAAAACCTGGCTCTGCGAGCCCATTCCTTGCCCCCAAATCTTGCGGTAGTTCCTCTGCTACCTCGTAGAGGGGCGGCATCTCGCCAGTGTCATTTAGTACCACCCGGCTCATTGCCACCGGAGTCCTGCCTGAGCCGATTTCCTGCAATGGCCTTGCGGCACTCACAGCCTGTAAGTAAGCATGCGCTAATGCATGTGGTGTTTGGTAGCGGCGGCGCGGGTCTTTATCCAAAGCACGCAAAATGACCTGTTCAACATCTTGAGGGATGGTGGGGTTGAAACGCGAAGGTGGGATCGGCCGTTCATGCACTTGTTTCATATATACAGCCAGGCCTGTATTACCTGTGAATGGCAATTCTCCGGTAACCATTTGGTAGAGCAGCATGCCAAGCGCATACAGATCACTGCTCCTGGAGGCAGGGCCATCGGCCAGTTCTGGTGCCATATATTCGGGGGTCCCCAGTAAAACTCCGGTTTGCGTGACCCTACCTGTTTCATTGATGGCTTTTGCCAGGCCAAAATCCGCCAGGTAGGCATGATGATCGTCGTGTAAGAGGATATTTGAGGGTTTGATGTCGCGATGCAGGATTCCATGTTCGTGGGCATACTCTAGACCGCTGGCAATTTGTTGGAGCATCTCACCAGCCTCTTCTAACGATAAGTGGCCTCTTTTTTCAAGCCACTCGCTTAAGGTCTCATGCTCTATATACAGCATGACCAGGTAGTGCCAGGGTTCTTGTTCGCCATAATCAAAGGCGGGCAGAATGTGGTTATGGTGCAGATTGGCAATAGCCATAGCCTCGCGCTGGAAGCGTTCGATATACTCCACGTGGCTACTGCTCACGACCTTGATAGCGACATCGCGGTGCATGAGCTCGTCATAGGCGAGATAGACCTCCGACATACCGCCCCGGCCCAAGCGCCGTTGCAGGTGATAGCGGCCTAATGAAGTACCTTCCAATCCGGGCATACGCTCTTATATTCCTCGATTAATGCATTTCCACTCGTTCGCCAGGAGAGATCCCTAGTAGACTCCGCAGGCAGTATATTCATTATTTCCATTAAATGTCAATTCCTGCTGTCACTCAGTCACCTCCTCCGTGTTCGTGTTCATGCTCGTGCTTAGGCTGGTATTGATGAGTATGAGGCGCAGACGGCTGTGCTCCTATGATGCCACTTAAACCATGAACTGTCGGAGTGCTCCGTGGTGTATGGCTGACCGCGTGGTGTGCCGGCAATGTGGTACCGGCAAACTGTGTGCTCGCGGTTAAGACTAAAGATGCCTCTGTGCCGCCGCGAGCCAGCAAGAGCCCCAGTGTGAAAGGAGTAACGAGTAGCATTATTGCCACGAGAGACACAACCCCCTTTTGTATTTTGTTATGGGGTTTCTGCAGCCATGGCACAACTTGCCAAATACTATCTGGTAATGTGCTATCGTTTAACTTATGCAGTGAAACAAGTGTCGGAGCAGCGGCTTGTGCCGCAGGTGTGATCTCTGAATGCGTTGTAAACTGGAGAGCACCGGTATACGCCTGGACCATTGCACTTGCACTTGGGAAGCGCTGCTGTGGATCTTTGTTCAACGCACGAAGAATAACCTGCTCCACCGGTCGAGAAATAGCCTGGTTGATATGTGAAGGAGGCTGCGGTTCCTCTCCAAGCTGTTTCCAATACACTGCTACAGGGGTACTACCTGTGAATGGAGTCCGTCCTGTAAGCATCTGGTAGAGCAAGACGCCAAGAGCATAGATATCGCTGCCCACACTTTCGGGCCTATCAATCAGTTCAGGCGCCATATACTCGGGAGTACCTATCAAGCAACCTGTTTGCGTGATATCACTTCCTTCTCCCATTACCGTTGCCAACCCAAAATCTGCCAGGTATACATGCTGCTCGTCACGATTATCAAGCAGAATATTTGAAGGCTTGATGTCCCGGTGCAGGATGCTATGATCATGCGCAAACTGCAGCGCGCTTGCTACCTGTGCGAATATGTCACCTGCTTCCTCCTGGGTCAACCTGCTTTTTGCGATATGCTCGCGCAAGTTTCCCCGCCTCATATATGGCATGACCAGGTAATGGTATGCGTCGTATATACCATAATCCAGGGTAGGCAGAATATGGTCATGCAAGAGTTTGCTCATGACCTGTATTTCGCGATTTAGGCGTTGTGTGTGCTCGGTGTTGTCAATATTGACAAGTTTAATGGCTACCTCGCGCTGCATGAGTTCATCGTAAGCCAGGTACACATCTGACATACCCCCGCGGCACAAGCGTTGTTGCAGGCGATAACGTCCTGAAATTGGTTCTTGCAGTTCCAGCATGGTTATGGTTCCTGGGCTTTCGTTTGGCATTTTGATGCGTCTAGGTATAATACGTTTGCGCGTAGGAATTCGTGTCAGGCCGTTTCCTGTGTATGATACAATTTTCTGAGCCGGGTTTATGTGACAACATGAAGAGATGAAAGGAAACCAGTATGCCGGATCGCCTGGTCTATTCCACCGACGGCGGCAGGGTAAATACCTGTCCCGTGTGCGGGCAGGCATATAAACATTGTCGTTGCGATCAGCTGCCAACACAACAAGTATCTTCAACGCAAAAAAGTGATGGTATTGTACGCATCATGCGTGATCGCAAGCATCGTGGCGGGAAGACTGTCACAGTGATAACTGGCGTACCGGCCAGTAATGAGGATATTGCGACCCTCGCGCAGCAACTGAAGAAGTTATGCGGCTCCGGCGGTACTGTGAAAGAAGGCGTGATCGAGATTCAGGGCGACCACTGCGAAAAGGTGCAGGCTAAGTTGAGCGAAATGGGATATAAGGTGAAGAGGGCGGGTGGGTAAATATCTACTTCAACCAGGGTAACCTCTTTCTCAATTCCGGCATCGCCTGCTCCACCGCCTCCCTACCTGCCGCTACAAATTTGCGACCCTCGGAGAATTGCCTTAGCGAAATGCGATGGAGTGTAGGCCGGATCACAATGTCAGCCTCCCGGATACTGTGCATGCCAATTGTCGCCATGGTCAGGTCGTAAGTGCGCAGCAGTAAATCAACAATGTGCGGCGACCGTGATCGTCTCTGCGGCTGGCTCCGCAATGCCTCTTCCAACCACGGTGTCGCGCTTTCCAGCGAAGGTGGCTCTTGCCCGCCCAGTTCCGAGGCGAGCAGGATGTCAGCTCCCATCTTTCTTACAAGACGGATTGGTACCGGATCATGCATACCTGCATCCATCAGGATATGTTCACCCACCAGTACGGGTGGGAAAATGCCCGGCAGCGCTACACTGGCCAGTGCGGCTTGCCAGAGTAATCCGCGATCCAGTAGCACACCTGCCCGTGTCGCCAGGTCGATTGCCACCATTGCGAAAGGAGTAGTCAGGTCCTCGAAGCGCAAATCTCCACACTGTTCGCGCAGCATACGCTTCAACCCCTTGTTGGAGAAAATAGAGGTACGTGGAAGACTCCATTGGACAATATGGCGCTGGATTTCCAGGAAGATCTCTTCGCTCTCAGCAAAAGACTTGCCTATCAGGTGCATACCCGGTGCGATAATCCCACTGCTACACGCCGCGATATAATCGAGGGGTATGCCATAATGCAGCAATCGTTCCAGGACTCCCAGGTGTGCGAACCCCCTTGCGCCGCCACCGCCGAAGGCAATACCTACGGACTGGTGTGCAATGTGTCGTGCCACGAAATCCACAGCTTTCGTCAACTCAGCCTCTGCCGCTAATTGGCTCACCGCCGCCTGTTGTTCCCAGCATTGTTCAAGTAACGACATAGCGGCGGGCAGCAAGTGAGTAACAGCTCGACCCAACTGTGCCATATAGCGATCCTGTACACCAATTGTGGTGGGTTCGCTAATATGAGCTACGAAAAGGGATGATGCAAGATCATTTGTATTCACGCGCTTAGCCGGGACAACGAAATGGGCGATCTCACTGGTGGAAACTATGATCATTGCTCTGGTACATTGTTCCGCTATGGCCTGCACTACGGCGTAAGGCGTTGCCTGTGTCGTTACCAACAAGAGGTAATCATACAGCCCTGCCAGGTCGATCAAGGACGTCACCAGTGTGCTGCTCTCCAATGTGTTTACCTGCTCGGAAGTTGCTGTTAAGGCCGCAAGGGCAGGATAGTGTTGACCACCGGATTTAACTGTGGGAGCACGATGTGCCTGGTACAGGCTGTGCTCGTGCGCGCATTCCAGCAACGTAGGGCGTACCTGCTCGGACTGTGTTGCAAAATGTGAACCGATTGCCTGGTCCTGTCCACAAAGCTCGAGCATGAGCACGCGCTTTTGACTGCGGGTCGCCAGGGCATCCGCGATATGGTATGCCAATGACCTCTCTAACGGCATGGCAGGATTATCCAGCAGGGAGAGCCAGACTCGTTCGGCAGCATGATGCGAGAGGATTTGCCGGTTAGTGCGTGCCAGGCGCAAGGAAAGGATGGCATTGATATTTTGTAGCAGCGTTGGGCAAGACCCGATCAGTGTCAGAAAATCCGCCTGGGGCAGCGCCCAGAGCGTTGTATCCTGATCTGCATGCACCGTCGCCGATGGAGGCTCACCGGTGATTAGCGACATCTCACCGAAACATTCGCCTGGTCCCAATTGTGCAACCTTTGCACTGGCTCCAGCATCCTCTTGCAACAAAACGCTCACCTGGCCGGAAGCAATGATGTACAACTGGCCATGCCAGACCCCACATTCGAGAATATGTGTGCCGCGTTCATAGCTAACGGGTTGCAGCCGGGCAATTATTTTTGCCGCCTCGTCTGGCTGCAGATTGCGAAATAGCGCGCTGGCCTCGATGAGTTTTTGCGGTTTCAGGTTCTGCATGAGGTGATTGTATCGGCAAATTGGCTTGCTGTCCAGAGGCAATTATATCAACAATTTCCGCTTTCTTGTCATCAAGTTGGAATAGCGTGGTAAGAGAAGAACAAATGATCGATTACAAGCAAAGCAGGAGAGGACACCCATGAACATCAATGAGCAACTTGAAAAAATATTAGCGAATCTAGGAGTCGAAATGGAATATGCAGCATATGAGCAGAATGATGAAAACTCCTTGCCTGAGGTCTCTATTTTTCAGTCCTCACGCGATCATTATGGAGTCTTCTATCGCCTGGACATCATTGACCAGTTGCCCCAACTGCGTATCATGGTTCCCGTCGAAAATGGAGCTTTGAAAGTAGAGATCTACCTGGTGCGTTTGAGTACAGAGACCCCACTTCCTCGATGGTTTACAGGTATTGCCTCTTACCATGGCAGCCCGGTGTTCGACCATGGACGAGAAGGAACGTTGCAGCATCTCCTCTATGCCGCCGCCGAGATGATGAAGCAGCTCTTCTGGTCGGGCGACCTGGATAGCATGCGCTTCCCGCCAGAAATCGATGTCGAAAGACTGATATAGTATCTTTGAATTGTATGCTTCCTGTGGTACACTCTAAGGTGATTAGAAACTGAGAGGAAGTGCCATGACAAATAACATTGACGGTCTGGGACAGGAAGCGCAAAAATATTTTGGATTTAAGCATGCTGCACGCGAACGAGCCTTACCGAAATCGCGTGCAGCCATTCGCTATTGTGCCAACAGCATTCGTGCGACTCACCGGCAGGAGTATGATACTGCCGCAACATTGCTTGAACAGGCGTCAGTGCTTCTCATCGAAATGGCAGTAGATCTACGTGATCACCAGGATATTTTCTATGCCGGTTTTGTCCAGGATGCACAGAAAGAATATGCTGAAGCTTCCACATTTATGGCTATCACGCAAAATCGATCTTTACCCTTAGCCTCTGACCTCTCTATTGACTGGGCACCTTATCTCAACGGCCTGGGAGAAGCTGTGGGTGAGCTTAGACGCTATGTGCTGGACCAATTGAGGCGCAGTAATCTTGAGAGATGTGAAATTATCTTACGCTACATGGATGATATTTATGCCCTTTTGACCACTATCGATTTCCCCGATGCAATTACGGGAGGGTTGAGACGTACAACGGACGCAGCACGTAGTATATTAGAGAAGACGCGTGGTGATCTGACCACTGCCGTTGGACAAGCACAATTACAACGCACCATGCTTGCTTTACAGCGAGATTTACAAAAAATGTAAGCTCTTTATGTATGTAAACTTTTTATGTCTAGAAGGAACGAATGAGTAGATTTATGTCAAGCGAAGAATCTCCTAACAGCGAAGCAGTCTCTCCGTCTCCCGCACTGAACAGTAAAATTTCAAATTCTTTACAAATTGTCAAGGCGGAATCAGTGCAAGCGGAAGAAGTACCAACTATATCTTTAGCATCACTGCAAACAGTCAGTGAGCTTCAGCCAGAAGTTTCTGTCCACTCCGTTGCTCCCACACCCGCTGCGGTACTGCCTGCGCCGCTCGTAGCCCATGCGCCAGAGTATCACCGCGGCCTGCGTGAGTGGCTAGCGATATGGCAGGATGGTATTCGCCCTGCCTATTTACTTTTATCACTTTTACCTGTAATGCTTGGAAGTATAGCAGCGTGGACACAAAGCATCTCACACGCGTCACCACGTGGGATTTTTCATCCTATCAGGTTTATCGTAGTCCTTGCGGCGGTGCTCCTGCTGCAAATAGGAGCGCATCTCATCAATGACTATTATGATTATTCTAAAGGTATAGATACCAGCAATTCCCTGGGCCCCGGTGGGCTCATTCAACAAGGGCTAATCAACCCTGTACGGGAACTTTACTATGGCCTGGCTGCATTAGGGTTGGGTGCACTGCTCGGTGTTATAATCGCTACTTCCGTTGGATGGCTTGCCTTTGTGTTTGGCATTTTAGGGTTGCTCGCTGCTTTTTTCTATAGCGGTACGTCTGGTGCACTCTCCTCATTCGCTTTGGGGGAGGTGGTAAGTTTTTTTGTCTTTGGTCCATTGCTCACGCTTGGAGCGTACCTGGTGCAAACAGGCCATTTGGATCGCGTGGTGTTTATCTATAGTTTTTCGCTCGGTTTACTGGCGGCGGCATGCATTCACATAAATAATATGCGTGATGTTGAAAGCGATGCTCAAGCTGGAAAATATACACTTGCCTCCCTGTTGGGGTTGGGCTTCAGTCGTGCCTTCTACTTGCTATTGCTGCTGGGGGCTTATGCCCCTATAGTTGCATTGGGGCTACCGAGCCATGCTCCACACCTGCTGCTGCTTGTGCTGTGGACACTCCCCGGCCTGGCTGTTGTCGCAGCGGGCGTCCTGCGCACCGCCAGTCCTGCAAGTCTGCATGTTGTGATGCGACAGACGCTCACGCTTGAAACCCTTTTTACTCTCTTGCTGGTTGTAGCTCTCGTCGTGACAGCAATGCTTCCAGTATTACTTCATATGCTTCCTCATCTTCCAGCGATAACGTTACCTTTCTAAGGGGTCCGAGCCAGCCATCAAAGTTCATGAGAGGCCAAAATTCATCGTGCTTAGTACCATTTACAAGGATGGAACACTGTGTTACACTTCGAGTGAGATGTAGACCCAGACGGGTTTGGCTGTTCATTGAGCTTATTTCAGGAACTGCATATCATTCCTCCTGATCCTAGGATTGGCACACGGCTACGTTGGAGGAATGGTTTTCTAGTAAGGAGGGTGCTTCTATGGCTGGCTGGGAACAGGAACTGGCCGAGCTGCTACGTGAGCTCGGGGTCACGCAGGAAGAACCCAAAACTCACCTCCGACCAACGAGCAAGCTTATGCATAGCGATGTCAAACGGCGCGAGCCTGCTGCGGACGCGATCATTCTGGGTGAATTTGGAGGTGGCCAAGGGGATGATGAAGCCTGGGTGTCCGATCTGAGTTCGATGCGTCGCGAAATAGATTCCATCGTACGCCAGGTGATCCATTTGATGCAACGTGGAGACCTGGATAAATCCATCAAAGAAGATGTCATGGTGGTTTTGCGTGCTCTGCGCCGCCGTGCTGCGGTGACCCAGCAGGCTGCCAGCGGCGATGAAGCCTATCTAGAATCTGCCGCTGCAATGTTGCACTTCTGTCGTCTTGTACTGCGTTTAAGTGAAACGGCGATCGAAGATATTTGATTGAGTCTGTGATTTTTGCCTTGACATGTGATTATACGAGGAGAGACCTGTTATGAATACAGAAAATCAAGTCGAAGCGAACCAGGCAAAGCGCCGGCTAAATGTGGCATTGTTCACATATATGCTGGCTAAGCCACTCATAAACGCCTTGTCGGAACGTTTTCGTCGAGGTGAGCAGTCAGTGCAGAAAACTGCGCAAACCACTCAACCGGACGCACGGCAGCGTCTGAATGAGCTAACCTTGGAAAGTCGTCAATGGGTTGCAGAACAGATACAGCAGTTGAATGAGCAGGCCCGGCAGTTACAGCTACAGTCGCGCCAGCTAGGTAAGGCCGTGCGTCGTGAAGCTAAGCAACGTCGTAAGCTTGTAGACCAGGTTCGCAAGTCTGGTATCGACTGGAGGCAGGATCTCTTAAAACGTGGCGGACAGCTAAGCGGAGATCTTGTGGAGCGCGGGGGCAAGTTGACCCAGGATTTGCTGGAGCGTAGCGGGCAAACCGCCCATGACCTGGCAGAGCGCAGCGGAGTGTTCGCGCAGGGGCTCACCGAGAGGAGGGGCAAGATTGCGCAAGAGTTAACCGAGCGTGGAGAACACCCGATGAAGCCTGTGCGCAAGCGAGATCGCAATTTCTGGATAATAGTCGGGGTTGTTGCCGGCCTGGTGGCTGCTGGAGTCGTGACCTACCGTTTGGTGCGCTGGCGCACCGCAGAGCAGGAATCCGAGCAGGATGAGCAGATCGAACTATCACAAACCGAGGCCTGGAATGGCACACAGGGCCGACCTGCGGGCGAAATTCGCCATCTTGACCAGGAAGGTGTCACTGTTGCAACCATACCAACGACGATCGAGGTGGAAATTACTGAACGCCCGGTGGATGCCGCTTTTGTCGGCATCATGAGCACAAAACAGTACTATCCCATCGATACGCCTCTTGAGCCGGAAGACCTGGTCTATTTTGCTTCTGAGGAAGAGGCTCAGACCAGGGGTTTCACTTCCGCGCAGTAAGCATAACTGGATTCAACCTGCATTTGCGAGCCGACCTCCTCGCAAATGCAGGTTGAATCCAGTTATTTCTCTTCTAATCCTTCGTTGATGATGCCGCGCTTGACTAAATATTGCAAGAATTCTAAGCGCTGTTGGGGCGAAGGTGAAGCTTGTGCGGCTGCTTCGTCTGCGGGCGTTTTGGAATCTTCAGCTATTTCTACAGGCGCTACTGGCGGTGGAGAAAGAAGCGTTTCACCAGGCTCATTTGCTACAGGTAAGTCGGATTGAACAACTCGCTCAGGCCATTCCTCAATAGTTGAAATACGGGGGGTGATGCCAGCCGGGGGTGCAACTCGATCAATCGTTGATCTCGACACCGGTTCTTGCGTTGCTCCTTTGTTTAAAGGGCTGGCGACATTCGTATACCCGGTTTGAGCAGACCGTTTCCAGGGCCACCACGCGAACATTTTGTGTAGCCAGGTTTTAATTGTTTGCGTGAACATCTTGTCCTTGCCCCTAGCATACTAGTTACCATGCGCTACAGTGCAGGAGTGGGTCAGAAGTACGGTGCCTACTGCATCTATGATGGTTGATTGTCCTGGTAGGAGCGTCCTCTATAGTCCCGCTCTGACGGCCACAAAATAAGGAATACAAATACCCACGCAGCGGACCGTCTCTACGATTTCCAACACCGTTGAAGAACGATGACTACTGTAGAAACATAGTAGCACAATCGGGAGGATGTCGTCAAATTCACTTGCAATTTCTTTTCTCTCATGCCATAATCAAAAGGGTTCCATAAAGAGGAACACAGCTAGCTTACAATGTGCCATTGGTTAAACGTATATACATCTTGTAGGTGTTCTTGTTGGTAGGTATACCGCTTTTACCATTGTTTGTAACTCTTGAAACAGAAAAGAAAGGCAGGTGTCGGACATGCAGGAAGATGTTCTTGGAACCCGACTTACCGCCATCTCAGAAACATATGTTACTTGCGCAAGATGCAACAAAGCGACTCGTTTACGGTACGCTCGTATAATCCAGAGCGATGTGCTTTCTGATACCAAATCCGAGTTTGAATACCTCTGCCCGGAGTGCCAGAAAGCGCTAGCTAGCGGAGAGAAGGACCTTAATATAAGCTGACCAAACCAGGCGTGTCTTTTTGAAAACTAGTCGCGGCAAAAGGCAAGAGGCAGACAAGGCAAATTTGTACTTTGCACCTTTTGCCTTTTCCGTTTACAATATGCCTTGATTCAAGCGAGGTAATAAACCATGCGTATGCGCTATCGTTACGTGACATACCGTTACTCTGACGGGTCGCACCAGCAACTGGAGCGTCATTATCGCCAACTGTTGCAAAATGCATTGCAGCAAAGCCAGCAGTCGCTACTCCAGCATTCAGCAACATGGCGACCTCTGGCCGATATCCACGAATCGGCAGATATGATGACCGTGAAAATCGAATTGGCGGGAATGAAAGAAGAGGATATCGAGGTTACATTATATGAGGATGCTTTAGTGGTAAGCGGAGAGAGATATGACGATCATGAACACGGAGAGCACCTCTACTATCACGAGGCACAGATTCGCTATGGCCCATTTCGCGTAGAGGTCTATATAGCATCACCTATTTACCGGGAGGCTGTGACGGCACGCTACGAGAATGGTTTTTTGTGGGTAGAGTTGCCCAAGTTAGCCGTGTGAGAAATGGGCTTCCCGGAAGCAACCCTTGTGGTTGCGAGAGTGGGACAAGGAGACTGTGGAGTTTCCATCCTCCCACCTCTCCACTCCAAAGTCCGCTGAGGATGGAGAGCTAAAACTTTGATTAAGCATAGAGATATGTTGAGTATAGAGATACATATAAGAAGGCTGTATGATGAACGATCAAACAAATCCTAAATCGAAGCGCAAGGCACGCCTGGCAGAAAATGAAGCCGTAATTGTCCCAGGCGAGCAGAGCGAGGTCGATCAGGGCATGCAGACAAAAGAGAGTGTACCTGCAATTGAGGACGTAGAAGAAAAACCTTCTTCAGAAAGTCCTGATGCTATAGAACAAGAGTCACGCCGCAGTAAGCAAGACGATGATGATCAACTTAGCATACCAGATGTATTGCCGGTTCTGCCTCTCAAGGATACAGTCATCTATCCTTTTGCTGTCCAGCCGCTCGGCGTGGGCCAGGAACGATCGATTCGCTTGATTGACGAGGTCATGCGTGGTAATCGCCTGGTCGTTCTGGTCGCCCAGAAGTCCGCTGAGATGGAACAGGCCGGGCCAGATGACATCTTCAAAATTGGTACCGTTTCGCGTATCGCCCGCATGATACGCATGCCCGACGGCACCATTCAAATTATCGTGCAAGGCCTGGAGCGTGTGGCAATCGGCGAATTTACCCAGGAGGATCCGTACCTTGCTGCGCATGTCACCTTGAAGCCGGACATCCAGGAACAGGACGATGCAACCGAGGCTATCAAGCGCAACGTGGTTAGCTACTTCCAGCGATTGGTTGCGCTTGTGCAGAATGTGCCAGAAGGCGTGGCAGCTGCCACGCTTAACCTGGAAGAACCACGCCAGGTTGTATACGTCATTGCCACATTCGTGCAGATGGACCTGGAACTGCGGCAGAAGTTGCTTGAACTTGATTCGGTGCGTGCCAAGCTGGAAAACCTGAGTAGTTTCCTGGCACATGAGTTAGAGATATTCGAACTGGGCAAGAAGATCCAGACCAGCGCGCAAGAAGAGATGGGCAAGGTACAGCGTGAATACTTGCTGCGCGAGCAACTCAAGGCCATCCAGCGCGAATTGGGCGAGGAGAGCGAAGAACAGGCTACCATCAACGAATTGCGCCGCAAGATCGATGAAGCTAAGATGTCTGAGGAGGCGCTCAAAGAAGCGAATCGCGAAATCTCACGGCTTGAGAAGTTATCGACGGCATCGCCCGAATATAGCATCATCCGCACTTACCTGGAACTATTGACCAGTCTGCCCTGGAGCAAGAGTACAGGCGAGAAGATAGATGTACCGCGAGCGCGTGAAGTGCTTGACAAGGACCATTATGACCTTGAAAGAATCAAGGGCCGTATCCTGGAGTACCTGGCGGTGCGTCGCTTGAAAGAAGAGCGCATGGCCGAACAGCTACAGCGCAGCAAGGAGACGGCTGATACTGAGAATGGTGCTGGAACAGGGAATAAACGATCCACGCAACCCCTGATATCCCAGGAAGCTATCCGGCAGATCAATCGCGAGCCGATCCTGTGTTTTGTGGGGCCTCCAGGTGTCGGTAAAACCTCGCTGGGGCAGTCGATTGCACGTGCACTGGGACGCAAATTTGCGCGTATGTCGCTGGGTGGCATCCGCGACGAGGCTGAGATTCGCGGTCACCGGCGCACCTATATTGGCGCGATGCCCGGGCGTATCATTCAAACGCTGCGCCGTGTCGAAGCCAACGACCCCGTGATTATGCTGGATGAGGTCGATAAGGTTGGGGCCGACTGGCGTGGCGATCCCTCCTCGGCGCTGTTGGAGGTGCTGGATCCCGAGCAAAACTATAACTTCCGCGATAACTACCTGGATCTGGCCTTTGACCTTTCCAGGGTGATGTTTATCGCTACGGCCAATTCGTTGGAGCCGATCCCGGCGGCGCTGCGCGACCGCATGGAGATTCTCGAACTCTCCGGCTACACAGAAGAGCAGAAGTTGCATATCGCGCGCAATTTCCTCTTGCCCAAGCAGCTTGAGGCGAATGGTCTGAAGCCGGACGAGTTAACCGTGGACGATGACGCGCTGCTTCGTATTGCGCGAGATTACACACGCGAGGCAGGCGTGCGTAATCTCGAACGCGAGATCGGTTCACTATGTCGCAAGATCGCCAAGCAGATTGCAGAGGGCAAAGCAACGCCGATCCATGTAACGGCGGACCAGGTTCCTGAACACCTTGGACGCCAGCGCTTCTTCCAGGAAGCAGCCGAGCGCATCGACCGTCCAGGCATCGCCACCGGACTGACATGGACGCCCGTAGGCGGTGAGATCATCTTCATCGAGGCGGCGGCGATGCCTTCCAAGGAGAGCCAGTTAATTCTGACCGGGCAGTTGGGCGATGTGATGAAAGAGTCAGCGATGGCCGCGCTCAGTTATGTACGCTCTCATGCGGAGGCGCTTGGCCTGCCTGCTAATGTCTTCGAGAATCAGAATGTGCACATACATGTACCTGCGGGGGCAATCCCCAAAGATGGGCCTTCGGCAGGTGTGACGATGACGACTGTGCTGGTATCGCTGGCAAGCGGCCGCAAGGTGCGTTCCGATGTTGCCATGACCGGCGAAATTACCCTGCGCGGCAAGGTGATGCCCATTGGCGGTATCAAGGAGAAGGTGCTGGCGGCCTATCGCTCCGGTCTTCGCACGGTCATCCTGCCCCAGAAGAACGAACTGGATCTGATGGAAGACCTGCCCAAAGAACTGCGCGACCAGATGCAGTTCGTCTTCGTGACCGATATCCGGCAGGTACTCGATGCGGCTCTTGAGCCTTCTTCTTCAGGTAGGAAGGTAGCGCGAGAGATTGAAGCCGAAAATGGTCATGAAAGACCAAAAAGGCGCAGGGGCGAAAAAGCTGCCGCTAAGGCCCAGGTCAGTTAGTAAGTTGAGTAAAGCTCATAAAAAAGAGGAGACGAGAAATCGCCTCCTCTTTTTTATGAGCTTTACTATACCCCACGTTTTCTCAAACTGTTGTTCAAGGCAAAAGGCCAGCGCCAGATGAGCAGGATTGCCATGTTGAAGATGAGTGCGATCAAGGCAAAGGTGTATGGTGGAATGCCGTGATCTACAAAAATCCCACGCAGGACCATTGTAACGGGCCAGGATAGCAGCCATGCCAGCGCTGTACGGATAGCCATAGCACGGGGCCGCGCCAGGACATCACGCCGGAATGCGCCCACAAATGGTGAGACGAGAAACCAGCCTATAGCGAAAGGCAGCGCAACAAGAATGATATGGGGGATCGCGGCCAGCCCTGTTGCCTCGCCATGAGAGCCACTACCCAGGGCTGCAAAGATGAGAAAGCACAGGAAATCACCGATTACCAGCGTGATAACCGCCTGTCTATAGGGCATTTCTTTTGGAGCCCTGATCTTTTTTGCTACAACTGGTTCGTTCGTCTCTTTTGCGGTAGACATGTTGAATTACTCCTTTGATAGTTCACGTTGCTTGTTTCTCCTGCTGCTCACGCACCAGTTCCTCGACGGCGGCGAGTTCGGTGCGCACGCCGCGAATACGCAGCATGACTACCGCTAAGTAGACGAACAGGCCAACCCACACGACTGCATAGGCTGCGACGAGATAGGCAAATCCTTGCATAATTATACCTCTTTTCCTTACTCAATGCTGGCACGCAAGCGCTGCGCTAAGGTCTGCGCTCTCTGCAATTGATATAGTTGGATCACCAGAAAGCTAAAGAGCAACGTAAAGGTAGTCAGCGAAACCATCAGCGTGAGTACTACGGAGGGCGGCAGGGCACCCGCTACGCCTACCTCGGCGGAGGGATGCAGTGTGCGCCACCAGTTAACGGACTCATAAATGATTGGGATATCGACGATTCCTATAATTGCCAGCACTGCGCCGGCACGAGCGCTGGCATGCGTCCGGCCCATGTAGCTGCGCAGCATCAGGTAACCGATGTAGATAAACCACAGTATCAAGGTCGTGGTTAAACGCGCATCCCAGGTCCACCACGTTCCCCACGTGGTTTTGCCCCAGATGGAGCCTGTAATCAGTGTAAGCGTGGCAAAAACTGCACCTAGCTCGGCGGAAGCACGGGCAGCCCAGTCCCAACGCTCATCCCTTTTCAGCAGATAGCCGATGCCAGCGACGGTCACTATCCCAAAACCCAGCATGGCAAGCCACGCCACCGGCACATGGAAATAGAAGATGCGTTGCGGCTGTCCCTGCACAGCATCGGTTGGCGCATAGAGGAAAATCATCCAGATGGAAACCATCATGCCTATGAGTGAGAGTATGCCCAATACCAAGGAAGCGATAGGCAAACGAGTTTCTCGCTGCTTCGTTCCAATACCGGCATCTCGCTGCTCAATAGTGGCTTCTCTTTTTGCTAATGCCATATATTTGCTCCTACAAAAGGGACACGATACATGTCCCTACCGATTATTCCTCGATCACAAATTCAAACGTGAGCATGGAGATGCTCAGAAAAATTATATCAAAAGCAGCCATCAGGCCTATCCAGGGTGGTTCGTTTAGCGCCGGCACCATCAATGATCCCGTGGCGCGAACCGCGCTAATGACCACCGGCACAATCAGAGGAAAGACAAGTACCGGTAATAGCAACTCGCGTGCCCGCGTTGCGGCAGCCATAGCCGAAAACAAGGTACCGACTGTGGCAATACCCAGCGTGCCGAGCAAAACGATTGGCAGCAGTGTCCCGGCAAACAACGGTACGTCAAACAGAGCTGCGAAGACCGGCAGTGCTACAATTTCTACCACTCCAATGAAGAGCAGATTGCCCAGCAGTTTAGCAAGGTAGATAGCTTTGCGATCAACTGGACAGAGCAATAAGCGATCCAGCGACCCCTTCTCTCGCTCGGCTGCGATGGTGCGACCCAATCCAAGCAGACTGGCGAAGACGAACGCTACCCACAGGACGCCGGGCGCAATGGCAGCTTTATTGTCCACGCGCAGGTCAAAGGCGAAATTGAAGATCACCAGCACGAGCAGCGCGAAAAGCCCCATGCCCATCCAGGTCTGCTTACTGCGCAGTTCGCAGCGTATATCCTTCCAGAGAATTGCCAGGACTTGTGCCAGGAAAGTCATCGTATTACCTCCTGGTATGCCTGCCGAACTCCGCCCAATTCCAGCCCACCTGTTTCCTGTTGATAAACCACGCGCCCTCCGGCTAACATACCTATACGGTCACTGAACTTCAGTGCGTGATCAAGGTTATGGGTCGTGAATAAAGTTGTGCCACCACGTTCAACATGTTCGTGTAAAAGCGCTTCGAGTAGCTCATTCCCCTGCTCGTCGAGGCCTGTATCCGGCTCGTCGAGCAGGAGCAGCCGCGGTGAGTGCAACAAAGCACGCGCCAACGCCAGGCGCTGCACCTGTCCGCGCGAGAGCGCAGCGACTCGCTCACCGGCTCGTTTTGCCAATCCTACCCGTTGTAACAGCTCGCTGGCTCGCTCTCGTGCCTGCTTCACAGCGTACATGCGACCAAAGAATAGCAAGTTCTCCAGCGCCGTCAGTTCATCATAAAGGTACGGTTGGTGCGCAACAAATCCTACCACGCGGCGTAGCGGCTGGGCGTCTCGCTCAATGTCCAACCCGCCCACGCACACGCTACCCGCGCTGGGTTTGACCAGGCCGGCCAGGATACGCAATAAGGTTGTCTTCCCTGCGCCATTGGCTCCCAGCAGCGCCATACACTCACTCTGATCGAGAAAGAGATCGACGCCGCGTAGGATGGGTTTTAGATCAAAACTCTTTTTGAGTCCTTTTATCTCCAGGTATGGAGCGTTCACGATGCCCCCTTGCCGCCGCTTTTCGCCGTTTTCCTGGTTCTAGCCGACTTCTCAACGATTTCGCTATTCATTAAACTACGTAGCAGCGCCTTCGTTTTTGCGCGACGTTCCTCGTACTCCGGCTTCTTTATTTTACCAGCTTCATAAGCACTATCCAGGTCCATTAGTTCCTGGAGCAGTGCCTCGTGCCGATCCTTAGCTCCGGCTGCTTGTTTTTCCGACACCGGTCGGAAAGACTCCTGAACTTTCTTGCCACGCGCGTCTCCTCTACTGCGCGCTGTCTGTTTTTGCCTGGCTGGTACCTGGCGACGGGAGAGCCGAAACACAAACCACGTCACGCTCACAACTGCCAGCATCAGTATCAGCGCGACAATCAACCATAACATAGTTTGATTGAGTGGCGCCTGGGCAGCAGCGCTTTGCGGTACCGGCAACCCTTCGAGTTGTATATGTAATTGATTACCGGCAAGCAATTTTTGAGCTTTGAGAAGCTGGTATGTATGCTGGTTGGCGTTGACAGGTCCCTGTGCCTCCATTCCAGCGGAACTGGCGTGAATATCAAGAGGCACGAGCAATGAGAGATCTACTGTAGGGTAGACAACGGTGTAAGTGAAATCATAGCTTGACGTTGTATAAGGCACCTGAAACGAAAAAGCAAACTGCGAGGTGCCGGGCGGAAGCGCGGCGTTAGTAGCGAAGCCAGGGTCAACCTGGATGACCTGGTATCCATTAAAATTTGAGCTAAGTGACAACTTGCGCGCGCCCGGTGGCAGCGAGAAGCGCAGTGCGTTTGGCTTACCCCCGTTCGCCTGCAACGATCCAACGTAAGTGGTTAAACCCAGGTTCTCGAAAAAGAAATTCTCAGAAATTGTAATAAGACCATTGTGAGCATCCACCTTATCTACCAAAACGTTAGCCTGTACAATAGCGATATTGGCAGTGCTCATTGTTGCATTGTAAACCGTCAGATTGATCTGTTGCACATGTTTTTTGCTGAGATCAATCAGATCAGTAAAGTACTGTGCTCCCTGGTACAAGGTATAGACAGCATAATTGACGGCTTTACCTGTATCCAGGCTGCTAAAAGAAAACTCGCCATGCGCATCCGTAGTGACATGCACCAGGTCGCGCGCACTATCACCCTGCGCCATCTGTAATGTTACGCTCTGTCCGCCAACAGGCGCGTTGCGTTTCGTGCCATCCAGCAATTGCCCGTAAATACGACCCGTGCCCGCGGCAGCGCGGGCAGAGGCGGTAGATGGTAATACGAATAGAGAGAGCGCGAGCAGCAGGGCAATTGCAAGCGCCCCAACCCGGTGACGTTTGACGAAGAGCGAGCCATTACGCCAAATTGTACTCACATAGCTATCATTCACCCGCATGCTCATCCTTTTCCCTCATCCTGCGCAAGCGCTCTTCGATCAGTTCGTCCAGTTCCTGTTCGCGTTCGTGACGGGATTTCATTGCCAGAACTGCACGGTGCATATACCGTTCATGCAAAGAGCGATAATCGGCCTCGGCCAGGTTGCCAAGCTGGAAATCAAGCTCGACTTCTTGCAAAGCAGCACGGGCACTCTGTTCGCGATCTACCTCGGAGGACACTCCTGTGGCCGGAGACGGGAGCTGTGCTGTCTTTACGGCCTTGCGCTGGTAGAGCGGGTAAAGCACGAAGGCCAGCGCGGCTGCACCCAGCAGCGTTGCCACGAGCATTGGTAGCAGTTGCATCAGTTGGCCTCCGTTCTAGGACGCGCAAATATGGGATCGTCGGCGGCAAGTTCTTTTTCAAGTTGCTGCCGGTATTGCGCCAGTTCGCCCGCGTCCATTTCCTCAGGTTCAACGGCACCATGCTCACGCGTCTTGATATTTGCCTGCGTTTGCCAGTTGCGTAAGATGAAAAAGAGTAAGAGCACCCCTGCGAGCAGCAGGCCGATCGGTACAAACCAGGCCAGGAGCGTGAACCCCTGCCAGGGAGGAGACCACAGAATGCGATCTCCATAGCGCGACACAAAGTACTGGATCACTTCTTGCTCCGATTTGCCGGATTGTAGTTGCTGGCGGATAAGCGCGCGCATTTGTTGTGACAATGTTGCAGGGGAATCTGCAACCGATTCTCCCTGGCAAACGAGACACTTTAACTGTGAAGCCACGTCATGCACACGCTGGTCGAGTGTTCCCTGGGGAGGCGCCGTGATAAGCATGTACGACCAGATCGAGCCAACTATAGCTATGACCGCGATGCATAAGAGGAGTGAGCGTCGTTTTCTCATGTTGCAGCCTCCTCATTATTAGCTGCCTGGGGTCCCACTCCTACGCGTTCGGCTTCCGGTTTTTGCCCAACACCGGTTTCGGTGAAAACAGCTCGTCGTTTTCTTCTTCCCGGCCACCAGCAGGTGATGCCCCCGAGCAGCATCACGAGACCGCCTAACCAGACGAGCGAAACGAGCGGGTTAACGAAAACGCGAATCCTTGCTTCGGATAGGCCATTCCAGCTTTCAAAGACCACATACAGGTCTGTCAGGCCATAGGTTGTGATGGGAATCAGGTTCACCGGCTGATTTGCGAATTTCGCGTAGTATTGGATCCCAGGATAAATGTATTGTTGTAGTTCACCGTCACGCCATACCTGCAATTGTGCTGTCATTATCTCCCCATCTGAATATTTTGTGTCGACGTTGCCGAAATACACCAGCTTGTAGCCTGCAATATTCATCTCATGCCCCGGCGTGAGCGAAGCATCCTGCTGCACCTGGAAGAATTGCGAACCAATCACTCCTACCGCGAGCATCACCAGGCCCAGGTGGACGAGGTAGCCGCCGTAACGCTGCCGGTAGCGCTCGAAGAGCATATACAGCGCGACCGGGTACGGCTCTCCGTGGCGGTGCCGCACATGTACACCGCGCCAGATTTCGTAGAGAATCGCTCCTGCAGTAAAGGAGCAAATGGCAAATGCAACATTGGCCCAGACATCGTGAATACCCGCGAGCGGCAGCACAGCAGCACAGGCTGCGGCAGCAAGTGCAGGAATGCCAAGATTTCGCCGCAGTGCGCGCGTTGAGGTGCGCCTCCAGGCCAGCAAAGGGCCAATGCCCATCGCGAGAATAAGTACTATAAATAGTGGCCCATTGACCTGGTCGTAAAACGGCGGTCCCACGGTCAGGGTTTGATGGCGCACAGCGTTAGAGATGAGCGGGAAGAGTGTACCCCACAGGGTTGCGAATGTTATGCCCACCAGTAAGAGATTGTTGAGCAGAAAGCTCCCCTCACGCGAAATCACAGAGTCAAATTCTTGCTCAGGCCGTAGCTTTGGCAAACGATAAATGAAGAGCCCGGTACAAAAGACAATAACTATGCCCAGGAATACCAGGAAATAGCTGCCAATATTCGAATAAGCAAAGGAATGTACTGAACTGATGATGCCGCTGCGTACCTCGAACGTGCCAAAGATCGAGAGGGCAAAAGAGGTGATGACCAGGCCCAGGTTCCACACCTTGAGCATACCGCGCCGTTCTTGCACCATCGTCGAGTGCAGGAAAGCGGTTGCCGTTAGCCAGGGTAAGAGCGCGGCATTCTCTACCGGGTCCCAGCCCCAGTAGCCTCCCCAACCCAGCACGTGATAGGCCCACCATGCTCCCAGTACCAGGCCTAAAGTCTGAATCGACCAGGCTGCCAGCGTCCAACGACGAATGGCACGTAGCCACTCGCTATCCAGTTTTCCAGTGACCATGGCGGCTACAGCGAAGGCGAAGGGCACCGAAAAGCTCATGTAGCCCATCAAGAGCATGGGAGGATGTACCAGCATGCCGGGATCCATCAAGAGCGGATTCAGCCCTACTCCATCCGGCAAGGGCACGGGCAGGCGTACGAAAGGGCTGGACACAGTTACCAGCATCAGCAAAAAGAAGATTTCGATGCCCATCAGGGTTGTCGTCACATAGGGTACCAGCGCTGCCGGAGCACGCTTCGCAGTAAAAACGAATATGGCGGAGAAGATCGAGAGCATTAATGCCCAGTACAACAGGGAACCTTCTTGTCCGCCATAAAAAGCCGAGGCGGTGTAATACCAGGGCATGGCAAGGTTTGAATGCTGGGCGACGTAACTCACACCAAAGTCATGTGTGAGAAACGAGGCAATTAAAGCTGCCGAAGCCAGCAGCAGAAAAAAACAAACGGTAAGAACGCCGCGCCTAGCGCTTGTCACAAGCTGTGGTATATTGCGCGTCGCGCCCAATACCGCTACGACCATCGTATAGATGGCAAACCCTAGCGCCAGTATGAGGGAGATAATACCTAAGTCTGAAAAATACACAATAACACCTTACGTCCCTGGTGTCGCAGCCTGGAACTTCGAGGGGCACTTGGCAAGCAGCGTTTGAGCTTGAAATGGCCCTTTACCCGTATAATGGCCCTCTACAACGACGGTGATGCCCTGGCGAAAGATGTCAGGCACTACACCACTATAGACTATGGGTAGCGACTGCCCACCACTATCCGAAATCGCAAAGCTGATCTCTTGCTTCTGATCGTCGCGCACAATCGATCCCGCCTGCACAACGCCAGCCACACGTACCGACTGCGCGGTGCAGGTGCTACAGCTTTTCAGTTCGGAAACGGTTAAATAGTAGACAGCGTTGGCCTGCGTATTCGCATAAACGAGATAGATCACAGCTCCCAGGATGGCAAGTCCGCCCAGGATGAAGCTGATAGGCAGCCGCTTGCGCTGGCGCGGTTGCACAGGCTTTCCTTCTTCCTGCGACACACTTACAATAGTTTGCATGATTCTACCTCCGGGGCTTCATTATAAAAAGCCCTACGTGGGTGCGATAGTCGCCTCGAACAGTCCGTTAAGAAGCGCACCAAGCAAAATTACCAGTATTCCCAGGGCTAACATCAGCTGCGGCGCAGCCTTTGATAGCCGCGTCGTGCGTTTTGCCAGCCGCCGTATATTACTCTGTCCAAGATAGATTGCCAGTACAAACATAGCCAGCGCGGCCACAATCTTCAAACCCAGCACCACCAGGTACGGCCAACCCAGCGCCGTCGATGTCAGACGGTCAAATGTCAAATAAGCACCACTTAAAAGAAGCACTCCCACGCAGATATTCACCATACGCCGGAAAAGTGCGGCGATCTGCGCGGATACTCCTGGGGCGGGTCCTCCGCTGCGCAATGCGGGCAAGACTGCCCCGAGATACAGTATACTGCCACCTACCCAGGCGGCGGCGGCCACTATATGGACCGCCCGAACAATAACTCGAATCTCAAACATGTATGCACGCTTTTAGCGGGAAATCAATTGCAGGTTGCTCTGCAGCGTTTGCTCGGTAAGTTCCATAGCTACTCTGCTGACAACCACGCCCTGGCGGTTGATAAAGAGCGTCTCAGGTGTGGCGGTTACACCATAGCTAATGGTAGTTGACCCGGTCGCATCTAAAACGTTTGGGTAGGTGATGCCGTACCTCTGTAAAAAGTACAATCCATCGGTCTTTGTATCTTGAAAGTCGATACCAATGAGAACAACGCCTTGAGACCGGACTCGCTGCCACACTGACTGCAACAGAGGCGCTTCATCGATACACGGTCCACATGTTGAGTTCCAGACATTTAGCACGACCGGCTTTCCTCTGAAGCTAGCCAGGGAAATTGCCGGTCCAGCATGTGGACTTAGGATATTCAGCGTAAAATTTGGCGCAGAATGTCCTACCAGTGGGTCAGCGTTACTAGACCGGCCCTGGGTAGTATTTTGAGCGGGTGTCAGCAGTTGCGTCCAGAGCAGGGCAAGCAGTCCGACATTCAGCAGGCTCACGACGACAAATATGATAATGCTGCGCCTGCGAGAACCTTTTCTTCCCGGTACCGATGTAGGCTTCTCAACTTGAGTGCCCTCAGATGCTGTGCCGTCGACTTCCATACTTCCCATCCGTTTCCTGCAAGATAGATGATACCAGACTGATTATTGGGCCTGGGCCTGATATCTGGCTTGCAGCTTGAGAAGCACACCTTACAGGCACCTGAACATTAAGGAGGGTTTAGATGTTGCCAATCTTAACTGCCAGTTGCTCGTGCTCGGTTTTCGTGCCGAGCGTCCACCAGAGCAAAGCAACTATCACAACCAGCAGACCCACACCGCTAATGGCAATCTGCGTCATCAGGCCGATGAACGCCAGCAGCAGGCCAACTGCAGTGATTAGAGGCCAGATGCTTGGAGCGGGGATGATAGAGTGAGTAGTATACGCTGCAGGCGCCACTTCCTGTTTTTGCGAAGTTGCCGAAGTCGCAGCCAGTATCCGCTCGATAGTCGCGTGCAATGTGCGGGCATCAAATGGCTTGGTCAGGCAACTTACCTGCGTTTGAAAGGTATCCTGGTGCGAACCTGCTGGTACCAGGCAATCCCAGGCTAGTATAACCATAGGTAAATTGGAGAGATAGGGATGCGCCTGTGTTACCGTTAGCAAAGTATGATCGCTCCCCACTTCACCGTCGATATCGAGCACAACAAGGCCTGGCTGCTGCGCATCCAGAACAGGTAAATTCATGGGAGAACTGGCCTCGATGACATGTATGCCACGAGATTGTAAACCGAGGGCGATCAGTCGTCGCAATGACCTGTCGGCCTCAATAAGGAGCACAGTATCACTCTTCTCGTGCAGCATGTATACCTCTCATAGCTGGAGCGACATAGCGCGCCCTGTGTTTACATCCTTCGCTTTTCTCAAGAGCATATCCGCTGCACATTACGATTGCTTTGATGAAAGGGTTATATGCCTTACAATAGCCTGAACATCAAAATAAAACGATGCAACGAGACTTTCAAGCAGGGTTTATCTTGGGAAAAGCGTAGGTAAAAGAATTCCCCCGAGCGAGAGGTTCGAGGTTCACCTCTCGCTCCCTGAACGAGCGCTTTGCTCTTAATAAACAACAGAGCGTCGTTTTAGAACGAGGCGCGACCGTAGTCGAGATGGCAACTACCGTCACGTAATGAATGCATTCTAGAGGAAATCACAGGAGATGCTGAATTATAGTCTGCTGGTCACAGCATCCTTCTATGAGACCAACTGCCTCTATTTGTGGGGAATTCTCTTTACGTTCATAATGTAGCCAATTGGTATTAAAAACAAATTATGCGAAGGTTAAACCTTTGTCAAACGAATTCCCCTGAGGACTACGATTTCTCCGCAGGAAACTCAGGAAGGGATGGTTTGCGGCCTGAAGCCACCTTGACAGATCCGACCTTTCCTTCTATACTCAATGCATGAGTACTCAATTATAGAAATCAGTCCAGTATGGTGACTATCCCGATTAAGGAGGCACCCATGAAACATTTCCCGCGCTTATTTCTCTTTTTTGTTGCTCTTTGCACTTTGTTGGCGGCATGCGGAGGCTCGACTACCTCTGGTAGTAGCAGCACGCCGACGCCAGCGCAGATCAACTTGAATGTCTTCGCCGCTGCCTCATTAACAGAGTCATTTACCGAAATGGCCAATACCTATCACCAGCAACATCCCAACGTCATAATTAAGCTCAACTTCAACGGTTCGCAAATTCTGGAGCAGCAGATAGCCAATGGAGCGCCCGCCGATATTTTTGCCTCCGCGGACCTTAACAACATGCAGAAGGCCAGTAATGCGGGGCTGGTCAACGCTTCTCAGATCTTCGTCAAGAACCGGCTGGTAGTGATTATTCCTGCCAGCAATCCTGGCAATATCAATTCGCTCAAAGACCTGGCCAGGAAAGGCGTCAAGATCGATATCGAGGCTAAAACTGTTCCTGCGGGTAATTATACGCGCCAGGTGCTGGCGAACATGTCGAAATCCGCCGATTACGGCTCGGGATTTGGGAATGCTGCGCTGGCAAATGTCGTCTCCGAGGAGACAAACGTGAAGGCGGTTGTACAGAAAGTGCAGTTGGGTGAGGCCGATGCCGGCTTCGTTTATCGATCTGATGTGACGGCGGCTGTTGCCAACAAGTTGAAGTTCATTACAATCCCTGATGCCTATAATGTAACTGCCCAGTATCCTATCGCCGTTGTCAAAAGTTCCACCCATACTTCGGATGCGCGGGCTTTTATAGATTTTGTTCTCTCGACGGCTGGACAGGATATTCTGCAGAAGTACCACTTCATTCCTTTAAATTAAATGCTTAGCATACGCAAACGATTGACACGCTGGCCTGCCAGGCTGCTGGTAGGTTTCCTGGCAGGCTGCTTTTTCCTGTTTCTGGGCATACCGTTAGCGGCTCTCTTGATTCGAGAACCACCAGCGACGTTGTGGGCCGCGATCCTGCAGCCAGACGTCTTGCAAGCTTTAGAGCTAAGCCTGGTAACGACCGCTGTGAGTACGCTCATAGCTGTTTTGTTCGGCTTACCTGTAGCCTATGTATTAGCACGCATGCATTTTCCTGGTCGCGCCTTGCTGGAGACACTGGTCACAATGCCGACGGTACTTCCTCCCGTCGTGGCCGGGGTAGCGTTGCTCATTACTTTTGGCCGCTTTGGGCTGATCGGCCGCTACCTGAGCCCATTCGGCATCACCTTGCCTTTTACCACGGTAGCAGTGGTGATGGCACAGGTATTTGTTTCTTCGCCTTTTTTCATCAATAGCGTGCGCGCCGGACTTGAGCAGTTGGACCAGCGCTATGAGTTAGCCGCCTATACCTTGCGTGCCTCGCCGTTCTACGCGTTCAGGCGCGTGGTACTGCCGCTGGTCCGTCCCGCCTTGCTGGCCGGAGCCGGGTTGGCCTGGGCGCGTGCCCTTGGTGAACTGGGTGCGACGATCACTTTTGCAGGTAGTTTTCCAGGTATTACAGAGACGATGCCCATTGCCGTTTACACCGCCGCCGAATCCGACCTGGAATCCGCAGTCGCGCTTTCAGTGGTGCTGCTGGCCGTCTCGTTCGGTATATTATTGGCGCTGCGCCTGGGGCGCAACAGGCTGGGAGTACAGTAATCGGGTTTGCGAAATGCTTGACATAGCCCAAAGCGTCGGCTATAATGGTCTGGTCGATCACTCAGGAGATATCAGTGTGTGCTCCTTGTGACGAGAGTAGCAGGTGTTGAGTCTCTCCATCGGTCCCTCCGTTTAATTAGCCCGGTTCAAAATAACTTGTGCGGGCAAAGCGGATGAGGTTGCATGTATACGATGGGCGCTCCTCATTCTGGGCAGTTACCAAAGTGGCCAACTGGGGCTGACTGTAAATCAGCTGTCTTTCGACTTCGGGGGTTCGAATCCCTCACTGCCCACCTAAGACCTGCCCGTGTGGCGCAGCGGTAGCGCACAGTCTTGGTAAGACTGGGGTCATGGGTTCAATTCCCATCACGGGCTCCCGTGGTTTCTGATGATGTCGGAGCAATATACTCCTTGGGTCTAGCCCTTTTGTGGGTACTACAACCAAGCACATACACATCTTCACGAATATCCACGCTGGACGTACACGTAGCTCTCGCTGCCGTCTTCTGAACAGGTCGTCACTTCCTTAGTAGTATCCAGCTTACCGCCGGATGAAGTTCAAATAGATAGACAAACTGGCGATCAGTCAATCAGGAGACGGCTGCTGCATGTCTGTAGCCACTGTTATCTGATCCCAGAGAGTTGTAGGAGGAGCCATTTAGGATATGGCAAAGAAGAAGTTTGAGCGAACGAAGCCGCATGTGAACGTGGGCACGATTGGGCACATCGACCATGGCAAGACCACGCTGACCGCGGCCATCACCAAAGTGCTGGCCAAAGCCAGCG
>WNGJ01000352.1_pt1 | contig 41655 bp, 39 predicted proteins | sample 5400611 | NCBI WGS metagenome assembly WNGJ01 (sample SAMN13153375, study PRJNA577476) | soil metagenome | isolation source: 40 cm soil or saprolite under Garry oak tree replicate 1 | place: USA:California | collected 2016-06-15
AGGACGACCGAGGCGGAGCCGACGATGCAGGCCCTGCGTGATCCCGCGCGGGGCGGCGCCCAGGCCTTCCCGGCCGCGCTCGACCCCTTCACCTGCACCCGCCAGGAACTGGGCGAGTTCGCCACGGCCGCGCTCGCGCTCGGCGTGCGCTACCTGGGCGTGTGCTGCGGCGCCGCGCCGCACCACATCCGCGCCGTGGCCGAGGCGGCCGGCAAGGTCCCGCCGGCCTCGCGGTATTCCCCCGACATGTCCAAGCACTCGTTCCTCGGCACCGATCCCGGCATCGTCCGGGCCTACCAGGACTACGCCGCCCAGCTGTAGGCGCGGGTCACGGGGCGCTGACCCGGACGGCCCGCGAGGTCCGCAGCGCCCGTTCGGCCGCGTCCGCCACCGCCAGCGTGGCCGCCGCGTCTGGCGGGGTGCAGGCCACTGCCGCCGGGTCGTGGTCGCCGGCCGCGTCGAGGAAGCGGCGCACGGACCGCTCGAACGGGTGAGAGGCCGCGCGGCGGGTGACCGGCTGGCCGCGGTCCATGCCGGAGAGGGTGAAGTCCGGGTCGAGGGCGAGCCTGAGCGTCGCCTCCGACGCGATGATGTCCATGCCGTAGGTGCCCGGCTGGCCCGGCCGGGTCCAGGCGACCACGATGGTGGCCAGGCCGCCGGAGGCGAGTTCGAGCATGATCGTGAGGGCATCGTCGATGTCCCCGGCTTCCCCTGCGCCGCGGGCCAGCCGGATCCGTGACGCGGCGGCCTGGACCGCCACTACCTCGCCCGCTATGGCCCGGACCAGGTCCATGTGATGGCTGCCCCGCTCGAGCAGGTTTCCGCCGCCCGCGCGCATGTCCGTGAACCACGGGCGGCTCTGCGTCGGCCCGATGTTGGTTCCGACCAGGAGCCCGACCTGCTGGCCCGCTAGCAGCCCAGGCAGTTCGTCGAGCAGGTCGAGCGCGTGCCACTGGTACCCGACCGCGCACACCGTGCCGGCATCCCCGGCGGCGGCCACGATTTCCGCGGCGTCCTCGAGCGTACGGGCGATCGGTTTTTCCAGGTAGACGGGCAGCCCGCGGCTCAGGGCGGCGACGGCGGGGTCGCGGTGGGATCGGGGCGGGGTGCAGACGATCAGCGCCCCGAGGTCCTCGCGGTCGAGCAGGTCACGCCAGTCCCGGTAGGTGCGTGCGCCGGTGCCGGCGGCCAGGGCCCCGGCCCGGTCGAAGTCGAGGTCGCACACTGCTGCGAGCCTGACGTCTGCCACGGAATCCAGGACGCGCCGGTGCTCCCGCGCGATCCAGCCGGCCCCGACCATCCCCACCCGGATGGTGTCCACCGGTCAGCTCCAGGGGAACGGTGAGTGGCTCACCGGGTGCAGCTCGCCCGCACCGTACCGGCCGAACCTGAACGGGGCCAGCAGTCCCTGGTGCTCCCCGAGGAGTTCCCTGGCGACCAGGGCCCCGACGCCGATCATCTTGAATCCGTGATTGGAATCGGCGATCACGTAGGCGTTCTGATGGAACACGTCGAAGACGGGGAAGCTGTCCGGGGTGAAGGCGCCGATTCCGCCGGTCGGCTCGTGCCGGTAGAGGTGCCGCTTTCCCTGGAACCTCTTGTGGCAGTGCGCCAGCCCCGACGTCCACATCCGGACGAAGTCATCGGAGACCGTGTACTCGGGGCTCTCCGGGCCGTACGGGTCGATGGCCACGTCCCCGGCGGGCTTGCCGACCACGTAGGGCGAGCTGCCGCCCTGCAGCCCCGCGAAGTAGAAATCCGGCTTGTAGTAGATGCCCCACATGCTCTGCGTGAGCAGGTCACCGCTGATGTCGTCGTAGAGCGGCACGTCGGAGTCCACGTGGGTAACGGGCGGGAAGGCGCCCCGGTTGTCGGTGAACTCGGATGGCTCGATGGCTAGGGTGCCTTCCTGCAGTGCCCAGTAGGTCCACATCGGCCGGGTTGTGCCCCCGGTCCCGCCCGGCTCCGCCACCGTGATCGTCTCGGGCAGATCCAGCCAGGCCCACAGGTCACGGATCCACGGGCCGACGGCGATCACCAGCTGATCGCACGCGACGGCGCCCTGATTGGTTTCGACCGAGGTCACCGCGTTCCCGGCGATGCCGAACCCGGTGACGCGGACGCCGGCGGCGATCCGCACCCCCTCTGCTTCCGCCTTCGCCGCCAGGCCGCGAACCGCGCGGATGTTGTTCGCGTAGCCGCCCTTCTTCTCGTGCAGGACCGTCGTGCTCCCGGGCGCCTGCCAGTCCTCGAACATGTCGAGCAGATAGCGCTGGCAGTCGCTCTTCCCCTCGATGAGCACGGACGGGTAGCCGATAACCTGCTGCTCGGAGAAGATCTGCGCCACGTCTTCGGACATCGCCTCCGGCGCGATCTGCAAGAAGCCGACGGGATGGTAGGAGAACGCGTCGGGGTCGCTCTCCCACACGGACACCGAATGCGCCATCAGCTCGCGCATCGCGGGCTGGAAGTAGTTGTTGCGGACGGTGCCGCAGGCGATGCCGGACGCACCCGCGCCGACTCCGCGCTTGTCGAGTACGAGGATGTCCTCGCCCCCGCCGAGTCCGCGGGCTCGCAGTTCCCGGGCCAGGTGCCAGGCCGTGGACAGGCCGTGGATGCCGGCGCCGATGATGACGTAGCGGCTATGAGTGCGGATCATGGCACCGCCTTCCGTGGCGCACGCCCCCGGAACCGGGGACGCTGACCCTTATTGTGGCATTCGCTACGATTCGGGTTGGGAGTCAAGATGGGCAGCAGGCGACGCCGGCTCGACCCGGTGGGGCCGTTCGGCAATCCGGATGGGTCACGAGCCGACATCGAGGACGTGATCAAGGAGTTCGTCGACTTCGGCGGCAATCCGGCGTACGGTCACCTCGCGACCCGGGCCAACGACTCGATGGTGCGGGTCATCGTCGGCAAGCTCGGCGCGGGCAAGACGGTCTACCTGCGACGTCTTCAGGACTTCCAGTCGCGTCAGGACTCCGTCTACGCCGACGTGCCGCAGCAGGGCCTGCCCAAGACCGAGGTCGTGGTGAAGGCCTGCCAGTGGTTCTCGGACAGCGTCCTAGTCGAGAAGTGGATGCAGATCTGGGAGCGCGCGATCATGCGGTGCCTGGTCTCGCACCTGCTGCGCCGTCCCGAGCTGCGGCAGCAGGTGCGCGACGAGCAGGCCGACGAGATCGAGCAGTCGTACGCGCGGCTGCTCGACGACTTCCGCCGCCCTCGCTCGATCTACAGCGAAGTGCGCGACATCATCAACCGGCAGAACAACGCCCATCAGCTGTCCACGTACCTCGACGACCCGCTCTGGGACGACCTCGAGGACCTGCTCGGCGAGGTTCTCAGCCGGTGCAAGCCGGTCTATTTCTACCTCGACGCGCTGGACGAGGAGTTCAGCCACGCCCCGATGTACTGGCTGAAGTGCCAGGAGGGATTGTTCTACCAGGTCATGCGGCTGCTCCGCGACCACAAGCTGGGCGGCCGCCTGCATGTCGTCGTGTGCATCCGCGACATCGTCATGTCATCGGTATACCGGTCGGAGCACGCGCCGCGGTACTACAACGAACCGCACATCCGCGTGCTGAACTGGGACCGCGCCTCGCTGCTCTACCTGCTCGGGCAGAAGCTGCAGCGGCTGCCGTCGTCGCTGCTGATGCGGCGCGCCGCCAGCGGGCCTACCACGATCCGCGACTGGCTCGGGGTCAACGGTGACTGGCCGGGATCCGATGGCGACGGGACGATCGAGGACTACCTGCTCGGCCACACCAGGCTGATCCCGCGCGACATCATCTCGCTCGGCAACGAGCTGAACGAGGAGGTGCTGCGGCAGAAGCAGGCCGGCCACGAGGGCCTGCCGCCGGCCGCCCTGGCGAGTGTGGTCCAGCGCTGTGCCAAGCGGTTCGGCGACTCCCAGCTCGCGCAGTGCGCCAACCAGATCTCCTCGGACCTGATGCCGGCGGGCGCCGCCCTGCACAACTACTCCGAGCTGTTCACCAGCACCCAGGCCTACATCAGCGGCATGCAGGAAGACGTCCGCTCCTTCGTCCGGATGATCGGCGCCGACCGGTTCTCGCGCGGGGACCTCCTGGCTCTGCAGGAAGTGGCCGACCTGCACTTCGAGAAGTCGACGGACCTCGGCTCCGTCCTGTGGCAGAACGGCCTGCTCGGCTACGTCGACGAGGCCGGGCGCAACCGGTTCTACTCCCTGGGCGATATCGAGGAGTTTCACTTTCCGCCGGAGGTAGGCACGTACGTGCTGCACCCGTGCCTGGTGTACGCCGTCGGGGGGATCCGCCACGTGCCGGCGGACGCGGCCGGAGCCGGCGAGACGCGCGGTACCCGCCCGCTCCCGCCCGCCGGGGGCAGCACCGAGCTCCCAGGACCCGACCTGTCGGAGGTCCTGGCCTCGGCCGCGGTCAAGGCCGCTGATTACGCCGTCGGCGACATCGTCGAGGGCCGCTTCGAGATCCTCCGGGTCGTCGGGCACGGCAGCTTCTCCAAGGTCTACCGGGTGCGCGACGAGGTCGAGGGGGAAGAGCGGGCGCTCAAGCTCTTCGTCACCGCCGCCGGGTCCGAGGCGGTGCGCCGCGAGATCGGCGCCCTGCGGAAGATCCACCATCCGAACGTGGTGGAGGTCTTCTGGGCCGGCCAGACCAAGGCGGGCGAGTGGTATCTCATCACCGAGTTCATCGACGGGGAGTCACTCGACGAGTTCGTCACCGGAAGCAGGCGCCTGCGCGACCGGGAGGCCGTGGACGTCACGCTCGATCTGCTCGACGCGCTCGTCGCCTTCCACCCCGACGCGACGCGCCTGCACCAGCTGGAGGCGAAAAACCGCGCCGGCGACCTGACCGAAGCCGAGTCGCGCGAGTGGGCGGAACTACAGGACAAGGGGCTGATCCACCGCGACATCAAACCGCTCAACGTGATGCTCACTCGCACCGGAGCGAAGCTGCTCGACTTCAACATCGCCTCCCGGGTCGGCGACCCGGTACACACGCGCTCGGGCACGCCGCCGTACCAGCCACCCGACGCCGGCCTGACTCGCTGGGACGTCTCCACCGACCTGTTTGCCGTCGGCGTGCTGCTCTATCGGCTCCTCTGCGACGGCCACCACCCGTTCCCGGATGCGAGGCCCATGGTCGACGTGCCGGTGACCGACCCGGCCACCGTTCGCCGTGACCTCAACCGTGACCTCGCGAAGTTCCTCATCAAGGCATGCGCCCCGGCCCGCGCCGATCGCTTCCCCACGGCCGCCGACATGCGGCTCGCCTTGCGTAACATCCGCGCTGACCTGTGACCAGCCGATCCGAAGCTGCCGCCGTCACCGGGAGTCCGGTCGACATAGCGGTGCAGGCGGCTGCGCGCTTCGGCGGGCCCGATGTCCGCGCCCGGCAGGTAAGCCTGCGACCCCATTCCGTCGAAGATCGCCATGAACTCGGTGACCGCTTCGTCCACGACTTCGACGCGGATGGTGCCGTCGGTCATGCCGCGCCTGAAGATCGCCTCCACGTCCTGCTGCCAGCGCTGGTAGACGGCGGTCTGCCGGCTTGCGTATTCGCGGTCATGCGCGGCCAGCGCCCAGAAGTCCAGCCAGAGCACCCAGTGCTGCCTGGCGCGCGGTGACGAGGCGAGGAGGCCGTCGATCAGCCCGTGCAGCGCGGCCCGGCCATCCGGCTCAGCGGCGGCCGTAGCGACGACCGGTGCGTACAGGGCGTCCATCTCCAGGTCGAGCACCTCGCCGAGGATCTCGGCGATACCCCGGAAGTGGTAGGTCACCGTCCCCAGTGACACCCCGCTGGCCGCCGCGATGTCCCGCATCGTGGTGGCGAACAGGCCCCGGTCGGCGATGACGGAGCGCGCGGCTTCGACGATGAGCGGCCGTCGCACCTCGGTGGGGTGCCGGGTGCGCTCGCTGGCCCGCTTAGCACGGGCGGCGCTGGCGAGCTGTCGTCGTTCGGGCATCATGCCGGGGACGTCCTTCCCTGCGCGACTCACCATTGTCGTTCCGTACACTTGTCAGATTATATCTTACAAACGTACGATAGGGCCCGGTGGCTATCCCCGGGAGGTGTGGCGACCGTGACCGATCCGCTGCTGCAGCCGTTCCAGCTGCGGCACCTGACGCTGCGCAACAGGGTGGTGAGCACCTCACACGAGCCCTCCTACGGCGAGGACGGCATGCCCAAGGACCGGTACCGGCTCTACCACCGGGAGAAGGCCCGCGGCGGCGTTGCGCTCACCATGATCGGGGGCTCCGCGGTCGTCTCACCCGACAGCCCGCCGTCGTTCGGCAACCTGCTGCTGTACAAGGACGAGATCGTCCCCTGGCTGGCGCAGTTGGCCGAGGACATGCACGATGCCGGCGCGGCCGTGATGTGCCAGATTACCCATCTCGGTCGGCGGACCAGTAACTACTCCGGTGACTGGTTGCCGGTCGTGGCGGCATCACCGCTGCGCGAGGCGGCGCACCGGGCTTTTCCCAAGCAGGCCGAACCCTGGGACCTGGAGCGGATCGTCGTGGACTACGCGGCGGCCGCACGGCGCTGCCTCCGGGCCGGCCTGGACGGCATCGAGATCCAGTCTTACGGGCACTTCATGGACGGCTTCCTGTCGCCGGCCACCAACCGCCGGGACGATGAATACGGCGGGTCCCTGGCTCACCGCCTGTCGTTTCCGCGGCGGGTGATCCGGGCCGTCCGGGAGGCGGTCGGGCCGGACTTCATCATCGGCATCCGGATGGCGCTGGACGAGGACGAGCCGAACGGACTGGGGCTGGACGAGGGCCTGGCCGCCCTGCGCTGTTATATCGCGGACGGGATTGACTTCGTCTCGACGATCAAGGGGCGTATCGACAGCGACGCGTCCCTGGTCCGGGTCATCCCCTCGATGGGAACGCCCGGCGCGCCGTTCCTCGATTTCAGCGCGGCGGTCAAGCGGGCGGTGGACATCCCGGTCATGCACGCTTCCCGAATCGCAGACATCGCCACGGCCCGCTACGCGATCCGGGAGGGCCTGCTGGACCTGGTCGGCATGACCCGCGCGCAGATGGCCGACCCGCACCTGGTGCGAAAGGTCGCCGCAGGGGAGGAGGCCCGGATCCGGCCGTGTGTCGGCGCCAGCTACTGCCTGGACGCGATCTACGACTCCGGCGACGCCAAGTGCGTGCATAACCCGGCGACCGGCCGGGAGCAGACGGTCCCGCACGAGGTGACCCGGGCGCCGCGATCGCGCAAGGCGGTCGTGGTCGGCGGCGGGCCCGGCGGCCTGGAAGCGGCGCGGGTGCTCGGGGAGCGCGGTCACGAGGTGGTCCTGTTCGAGGCCGATTCGGTCCCGGGCGGGCAAGTGCGGCTCGCCGCGAACGCGGGCCAGCGCCGCCGCGACCTGATCGGCATCATCGACTGGCGGGTCGCCGAGGCCAAGCGCAACGGGGCGGACCTGCGGTTCGGCGTGCTCGCCGAGGCCGGCGACATATTGGCCGAACGCCCGGATCTGGTCGTCATCGCGACCGGTGGCCTGCCCGACCGGTCGTTCCTCGACCGCGGGCAGGATCTCGTCGCCGACACCTGGGACATCCTCAGCCGCGCCGTGCCGGCCAGCCGGGACCGGGTCCTGCTCTACGACGACAACGGCGGCTACCCGGGCATGGACGCGGCGGAGTTCCTGGCCGGGGCGGGCGCCTCGGTGGAGATCGTGACCCCGGAACGCAGCCTCGCGCCCGATGTGGGCAGCATGAACTCGCCCGCCTACCTGAAGGTGTTCGCCGAGCGGGCGGTGGCCGTCACCCTGGCCTACCGGCTCCGCCGGGTCGAGCGGTCCGTCGGCGGCCGGCTGCTCGCCACGCTGTACAGCGAGTACGCCCGGCACGAGGTCACCCGGGTCGTCGACCAGGTGGTCGTCGAGCACGGCACCGTGCCGAACGACGAGCTCTATTCCGAGCTCGTGCCCGACTCGGCCAACGGCGGCGCCGTCGACTACCGGGCGCTGCTCGCCGGGCAGCCGCAGCCTGTTACCGGCGCCGGGTACCAGCTCTTCCGCATCGGTGACGCCGTGACCAGCCGCAACATCCACGCCGCCATCTTCGATGCGCTCCGGCTGTGCGCGACCGCATGAACCCTCCGTCAGGAGCCGACCACGATGCAGGACCTCATCACCGCCCGGGTACCCGGCCGGCCGCTGCCGGGACCCTTCTACGTCAGCCAGCAGGCGTTCGACCTGGACCTGGACGCGATCTTCGCCCGGCACTGGATCTTCGTGGCCAGCGAGCCGGAGATCCCGGCACCAGGGGACTACCTCACCGTGGACATCGGCCGGAGCTCGGTTATCATCGTGCGCGGTGGCGACGGGACCGCGCGGGCGTTCCACAACGTCTGCCGGCACCGCGGCGCCCGCCTGCTGACGGAGCGGTCCGGCTCGGTACGCGGCAGCATCGTGTGCGGTTACCACCGCTGGACCTACGGGACCGACGGCCGGCTGCGGCACGCCGAGTCGCAGCCCGCCGCGTTCGACAAGGGCTGCTTGGGCCTGAAGCCGGTGCCGCTGCGGTCGCTGGACGGCCTGCTGTTCACCTGCCTTGCTCTCGAACCGCCCGGCGATTTCGGCGGACTCGCCTCCACCGTCGCGCCGTACCTGGCCGTGCACGACCTGCGCCGTACCAGGGTGGCCGCGCAGCTCGACCTGGTCGAGCACGGCAACTGGAAGCTGGTGATGGAGAACAACCGGGAGTGCTATCACTGCGACGGGCACCCCGAGCTGGTCTGCTCGCTGTTCCAGTTCTTCGGCTACGCCGAGGCGGACGTCACGCCCCGACTCCGCCCCGCGCACCAGCGTTACCAAGCGGCGGCCGCCGCGCTGCTCCAGACGAGCGCGGCGCACGGGATCCCGGTGGACACCGTGGAGGAATCCGACACCAGGACCACCGCGTTCCGGGTCGGGCGCATCCCACTGGACCACGCCGGGGAGTCGTTCAGCATGGACGGCAGCCTGCTGTGCCGCAAGCTGCTCGGCGCCGTGCCGTCGTCCCGGCTCGGGCACCTCAGCCTGCACATGCAGCCGAACTCCTGGTTCCACTTCCTCAGCGACCACGCGGTCACGTTCGCGGTGCTGCCGGCCGCTCCGGACCGGACGCTGCTGCGGACCACCTGGCTCGTGCACGCGGACGCGGTCGAAGGCGAGGACTACGACGTCGACGCGCTGACCAAGGTGTGGCGGTCGACCAACGAGCAGGACGCGGTGCTGGTCGCGCGGGCGCAGCGCGGCGTCGCGGACCCCGCCTACGAGCCGGGCCCGTACGCGCCGAACGAGGGCCAGGTCGAGGCGTTCGTGAACTGGTACATCGGGCGGCTGCGGGCGCATGCGTGACCTGGGCGCGGTAGCGGCGACGGATATCGGCGGATCGCTCGTCTGCCGCGCCGTGCTCCCGGTAACGCACGACGTGCGGACGTTCGTGCTCGGCGCACCGTCGCCGCGGCTGTTCCGGCACCTGCGGAGCCCTCAGCCGGGTCGGCTCTTACGATGGCGGGGTGACGGAAGAGGCAGGCGGAGGCACGCCCGGGCGTCGCTCGTATCCGAAGGGGGTGCGACGCCGGCAGCAGATCCTGGAGAGCGCGATCTCCCTGTTCGCGCGGCAGGGGGTGGACAGGGCGTCCTTGCGGACGGTGGGTGAGGCGATCGGGGTGTCCCACGCTGCGCTGCGTCACTACTTCTCGTCGCGAGACGAGTTGCTGGTTGAGGTGTACCGGACCCACGAGGCGCTTACGGTCGCCGACGCGTCCTCGGCGGACGAGTCGGCGGTCGGTGTGATCGCCGAGGCCGCCGAGAGGAACCGCTCGATCCCCGGCCTGGTGGAGCTCTACGCGACACTCACCACCGATGCGCTGCAGGAGCGGCACGCCGTCACCCGGGAGTTCGTGCGCGACCGGTTCCGGGTGCTGCGGGAGACGCTGGCCGCCCGGATCGAGTCCGGGCAGCAGGCGGGTCGCATCGCTGCGGACATCGACCCGCTGGACGCGGCTGCGCTGGTGATCGCGGCGTCCGACGGCCTGCAGATCCAGTGGCTCCTTGATCCCGGCACCGTGGACGTAGGTCGCTCGCTGTCGATCCTGGAGCGGCTGCTCCCGCGCCACCCGTGATACCTTCCACTGGAAGGTTTTTGAGCGGAGGCGAATCGTCACAACAGAGCCCTCGACGCTGGCCCGCTGGCGGTGGACCGTCACCGCCGCGTTCGGGCTGGGCGGGATCACCATCTCCGCGTGGGGTCCGCGGCTGCCGGCCATCAAGGCGGGCCTCGGCATCGGCACGGCTACGATCGGGCTGCTCCTGGCGGGCGTGACCGTCGGGGCCATCCTCGGGCTGCTCGCGTCGACCCCGATCCTGCACTGGCTGGGAAGCCGCCGGGGCATCGCGGGAGCGCTCCTGCTCATCGCCGCCGCGATGACGATCATGGGCCTCGCGCTCATCGTGGGTTCAGTTCCGCTGCTCGCGGTCGCCTTCGTGATTGTCGGGCTGGGGATCGGCGCTCTCGACGTGCTGATCAACGTGGAGGGCTCCGCCGTCGAGCGGGCCGCGGGGCGCACCCTCATGCCGATGATGCACGCCGCCTGGTCCATCGGGGCCGCCGTCGGGTCGGGGATCGGCGCGGCCTGCGCGGCTCTGGGTGTCTCGCCCGCGGCGCAGATAATCGCCGAAGCCGTCCTCATCGCGGCCGCCGCTCTCGGGACGGCGGCGGGGATCCCGGACGGCAAGCGCGCACCGGCCGATCAGCCGCCGCAGGACCGGGGAGCAAAGCTCCGCCACTGGCTCCGCGGCTGGCTGGACTGGCGGCTGCTGCTCATCGGCGTCGTCATGCTCGGCGTCGAGCTTGGCGAAGGTTCGGCGAACAACTGGCTCACCCTGGCGGTGCGGAACGACCACGGGCAGACCGCCGCGATCGCCGCGCTGTTCTTCACCGCGTTCGCCGCCGGCGAGGCGCTCGCCCGGATCTGCGGCGGGCCCATCGTCGATCGCCTCGGACGCGTCCGCACCATCCGCGTCACCACCGCCCTCGGGGCCATCGGCATGGTGCTGTTCATCGAGGCCGGGAACCGCTGGATCGTCCTCGTGGGCGTGCTGCTGTGGGCGGTCGGCGTCTCGATGGGCTTCCCCCTCGGCATGTCCGCGGCCGCGGAGAGCGGACCCGACCCGGCCGCGCGGGTCAGCGTCGTCGCCTCCATCGGCTACTTCGCCAACCTGGCCGGTCCACCCGCCATCGGCCTGCTCGCCCAGTCCGCCGGCCTCCTCAACTCCTTCTGGCTCATCGTCGCCCTGTTCTTCGCCGCCTTCGCCGCGGCCGGCTCATTCCGCCCCCGACCGGCCTGACCTCACAGCGAGCTTGCCGCCGCCTTCACCCCGGCGGACTGGCAGACGCCGCCCGGCTGGCCGTTGGTGAGGGTGCAGATGGCCGCGGTGATCACATTGGCGGCGCCGTCGATGTCCTTGGCGACGGGAGTGGACGGGTCGCGCATCGCCGCGGTCACCTGCGTCCAGCTCAGCCCGGCCAGCGCGGAGGGGGTGTACTGGACCTGCGGGAGGAGATAGCGGTTCCCGATGTCGACGAACGGGATCGAGCCGCCGCCGTACCGGGCGAAGAGCGTCTGCTGCTGCGCTGTCGGCTGCTGCAGGTAGACGTGCCCGATCGTGCTCGGCTGGCGTTACGGCCGCAGCCTGCGCCGGTCCAGCGTCAGGACCAGGGCGCACGCCGAGGCGGCTCGTATCACCGGCCACCGGATCGGAGACGGGGACGCGGCGTTCGTGCTGGACGCCACCCAGCCCGCGGTGTACTGCGTGCCCGGACGGCCGCCCACCATCGTGTTCACCACCGGCGCGCTCGCCGTCCTCGAGCCGGACCAGCTCGCGGCCGTGCTGGCGCACGAACGGGCGCACCTGTCCGGGCGGCATCACCTGCTGCTGGCGGTTACCCGTTCGCTGGCGGCAGTCACCCCGGCCGTTCCGCTCATCGCGCGCGGAACCGGTGAGGTGGCGCGGCTGGCCGAGATGCGCGCCGACGACGTGGCCGCCCGCCGCGCCGGCGGGGAGCAGGGCCGCCGCACCCTGCTGACCGCCCTGCTCGCCATGGGCGCCGGCCAGGCGGCCGCGCAGGCGCCGGCCGCGCAGGCCCCGGCCGCCTGGCTGCCCGCCACCGGCGGCGTTGTCGCCGCCCGCGTCCGGCGGCTCGCCGACCCGCCGTCTGTTACCCGCTGGCTGTGCCACGGACTAGCGCTGGCCGCGCTCACGCTCGCGATCGTCGCCGCCTCCGCGCTCGTGCCAGCCTTCGCGGTCGCCGGAATCTGAAGACATGCGGCCAGCGCATGTGCATAACACGAGACCACCTGGACCCGGCCAGTATCGGGATTATGAAACGCCTGCTTGATCACGACACGCTTGGCGCGATGGCGCGGGGCTGCGCTGTGCTCGGCGCGGGCGGGGGCGGGGACACGTATTACGGCCTGTTGCAGGCGCAGCAGGCGGCCGGGGACTTCGGTCCGGTTCCCCTCGTCGACGTGGACGAACTGCCCGACGATGCCCTGATCATGCCCTGCGGAGGGGTCGGCGCCCCGCTGGTCGGCCTGGAGAAAATCGAGGCCGGCGACGAGGGGGAGCGCCTGCGGGATCTGATGCAGCGCCACACCGGACGGACGGTGGCCGCGCTCATGGCGGGCGAGATCGGCGGTGGCAACGGCCTGATACCCGTTACCTGGGCCGCTCGGATGGGGCTTCCGGTGGTGGACGCCGACGGCATGGGCCGCGCCTTCCCCCTGGTCTCGCAGGTGACCATGGAACTGGCCGGGATCTCTCCGTGCCCGGCGGTGATGACCGACGAGCGCGGCAACGTGATCGTCTTCCAGGCGATCTCCGGCACCTGGGTCGAACGCCTGGAACGGGCGGCTGCCGCCGAATTCGGCGGGATGGGGTCAGCGGCCGACTTCCCGCTGACCGCGGCGCAGGCGCGTGCGGCGACGGTGCGCGGCTCGGTGTCGCAGGCGATCAGGATCGGCGAGGCGGTGGCGAACGCGGCGGGCAGCCCCGTGGCGGCCGTGATCGCGGCGACCGGCGCCTTCCGGCTGGTCGGCGGCAAGGTGCTAGATGTCCGCCGGGAGGTTGCCGACGGGTTCATGCGCGGCTCGGTCGTCATCGAGGGCCTAGGACAAGACGCGGGACGGCTGATCCGGCTGGAACTGCAGAATGAGCACCTGGTCGCGCTCGAGGGCGGTCGGCTTCTGGCCTCGGTGCCCGACTTGATCACCATGCTGGACAGCGCGACCGCGGATGCGATCTCGGCCGATCGGGTCAGGTACGGCCAGCGGGTAGTGGTCATCGCATTCGGCTGCGACCCGGTCTGGCGTACCGAACGCGGGATCGTGGCGGCAGGCCCGCGGGCGTTCGGATACGACTTCGACTTCGTGCCGGTGGAGGAACTCGCCGCGGCCGCCCGCGACTAGCGACGATCCGGGCGTGAACCGGCTAGGCGCGGAGGAACGTCGATGACCGTCTCCCCGTCCACGATCCGCCGGAGGGCGTCGACCACGGTGGCGATGTCGAACACCCGTTCCTTGAGCAGATACCCGACCCGTTCGGGATGATCTTGTATGAGCCGCATGGCGTAGCTCGGCTCGACATACTGGGACAGCACCAGGACGCCGATCTCGGGATGGTCCGCACGTATCGCCTGGGCCGCGACGAGGCCCTCGTCGGTGTGGGTCGGGGGCATCTTGATGTCCACGACGGCCACGTCCGGTTGCGCCTGGCGGACCTCGCGCAGCAGGGCCTCGGCGTCTTCCGCCTGGGCGACGACGTCGATGCCCGCGTCCCGCAGCAGCCGGACGATCCCCTCCCGGGTGAGCATGCTGTCGTCCGCGAAACACACCTTGTAGCCAGCACCAATGGCGATCCATGACACTCAGCGAGCCGGGCGCTCGTGGCGATCGCCTGGCGGCCGGGCGTCAGCGTCGAATAGCCCCGTCTCGTACGCGAGCACCACGGCCTGGACGCGGTCACGAAGGTTGAGCTTCTGGAGGATGTGCGTGATGTGCGTCTTGACGGTGGTGTCGCTGATGTAGAGCTCACGGCCGATCTCGGCGTTCGACAGGCCGCGCGTGATCAGGCGGAACACGTCTAGCTCACGCTCGGTCAGGGGGTCGATGGCCTGTCCTTCGACGTCCGGCCGGGCCAGGTGACCGGGTTCCTAGGACCGAACGGGTCGGGCAAGACCACCACCCTACGCATTCTGCTCGGCCTGGCCAGCCCGACGGCCGGGACGGCGACCATCGGCGGGCCGCACCACCATCAGGCGCGATGTCGTCTGACGCAGGCGGCCGTCTACGCGGACGGAAGCACGGCGATGGCGTCAATCGAGATAAGCAGGCCGCGGGGCAGCGCTACGTTGGCCGGCGCGGAGCGAGCTGGCGGCGGGTCGGGCATGAAGCGCGCGTAGACCGCGTTCATGGTCGCGAAGTCCTCCACGTTGGCGTAGAAGATCGTGGTCTTGACCAGGGCCTGCAACGACGTCCCGGCGGCGATCAGGATCGCATCGAGATTGCGCAGCGCCAGCTCGGTCTGCGCCTCGATGCCGTCGCCGGGCACGCCGGTGGCCGGATCGATCCCGGCCGTGCCCGAGCAGAACACGAAGCCGCCGGCCACGATGGCCTGGCTGTAGGGTCCGAGCGCAGCCGGCGCGCTGTCGATGGAGATCGCTTGCCTGGTCATCTGGTTCTGCCTCTCATCGGATTGGGCCGAGTCGGACGCGGGGCTGGCCGAGGAGCCGTTTTGCCTCGCGGATGCCGCTGGTCATCGCGCCGTCGGCGTAAGCCAGCCGCATGCTCTGGGTGTGCTCTCCGGCGAACAGCAAGCGGCCGCCGACCGGCTCGCCCAGCAGATCGGCGTCGGCCGGGTTTGCTCCCGGGGGGATGTGGGTGTAGGCGCCGCCGCTGTACCGATCGTTCGCCCACGAGGTCACGGCGATCGCGGCCGGGGCCGGGCACGACCTGCCGATCGCGTCGGCGAGCAGGTCAAGGACCCACCGGGCGGCGTCGGCCGGGGCCGCGCCCAGGACGTGACGGGCCGCGCTGTGGAAGATCTGGAAGACCAGCACCGGGCCAGCGCCGAACGCGTCCTGGCCGATCGCCCAGACGGCCGGGGCACCGGGGTCCCGCGGGAAGATCATCGCGTGGGGGAAGCCCGCGGCGCGCCAGAATGGCTCGTCGAACCGCAGGGCCACCTTCTCGTAGCGCCCGAACCCGAGCCGCTCGATCGCCGCCAGCCGGCCGGGCGGCAGTGCGGGCCGGAACCGCGGCCCACCTCGCTTGAGCACACCCAGCGGCACCGTCACGACCACGTGCGAGCCTTCCTCGGACGTGCCGTCAGCGCTGCGCACCCGCACACCCCCCGCCGAACAGGCGACCTCGGCCACGTCGACGCCCAGGCGCAGGTCAAGGCCGGCCGCTATCGCCTCCACCAGGCGACCGTAGCCCCCCACCGGGGCGTCGCCGAAATAGTGCCCTTCGTATTCCATCTCGTTCCACATCCAGCGCAGCGACTGGCGTTCGGTGAGGTCGGCTGACTCGGCCTCAACCAGCGCGCGCAGGGCCTGGCGCGCTCGCCGCGCCGGGCCCGGCGCCAGGCCGGCCCCGGCCACGAAGGCTTCGATCCCATCGGCCGCCGTCGCGTCCGGGCCGAGTTCGGCGAGCAGCCGACCCGTCGCCTGAGGGAAGGCTTCCAGCTGCAGGCTGAGACTCTCCGCGACCTCAGCGGCCGACAGCCGTCGTCCCTCGCAGGAGTCGAAGCCGGCCAGCTCAGGCAGCGGGTTGGCGCTGCGGCAGCGGACGCCGGCCTGATCCGCGAAGGCGCGCATCGGGTTCCCGATGGGCGTGTGTATCCACGACCCGCCCAGATCGACCGGGGCGCCCGCCAGGTTGACCGTGTGCAGCCGGCCGCCGATCCGGTCGCGGGCCTCAAGCACCACGCATTCTACCCCGCCGTGGGTGAGAGCGTTCGCTACCGTCAATCCGGCGATCCCCGCCCCGACCACCACCACCCGCTCGACCGGCCCCGCCGCCCCGGCGGGAACGTCGGCCCGCCCGTCGTCGAAGCCCTCAGCAGTCAACCCGGCCACCCCCATCGGCGAAATGCCCCATGCTATCCCGGGCGCACCCGCGGCGGCCGTTCGGCATCAATCCCTGACGGCCACCGCAGAGCATCGCCGCGCCCGCCGTCTACGGGCGGATCTCGTAGATGATGTTGAAGGGCGTCTCGGCCACCCGGCGGAATCCGGTGTAGCCAGCGTCAGCGGCGAGCCGCCTTACCGGCTCCTCGCCGGCCTGAGCCCCAAGGGAGTAGCCGCCGTCCTGGGACAGCGCGTTCGGGACGCACAGGAAGGTGGAGAACGAGTAGTAGACCCGCCCGACCGGGTTGAGGTTGTCGGTGACGCTGCTGCCCGCGTAGGGCTCGACCACCATCCAGGTGCCGTCCGGCGCGAGCATCTCCCGGATGTGCCGGGCCGCGCCGAGCGGGTCACCCATATCGTGCAGGCTGTCGAAGGTGGTCACCAGGTCGTACGGGCCGCCGTCGAAGGTCTGCGCCGACGCGACCTCGAATCTCACCTGGGCGGCCAGGCCCGCGTCAGCGGTGCGCTTGCGCGCCTGGATGATCGACTCCTCGTGGTAGTCCGAGCCGGTGAAGCGCGACTTGCCGAACGCGCGTGCCATCAGCGTCGTCGACGCGCCGTGGCCGCACCCGATGTCGGCGACCGCGGCGCCCGCGTTGAGCTTGGCCTCCGGGGTCGGTCAGGGCGAAGGCCTGCTCCGGTGTCAGGGAGTAGCTCCCGGTCTTCGGGTCGTACTCCACGTACCCGCCAGCCGCCTGGCCGCGGAGCCATTCATCGACGTAGCGGGTGGCGGTGCCGGTGTGCTCGGCGAGCTCGTAGGGCAGCATCGGGTGCCCGGCGAGCGCACGGTAGAAGCCGAGCCGGTCGCCGACGAGCACATTGCCGGCGGCCATCGTCGCGCCGAGGTCTCCCACGAACTTGTGCAGGAATTCGGTCAGCTTGCCCTGGTCGATTGCCATTGTTCCTCCGTTGAGCGGCCTGACCAGGTGCCCGGTCAGGCCATGGTGTATTCGGCCTGACTCCAAGAGGTATGCCGCCGGGTGGCGGCCGGGCATCGGTAGCCGCTACTGAGGTCAGCCGGCTGGCTACCGGTTCTCGGCGTCCAGGACACCCAGCTCGGCCGCGCTGGCAGCGGCCTCGCGCCGGGTGGCCGCGCCGAGCTTGGCCAGCACGGCCGCGACGTGGCTGTCGACCGTGCGTACCGAGACCACGAGCTGGCTGGCGATCTCGGCGTTCGTGTAGCCCATGCCGAGCAGGCGCAGCACCTCGACCTGGCGGGCCGTCAGGCCGGCGGGATTGACCCTCGTCTCGCCGCGGGGCCCGCGCGGAATGCGGGTCGTGCCGAGCGCGCGCAGGCGCCCGCGGATCAGGGTGGCCAGCGGCGTGGCGCCCAGCTCATCCAGGATCCCCAGTGAGGTAAGCAGGTCGTCAGGTTCGGGGCTTTCCGCCAGCGCCGCGGCGTGCTCGTACGGGCATCCCGCGGCCTCCCAGAACGCGGCGGCCTCCCGCCACCGGCTCGCCGCCTGCAGCGCGTAAGGGTGGTCGGAGCCCGTCTCGGCGGGCTGTCCGACCTTGGCGAGCCAGTAACCGAGTTCCGCCTGATGGACCCGGTCACCCAGCCGCCTGGCTTCGGCGTAGACAGGCGTGGCGATGTCGCGCACCCGGGCATGATCTCCGCGGAGCCAGGCATCCTCCGCGCGCGCGACCGCGGCCGGCCCGAGCCGCTGCAACTCGTCGATCTGCACCGCCAGCTTCCACGCCGACGAGAGCAGCCGGGCGCCCCGCGGCTGCCCGCGCCGGACCTGCACCCGGCCAAGCACGATCAGCGCCGGGCATCTCGCCGGGAGGAACGCGTCTACCGCAGCTTCGGCCGCGCGAACCGCCTCGTCCCACGAGCCCCGCGCGAAATCCAGCCGCGCCCGCTCGACCTGCATGTAGGAGAGGATGCCGAAGAACTCGGACTCCTCGGCGAGCTTCATGGCCGCGGTCAGGTAACGCTCGGCCTCATCGAGGCGGAACCAGCCGAGCAAGATCCAAACCAGGTTCACATAGGCACGGCAGGCGTCCTCGACATCCCCTGCCTCCAGGGCCACCCGGAGCGCCTCATCCAGCGTGGGCTGACCAGCAGGATCGCCGAGCATCCACCGGGAGATGCCGATGTTGGTCAGGGCGTGCGACGTAATCGCCGCATCGCCCACCTCACGGGCCAGCGCCACCGCGCGCTCGCCGTACTCGATGCTCTCGGCGAAGCGGTAGGCGAGCACGCACAGCTGGGATTCGTTGCTCAGGGCCAGCGCGAGCAGCCGGCCGTCGCCGGCCTGCTCCAGCACGCTGATCGCCTCCCGGCCGGCCTGCTCGGCGTTCGCGCGGTTGCCTGCCATCCACCAGATCCGCGACAGCCAGCGCAGGCACGCGCCGAGCTGGCGCAGATCCCCCAGTGAGCGGTTCTCCTCGACCGCCCGCTGCCCGGCCTCGACCGCCTTGTCGATCGCTCCGATCGTGTAGCACTCGATCGCGTACTCTGCCAGCAGTCCGGCCTGCTCACCCGGGCCGAAGCGGCCCTGGTGCTCGAGCACGAGACCGAAGTGGGCGACCGCCTCGCGGTGGGCGCCGGCGCCGGCTGCGTCTCGTCCGGCCGCCGGACCGTACCGGATGATGGCGTCCTCGTCGCCTGCTTGCGCGGCGTGATGGACGATCCGCGACACGTCCGATCCGTCATGTTCGATCAGGGCGTCGAGGACGCGCTGGTTCAAGGCCATGAGCCGGGCCGCCGGCACCGCATCGGCGATGGCGCGGCGAGTCAGCTCGTGCCGGAATGCGATCTTGCGTGTGGACACGGAGAGCAGCCCGCGTTCCTCGGCGACCGCCAGCGCCGCCACCGCCCCCTGGCCGGCGCCGGGCACGAGCACGTCCGCGAGCCAGCGGTCCAGCGCGGACGGGACGACGGCCAGTTGCTCGAGCACATCCTGCGTCGAAGGGTCCAGGCTCCGGACCCGCGCCAGTACGGCATCGGCGATCGTGGGCGGAACCCGCTCGCCGTGCGCCGAGGCGAGCAGCTCATGAACGAAGAACGGATTCCCGGATGTCAGCGCGAACAGGTCATGCGCGTCGACCGGGCTTCCCGCGCTGAGCTGGCGCACGGCTTGCTGCGACAGCCGGCGCAGCGGCAGGTGCCGCACGTGGTCGCTGCGGGATGCCTGGCCTAGCAGGCCGTGAAGCGGGTGCTCGCGGTTAAGCTCGTCGTCGCGGTAAGTAAGGACGAGGACGGCCGGCAGGTCGGCGATCCGCCGGACGAGATAGCGCAGCGCGTCGAGCGTCGCGTCGTCAGCCCAGTGAACGTCCTCGATGACCAGCACGGTCGGATGTTCGGGCCAGGTCAGTTCCGTGCGCAGGGCGGTGAGCACGCGGTCGCGTTCACTGCCGTCCGCCACCGCGCGGCTGAGCTCGGTTCCGACGCTGCCGGCCAGGTCGCGGAACGGACCGAGGGTCCGCGGGGTGGCCAGATCATCGCAGTAGCCGACCAGCATCCTGCCCTCGGCGGGCAGGTGGGAGCGCAACGCCTCGACCAGGCTGGACTTGCCGATCCCGGCCTCGCCCATGACCAGCACAACGGACCCGTGCCTGTCCCCGGCCTCCCGCGCGGCATCGGCGAGCACTGACAGTTCGGCGTCGCGCTCCAGAATGCCCCGCCTCATGTGATGAGTGTAAAAGGATGGCAAGCCGGCCAGCGCGTCCCTGTCTCTGGCGTCACTCCTGGTGCCCGTGCGCTGCCGGCACGCTCCAGTTACCCCCTGATATCCGGCTCGCTGCCCTGTCCCGCCCGTTCATACTGCATGGTTGCCTCGTTCATGCAGCCCCAGCGACGTGGGCGCGGCATCCATGCAGTAAGGCTCCCGCCGCGGGTGATGCCACAGGGGGCGGAAGCGATTCCTGCGCCCATGCGTCGCTCCGCGACGCCCCCGGGAACATATGGCTGAGCGGCATCGAGTCCTGAATCAGTAGCGCCACCCCCGGGATCGGTAGCCGCGGTCCCCGGAATCCGTGGCGGCCACCGATGTGCGGCTGCTGCCTCTCCCTGACCCTGGATCGAGCGGCACAACGGTGCCGAGCTAATCAATCATGAGGAAGCGATCCCATGCTGAGTCCCTATATTCATGCGGCGCTGGCGCACGAGCGCCATCAGACACTCCTGGCGCAGGCGGAGGCCTACCGGCGGAACCGGCAGGCGCGGCTGGCCCGGCGGCAGGATGGCGCAGGTTCCGCCCGCAGATCGCCGCGGCGCTGGCACCCGGCCTGGCTGGGGCCTGCGGTTCCCGAGGGGGAGGCCGGATCATGATGCCCTACGACACCTACCGGCTCTACCAGGTCGAGCGGGCTAAGAGTTCCGCCGAAATCCGACGCGCCGACGAGCAGGCGGCCCGGGTGGCATCCGCCGTGTCATCGCTGTTCCGTGGCATCACGCAGCCCTCTCGCCTATCCACATCAGGCTCGCGACGGCCGCGAGGATGGCCGCGAACACGGCGACGCCGGGCCAGCCCCAGCGCTGGCTGACGACCCCGGTGACGGCCGACGACGCGGCACCTCCGACGAAGACGCAGGTCATGTACACGGAGTTCATCCGGGCGCGGGCCTCGGGCCGGAGCGCGTAGATGTCGCGCAAGCTCAGCACCTGGTTGCCCTGGACCGCGAAGTCGAGCAGCACGGCGGATACCGCGAGCACGGCGAGGCTGGCCGAGCCGACCGCGGCGAGCAGCAGCGCGGCCACGGCGAGGACGGGGGCCGTGCCGCGTCCGGGCCGGACGTAGCCGCGGTCACCCAGCCGCCCTGCGACGGGCGCGGCCACGGCGCCGGCCGCGCCGACGAGGGCAAAGACGGCCACGCCGGCCTGGGTGAGAGCGTGGTGCCCGGTGAGCTCGCATTGACGTCGCTGGCGGCGCTGATGGTGGGGCTCGATGCGCTCGTCGTCACTACCGCCCTCAACACCATTCGCGTGCACCTGGGTGCGTCCATCGAAGAACTGGAATGGACCGTCAACGCCTACACGCTCACCTTCGCGATGCTGCTGCTTACCGCCTCGACGATTGGCGACCGGATTGGCCGGCGCCGCCTGCTGGCCTCCGGCCTGACGGTCTTCACGGTGGCGTCGGCCGCGTATGCGCTGTCCCCTGGCATCTCCGTGCTCATCGCCGCCCGCGCGGTGCAGGGTGCCGGCGCCGCGATGGTCATGCCCGCGGCACTCGCGCTGGTGGGCGCCGCATTCGGTGCCGGGCAACGCGGCCAGGCCATGGGCATCTTCGCCGGTATCGTCGGCCTCGCGATCCTCGGCGGCCCGTCGTCGGCGGGGCCGTAGTGCAAGGCGTTGCCTGGCAATGGATCTTCTGGCTCAGCGTGCCGATCGGCGTGCTGCTGGTTCCGGTGATCGGCCGCCGTATCACCGAAAGCGCAGGACCAGCGGGAAAACTCGACCTCATCGGCCTGGTGCTGTCCGGGCTGGGGCGCCGCGGTGCAGCCGGTCGCCGATGATCAGGCCAGCTCGCATCACGCTCCAGTTCGCCCCGCCCGCACGCTGCCATAGTTGATTTCTAGAAATCCATTGCTAGTTTCTAGTTGCAGCCGTAGCGTGGAAACAGCGTCTTGAGGCGGCCCAGGAAGTCGGCCTCATGTCTGCGGGCCGGTCCTCCATCGCGGCATCGGCTGGGGGACGTCCATCAACCCAGCGCCAGGCCGGGCTCGGTTATCTATGACTGCCGCCGGGAACACGGCTCCATGCCGTCGTGAGGAGCGCACGATGCCTGACGCTTCGGCACCCGGGGGTAGCAGCCCCGCCGCCGGCTCATTTCTGCCTCCCACGGCCGGGCTGGACGGATTGGCGTACCGAACGGCAGCCGAGGCTGCGCTGGAGCCCGAGTCACCCGCGGCGCACCTGGTCGGATGGGGTTTCATCTCGCTGTACACATTGGCGTACATGAGCACCTGCCTGCTGTTTCTCGCGCCCCTGCTGGTCACCTTGGCCTTGAAGGTGAACTCGCTCGTCGGGATCGATCGGGCACCGAACAGCCTGGCGCTTGTCACCGGGATCGGCGCCTTGCTGGCCATGGTCGGTAATCCGTTCTTCGGCCGGATGAGCGATCGCACCGCGTCGCCGCTGGGCATGCGAAGGCCATGGATGGTCGCCGGCCTGGCGGGCGGTTCCCTCGGCGTCCTCATCGTCGCGTTGGCGCCGAGCATCCCGGTCGTCCTGGCCGGCTGGTGTATCGCCCAGTTGTTCTTTAACGCGCTGCTCGCCGCGATGGTGGCAGTGCTGCCGGACCAGGTCCCGTCTGTCCAGCGCGGCCTGGTCTCCGGTGTCCTGGGTGTCTGCCTGCCCATCGCGTCGGTGTGCGGCACGTTCCTGGTCAAGCTGTTCGCCGGCAACCTGCTCGCCATGTTCCTGGCCCCCTGCGCTATCGGCGGACTCTTCGTTCTCCTTTTCGCGGTCACCCTGAACGACCGCCGGCTGGTACGGGCGGATAAACCGAAATGGTCGCTGCGAGAATTCGCCAGCACGTTCTACCTCAACCCGGGGAAGGACCGGGACTTCTCCTGGGCTTTCGCCAGCCGCTTCATGTTCGTTCTGGCTTATGCCTTCCTGGCGACCTACCAGGCCTACTACCTGCTGCACAAGCTGGGCACCGCCAAGGCCGATGTGCCGCAGCAGATATTCCTGGGCACACTCACCCAGTCCGCCGTCCTCGTCGCGGCTTCTCTGCTCGGCGGGAAGCTCTCTGACCGGACGGGCCGGCGGAAGATTTTCGTCCTGACCGCGTCGATCGTGTACGGCCTGGCGTTGTTCGTGGTCGCCATCGCCAGCAACTTCAGCGGTTTCCTCGTCGGCATGGCCATCAGCGGCCTCGGCTTCGGTGTGTATGTGGCCGTTGACCTTGCGCTCGTGGTGGACGTGCTGCACGACAAGCGCAACGCCGCCAAGGATCTGGGGGTGTTCAACATCGCCGGCGCTCTTCCCTTTGCCATCGCGCCGGCGATCGCGCCGGTCATCCTGGTGCTGGGCGGCGGCAGCTACGGCGTGCTGTACGAGGTCGCCGGACTCTGTGCCATCATCGGAGCCGCCGCGATCCTGCCCGTGAGGGGTGTCCGATGAGCATCCACGCCGACGAAGCGCGACCCGCGGGCCCGGCCGGACCGCACATACAGCGGCCGGGCCCCCTCTTGGCGGGCCCGGCCGTGTTGCCGACGGGTTAGACAGCGACATCGTGGTAGGCGAGCGGCGTGCTGGCCGCGGTCATCTCAGCGGTGATCGGGGAGGGCTTGAAGCCCTTGACGACCAGCCACACGCCCAGCGAGAACTCCCAGGCCGCTATCGGAAGCGCGGCGAGCGCGGCCACGGCCGAGATCTGCCCGATGCCGCCGAACAGCGTTGCGAATACGGCCGCGATGAGCAGCGGAGCTCCGATGAGCCCGACGATCGGGAGGATCCGCGGCACGAGCCGGGACCGGTACAGCAAGGAGCCCAGCAGCAGCGCGTTGATGGCCGGCATGAGGCTCTGTCCGAGCAGGAACGTCCCGTTGTAGATCGCGACATGCGACGCGCCGGTGGTGACGAGCGAGGCCGCATCGGCTCCGGCCGCTCCACCCAGGCTCTGTCGCATGCTCACTAGCGAAAGGAGGCTGACGACGCCCGTGAAGATCATGGCGCCTTCCAGGACGCGAGCGGCGACAAAGCCAAGCGCGATGCCTTCGTGCTGCCGCCTGACCACCGGATACAGCGTGACGGCGGTGCCGATGCCGGCGAGGGCGACGATCACCTCGAGGACGCAGCCCACGAGCAGGCCCGTGTGGCCGCCGGAGCTGAGGATCCAGTCCCGGTGGTTCTTCACCGGGCCGTAGAGGACGAGTGTGGGGATCGAGATGAAGGTGATCAAGTAGAAGATGCCCGCGACGAGCGCCGTCTTCCTGGTTGAGGTCATCGGGGTTCCTTTCGCTGCTTTCGTGGCCGGGGTTTGAACGGTGGTCGCCATGTCGGTCTCCATTTCGCGGATTGCTGAGTTACCGGGTCTCGATGGTGGGCATAGCGGGGCGGCCGGGTTCGACGTGATTGACCGAGATCAGGGGCAGGCCCAGGTCGCGCGTTTTCTGGAGCAGGCCGTAGAGCGCGGCCTGGTCGGCTACGAGGCCGTGGATGATGGTGGTGCCGTCACTGTCGCGAGTGAGGGTCAGCCCGTCGAACCAGGCTGCCCAACGACTGTCGAGGTGCCCCTTGAGGCGGATCTCGTACCGTCCCGGGTTGTCATGGTGGCCGGTCGATAGTGCGCTCATGGTGCTCCTTTGCTGCGGCTTTTCCGGCGGCGCCGGGAACGTTTCGCAGGTCTGATCGAAAGCTAGAAGCCAACGTGGTGAGATGGCATCACTACATGTGGTGATTGATGTGATGATCCGAGCGACGGCGGCCGACCCCGCGTGCTCCGGGGGCCCGTTAACGACGGGTCAGGGTTGCCGGTTGCGGGTTCGCGGCAAGTCGAGTTCTGCGGCCCGCCGGACCGCGGCCCGGCGGTTGGTCACCGCGAGCTTGGCGTAGATGTGCTGGGTGTGGGTCCGCACGGTGTTCAGGGACACCATGAGCTCGCGGGCGATGGCCGGGCCGTCCAGCTCGGTTCCGAGCAGCCGAAGCACGTCCAGCTCGCGTTCGCTCAGTGGCTCGATCAAGGCCTGTTTGACGGGACTGTCGGGCTCGGTCACGCTCGTGGCCGCCAGGAGCCGACGGACATAGTTCCCGGCCGTCTGAAGTTTCGCGGCGGCTCTCAGCAGGGAAGCCATCGGCGGGCCCTCATCGGCGAAGACCCGGACGTAGCCCTCAGGCTCAGCCAGCGTCACCGCCCGTTGCAGGCAGGAAAGCGCAGCCGGGATGTCCCCATGCCGCTGGTACGCGAGCGCCCGCAGCACCAGGATCTCGATGACGCTTCCCGCCCTCTCGCCCTCTTCGGCCGCTCGCAGAAGGCGCTCCAGGAGCCGGGTCGCCCCGCGATCGGAGCCCTCGGCCCGCTCACCCTGATATCGCGCCATGAGCACCCGGGCCAGGGTGATGTGCTCGAACTCGCGTAGGTAACTGAGGTCGTCATCGACGGACAGGCCCTGCTCACGCGCCCAGCCGAGGGCTTCACCGAGGCTGCCCTGGGCGATCCATACCCTGGCCTTCAACGCCGGGACCGGCCGAACATTGGGGAGGAAGTCGCCCACATACACCCGCTCCGCCTCGCTGAGCAGGTCGAGTGCGCCGTCCAGATCCCCTTCAGCCTGGCGTATCCGAGCCATCGCGACTTGCCAGCGATACCGGTTCTGCGGCAACCCGGTGTGCTCGCCCAGCTCCTGGCTCCGCAGCAGCTGCTGTGTGGCAGCATGCAAGTCGTTGCGCTCGCGGTGGATCCCGCTCATCCCCACGTACATGTCTGCCGTTCCCCGCAGAACCGACCCGTTCTGTTCAGGTGCACGCAGCAATGCCTGCTCGTAGGTGCGCATCGCCTCGCCGAGGCGACCTTGCACCAGCCGGATGTCCGCCAGCGCTATCGCGCAGCCGAAGGTATCGGCGATGTGCCCGGCCCGCCGCAGTCCGGCCATGCATTCGGCGTACGCCGAGTGCCCGGCATCGAGATCCCCGCTCGTCCAGGACGCGAGCCCCGACAGGCCCGCCGCCGCGGCCCGGCAGAGGTGGTCCTCCGCAAGCGCAAGGTCGAGCGCCCGCCGGGCGTGCCTGACGGTGCCGGGCACATCGCCCCGGGCCAGGGCCAGGGCGGCCCGGTACAGCTCGATCATCCCCGGGAGGCGGCGATATTCGTCCTCGTCGGCCACGACCATTTCTGCCGAACGGGCCTGGGATCTCGCATCGATACCGGTTGTCACGTCCAGCCACCGCTCGGCGTCCCGCAGTCGGCTCTCAACTCCCTCGAGCTCGCCGCCGGACAGCAGCGCCCCGGCAAACCCGACGCTGAGCACGGGCCTGACGCGGACAACCTCGTCGGGGATCACCTTGAGCCATTCGCACACCATGGCTTCCTGTCTCGTCCGGCGCATGGCCGGGATCTCCAGCTCGGCCAGGTCCGCGGCCCGCTCGAAATCCTCGGCGGCCAGCGCGTGGCCGATGGCCACGGCCGGCTCGCCGTTCTGCTGGTACCACGCGCTCGCCCGCCGGTGCAGGTCCGGCACCTGGCCGGGCTGCTCGTCGTGCAGGCGCGCCTGCAGCACGTCAGCAAAGAGATGGTGGTAGCGATACCACCGGCGACGGTCATCCAGCGGGACCAGGAACAGGTTTCCTCGCTCCAGCGCCTCCAGCACGGCCTTGCCGCCCCCCTGCCCGGTGACCGCATCGCACAGTGGGCCGCACAGCCGCTCCAGGATGGAGGTCTGCTGCAGGAACTGCTGGACATGCTCGGGCTGGCGCTGGAGCACCTCCTCCGCTAGGTAGTCGACGACGTAACGATCATCGCCCGCGAAGCCGGCAATGAAGCCGGCGACGTCGTCTCGCCCCTGCATCGACAGCGCCGCCAGCTGGAGCGCGGCGATCCAGCCCTCGGTCCGTCCCTCCAGCGCGGCCACATCCCGCGCTGTCAGCTGCAGGCCCATCATCTCGTTGAGATACGCCGCGGCCTCATCAAGCGTGAAGCGCAGATCGGCCGCGCGGGTCTCGACCAGCTCGCCGCGCGCGCGCAACCGTGCCAGCGGCAGCGCGGGATCGGTCCGGCTGGCGATCACCACGTGCAGCCGCGGAGGCAGATGGTCGAGCAGGAACGCCATCCCGTTCTGCACATCACGCGCGTCGACAACGTGGTAGTCGTCGAGCACCAGCACGATGTCGCCCGTGATGGCGCCCAGGTCGTTGAGTAGCGCGGTAAGCACCGTTTCGATCGGAGGCGGCTGGGGCGTCTGCAAGAGGGTCATGGCACTCTCGCCGACCCCGGATGCCACCGTTCGCAGTGCGGCGATCACATAGATCCAGAAGGACGCGGGATCGTTGTCGGCCCGGTCGAGCGACAGCCACGCCACCAGCCGCTCAGCGGCCGGCCCGTCCGGTCCCGCCGCAAGCCACTCGGTGAGTAGCGTCGTCTTGCCGAAGCCAGCGGGTGCGGAGATGAGCATCAACTTCGATGCGGTCCCGCGATCCAGCCGTTCGCTCAGTCGCGGACGCGACACCAGGCCACGCCGCGACCTCGGGACATACAACTTCGTCTCGAGCAAAGGGGCTGGCACCAGACCATCTCCTTTAAGTCCCGTCATGAGCAAGGCTACAGTCAGCGTCCGGCAACGCCTCTCAGAATCCGCCAGCGATGCAGGCCAGGGCCTCCGCTGTAGTGATCCGCTGGTGCACCTCGATGAGTTCGCCAGCATGCACCCGCGCGGCCAGGGCTTCGGCAACGTGATCGCGAACCGGTTGGGGTACTTCGTCCGCACGGCACTCGACCACGTCAGCCCACCGGTATCCGTCTGCAGCCACAGAGGGATCGGGCCAGTGCGGCAGCGTGACCGATGCGAGTTCCTCACGGTAGGAGATCACGCCGGGAAGAGGGGTCACCGAGGCCGTGATGTTCTCATGCACACGCGGATCGCGTGACGAGATTCGGACGTCACCATCGGCCACACGACCGTGTGGGGAATACACAAAACACGACCGCAGACGCTCCACTGCGCTCGCCTGCTCTGCCCAGGTACTCGGCCCGGTTCGGAGAACGCTTTCCTCGCCTATGTCGGCCAGAGGAATTGCCAGGCGCGTGATCCCGTGGGCATTAATCGCCTCGAGCAACGAGACTGGCTGAGAGGCAGCCACCCGCACTTCCTTCCGGGGCGGCCAGAAGTCGAATAACTGAAGTCGCCATGCGGGCCGCCGACGTGAAAGAGGTAGATCTCCGGATACACCGGCATATCCGCGCGACGATCCGGACGTACCGAGTAAAATTTTGCGATCGCGAGCTGAAGCAGCAGACTCGCCCCGAGGCCGCCCAGCGGCTCGGTGACCACGATCCCGAAACGGTCCAGCAGCGACCAATCCGGAAAAACCGCTTCAGGACTGACCCGCTCGCCTCCAATCCGCACCTCGAACGCCTCGACAAAAAGCTGGTCGGCGACATGCATTCCTGCTCACTTCTTCGTTCTGGCTGGCAAGCTCAATGCCCATCGTGCCGTGAGCCGACCCCTCCCGCACGCCGCCCCGGTTACATCCGGACCCGCAGGCACGATCAGGGAATCAATCGAGCGGGAGCCGCGCCGCTCCCGCTCGATCGCATCCGCGAGCAGGCCTGGCCTGACTGCCTGACCCGGGCGCTCGGTTAGATCGGCGGGTAGTCGTCCGTGCAGTCCTGCGGGCGGTACTCGACGGCCGTGCCCTTCGTCTTCCACGATCCGTTCTCGAAGGCGTCGATCTTGATGATGATGTGGTCCACATCTTCGCTGCCATAGACGGCATCGCTGATGACGTACTCGTGTTTCTTGTTGTCCACCGGCGTGAAGGTGGCCGAGTCCCACGTGTACAGCTCATCGTGCTTGAAGTTGTGGTAGTCGACCTCGACCCGGGTTGACTTCCAGGCGAGGTTGTTGATGTAAAGGATGCCGCTGACCCACGGCGTGAACTTAGGACACGTACTTCTCGTGCCCGAATCGGTCTCATCCCAGTTGACGATGCCGCCGCTGAGGATGCCGATGATGTCCTTATTGCCGAAATCGCGGTCGCCCGCGGAAATCTTCGGACGGTCTACGTTATCGGGGTTAATCGAGGCGCTGGCATGGCCGGCCGAGGCCACCAGGGCACTGCCCATGAGCAACGGGACAACGAGCGCGGCGCGCAGGGCACGAACGGTGAATCTTGACATTGCACTCCTCCAGAGGGCTGGTTAGTCACCACGACCGCATTACGCAGCCCGGCCCGTTACTGGTTCTCGGCACATGACAGCGCAGTCACCCCTAGGCCGGCTCGATCGGCCCGGTCGACGCCTGCCTGGCGCTGGCCTGCATCCTCAAGGGCAAGTACCGGTCGGAGCTGTTCGGCCTGTTCCTGCCGCCGGTCGGGCTCATAGGCGCGGTGCGGCTGGCCCGGCCGAACTCGATCTGGGCCCGGCGCCGCTACCGCGGCAAGCGGCTGGAGCACGCCACCCGCCGGGCCGCGGACTTCGACCGCCGCTGGAAACCGGTGCAGACGGACTGGGAGGACTTCATCGGCGGCCGGCCGTCGCAGCCGAACCTGCCGCCCAGTCCGGCACCGGAGGCAGCCGGCACCGCGGACGGCGGTGCTACGCCGGATGAGCCAGCCCACGGCGGGACCGCGGCGGGAGCTGACGGCGGCAGCCAGCGGCGGTTACGGCGGGTCGACGGTCTCCGGCACGCTGATGCGGAATTTCACCCCTTGCTGCAGCGGAATCGCTTCGACGGTTCCGTGATGCACGTCGGCGATCCTGCGCACGATCGCGAGGCCGAGGCCCGAGCCGGGCAGTGCCCGCGCCTTTGCGGACCGGTAGAAGCGATCGAAGATGTATGGCAGGTCGTCCGCGGGAATTCCCGGCCCGTCGTCGCTGACCTCGACCGTCCCGCCGGCTGCCGAGATGCGGATGCGCCCATCCGGCGGGCTCCATTTCAGCGCGTTGTCGACCAGGTTGCCGATCGCCCGTTCCAGTGCGTCTGGATCGCCGCGGACCAGCGTCGGCCGGAAATCGAGCTCGTACCGCAGCCTCGGCGCCCGGTCGGCGGCCCGCGCTGCGACTCGTTCCGCGACCAGATCCAGCCGGACATCTTCGATGTGGAACGAGGCCTGCCCGTCACGCGCTAGCTCGACTATGTCGTTGATCAGCACGCGCAGCTCGCCGGCCTCGGCCAGCGCGGCCGCGGCCAGCGCCGGCGCGTTGGGGTCGTCCGGCTGTTCAGCGAGCAGTTCGAGGTTGGTGGTCAGGCTGGTGAGCGGGGTGCGCAGCTCGTGTGAGGCGTCGGCGACCAGCCGGCGTTGCGCGCCCGCCGATTCGTCCAGCGCGACTGTCATCGCCGCGAATGCCTGCCCGAGTCGGCTGATCTCGTCATGGCCCGGCGTCTCGATCGGCGCGCTGAGGTCGCCGGTGGCCCTGATCCGCTCGACGGTTTCGGTCAGCCGCCCGACCGGGCGCAACACCCGGCCCGCGGCCAGCCGCGCCAGCACGGCCGCGCCGATCGCGCCGGCCGGCACGAGCGTGGCGAGCAGCCAGCCGAGCGACGTCTGGGTCGATGTCGCAGCCGACGCCGGGCGGGCGACGCGGACCAGCACTCCGGGTTGATCCGGAAACTGCGTGGTGTAAATGCGGTAGACGACGTTTCCGTAGGCCTCGTCGTGAAAATACGGCTTGGCGTTCCCGTCCGCCACCTGGACGTCGTGAGCGGTGACACCGACGAACCCGTTCGCCGGGCCGACCGTGGCATCGGGCAGGATCTGCAGTTGCGTGCTGCCGAACGGGACCAACTGCCCGATCGTATGGGCTTGTTTGAGCTTCGCCGCTATAGTCTGCGCGTTCTCGGCCACCTGCACGAGAGAGTCGTCGTCCTGTCCGCGCAGGTTCGCGCCGACCGCCGGATAGACAACCGCCGCCACGATCGCCAGCGCGCCGAAGACGACCGCACCGACTGCGATCGCGACCCTGGTGCGCAGGCTCATCTCTCTTCCCGCAGCACGTATCCGATCCCGCGAACGGTCTGGATCAGCCGCGGCTCGCCCAACTTCCGCCGCAAGTAGCCGATATAGACCCACAGGCCGTTCGATTCCGGACCGAAGTCGTACCCCCACACCGATTCGAATATCTGGGTCCGGGAAAGCACCCGGCCCGGGTTGCGCAGGAACAATTCGAGTAGCGCGAATTCGGTCTTGGTCAGCGGCAGTCTCATCCCGCGGCGACTTGCCTGGTGGGCCGCGACATCGAGCTCGATGTCGGCGAACCGGAGCAGGCCGGCGCCGGCGCCGCTGCGCCGTAGCAACGCGCGCAGCCGCGCCCGCAGTTCCTCGAGCGCAAACGGCTTGGCCAGGTAGTCGTCGGCGCCGGCGTCCAGCCCGGCGACCCGGTCCGAGACCAGGTCTCGCGCGGTCAGCATCAGGATCGGAGTGTCGTCGCCGCGTGCCCTGATCACGCGGCACACTTCGAGCCCGCCCGGCTCAGGCATGAGGACGTCGAGCACGACGGCATCATGCCGGTTCCGCAGCAGCGTGGCCAGCGCGGCCGCGCCGTCATTCGCAGTGGACACGTCGTAGCCGTCACGGTGCAGCGCATGGGTCAGCGCGCTGCGTACCGCCTCGTCATCATCGACCACGAGTACCCGCACGAGGCCAGTATCACGCACGTTCCTTAACCGGCATTCTCCGATGACGTCAGCTGCCTTGGGCCAGGCTCTGCTTGGCGTGCATGAGCGCGGCGGACAGCTGCCCGGCGCTGACGCCGAGCGCACGGGCGGCCGCCGCGAACGCCGGCGATGCCGTGTCGGCGTGGCCCGCCGCGAACAGCGGCCGGAGCGCCGCGCTGACCCGGGCCGCGCTGACGTGCAGCTCCTCGGCCACCGCCGCCACCATCGCGTCGTGGCCCGGCTTCTCGCTGGCGGACATGGTCTTTGCGGGGGCGCCGGGCTTGCCGCCTGTCGCCGACGCTACCGCGACGGTGCTGCCCGCGGCGAGAGCCGCGGTGACCGCTACGGCGGCGGCGATCATCCTGGTTTGGTTGCGCATGCGAATCCTCCTCGGATTTGTGGCTTGCACCCAAGGGAAACAGGCGGGACTCAGGCTGGCCGAAGAAGTTCCTTATCGCGGCCTAAGAAGCAGCGCCGCCACCAGATCCGGCCATCTGCCTGCGCAGCTCCGCGCCGCAGCGCAAGGCAAGCGAACCCAGCGAATAAACGGATCTGCTTACTCCCTGTCTTGGGTGGCAAGCATTTCGATGGTCTGGAGTTCCTGGTCGATTTTCGCTTCGGCGGCGCGGCGGTGCTGTGACTGGCTCTGGCTGGGCTGGGGGGTCTGCGCGCGCCGGTGTTCGAGATGGGCCAGCAGGGTCTGGCTGCCTAGGGGGCGGGCGGCGAAGGCAACGACGACTGTTGCCGATTGCATGAGGCACCAGCCTGGCCGAAGCCTCGCGTCCATCATTTCCTCGCGGCCGCTGGTGTCCTGCACCAGCAGGCGCAGAAGCTCGCCGTGCCGCTCGATGAGACGCACGTGCGCGACACCGGGTTCGTAGGTGGGGGTGGCGTGTTCCAGGTCTGCGATGACCCGCCACACAGCTTCGAAGGGGGCCGCGACGCGCCGCTGCCGCACAACGGCGCCTGGCAGGGCGGCGGCGAGAATGGTGAGGCGGTCGATCGGGTCGATATCGGCAGGCGCCGCGGCATCGTTCACGATTCCCACATCTCCCGGAACGCGGCCCTGGCTCGATGCAAACGGGATTTCACGGTTCCCGCCGGGATCCCCAGAGTGGTGGCGATTTCTTGTTCGCTGAGGCCTTCCCGGGTACGCAAGACCAGCACCGCCCGCTGGGAAGGCGGCAGTCGCGCCAGGGCATCATCGATGTCCGCTAGCCCTTCGAAGCAGGAGGCATAGGGGTCAGCGAGCGTCGGGCCCGCAGCGACCTCCTGGTCAGGCTGGCGGGCGAGGCGCATCGCCGTCCGTACGGTGACCGACCGTACCCAGGTCATGATCGCCTCGGGGGCGCGCAGCGAGGGCAGGCCGCTGAAGATGGCCAGCAGGGCTTCCTGCGTCGCGTCGTCGGCCGCCGCCGGGGCGATCCGCGCGCACAGGCGGCGGACATAGGGCGCGAGCTCGTCGAGGAGCTGGTCCAGCGCCAGCGCGTCCCCTTGCTGAGCAGCCGCGACCTTCGCAGGGTCCACAGCAGGAAGATTACCGGGAACCTCCCGGGGTGTTCCCCGCACCTTTTAGGTGGACGCCATACCAAGGAGGCCTGTCCTGTGGAACCGGACCTGACCATCATCGGCGCGGGCCTGACCGGGCTTACCGCCGCGATCGAGGCAGCCGAGCGCGGCTGGCGCGTCGTCGTAGCCGAGGCACATGCCCAGCCGGGCGGGCGAGCACGCTCGCTGGGGGCCCCCTTCCGGGCCAACGCCGGCCCGCACGCAATTTACGTGGACGGGACATGGTGGGCGTGGCTGGAGCGCCGGGGCCTCACGCCGCCCATTGCGGAGGTGCCGCGCTATGCCACCCTGGTCCGGGCCGGAGGCAGCCTCGGCCCGTGGCCAGCCGAACTCAGCCAGGCCATCGCCGCGCTGCCCGCCGATGCGCCGGCCGAGGAATCGTTCCGCCCATGGCTGCTCCGGCACGTCGACGCGAAGACGGCTGAGGCAATCGTCGGAGTGGTTTTCATCCCTACCTTCGACCACGACCCCGGGCGGCTTTCGGCCGCGTTCGCTCACCAGCGCCTTCGCCGGGCGCTGGCCGGCGGCGCCCGGTACGTGGCGGGCGGGTGGTCCACCCTGGTCGGTCTTCTTGCCGATCGGGCTGCCGGCCTCGGCGCGCAGATACGCACCCAGACACGGGTACCCGCCCTGCCCGCGGGCCCGACGATCCTGGCCACCAGCCTCGCCACAGCGCGCCAGCTGACCGGCGACAGATCGCTTACCTGGCCCAGCGCCCGCGTGGCAACGGTCGACCTGGGCTTGCGGGCCGAAGGCGGCCCAGGCTGGTTCCGGGTAATAGACCTGGATGACCGGATCTACGCCGCCCGCTACAGCCTCGCCGACCCCACCTTGGCCCCGCCCGGGCATGAACTCATCCAGATCGCCGCCGCATGCGCCCCCCGCGAGCGAAAAACCGACGCCGAACGCCGGGTGCAGCGTCTTCTTGACCAGTCCTGGCCCGGCTGGCGCGCTGCGGTGCAGTGGCACCGCAGCTCCGTGCGCACGCACTGCACAGGAGCCATTGATCCGCCCGGGACAACATGGCGCGACCGCCCAGCCGTCAGCCGCGGCGGCACCCTCGCGGTAGCCACAGACCAGTCCGCCGTGCCCGGACTGCTGGCCGAGACCGGAATCACCGCCGCGCAACTCGCCGTCGAGCAACTCGGCGAAACTCGACGCGGTCGGCCGTATCGCCGGGTGCTGGATTACCAGGGGATGGGGAACTAGGGAGTCTCCCTAGGGTTTTTGCTCTCAGCCAGATCGAAACTGGGTCTATCAGCAGGGAACAAGCACAGAAACGGAGACCCCGCCATGAGCACGCGACCAAGAAGGCCGGGACACAATCCCGGCCTTCAGTCCTTCCGCCGTGAGGCCTGCGATTGCGGCAGCGCAGCACGGCCAGATCCGTGGGGACACCTTCCTTCACGGGTTCAGGAACTGGCGCCAGCCGCCCGGCAGGGTGGTCTGGCCTACCTCGATCAGGTACCCGTCGGGGTCACGCATGTAGCAGCGGATCTCGGTCTGGTGCTGTTTCGGTGGCGTGAGGAACTCGGCGCCTCGCGCGCTCCACTCCGCATACACAGCGTGGATGTCCGAGACCCGGATGTTGAGGAAGCTGCTGACCAGGTCCGGATCGCGCGGTGTCTCGAGTGTGACTGCCGGCTTGTCGTCGGTCGGGCCGCCACCGGCGTTGATGATGATCCAGCTGTTGGCGAGCGCCACGTACGTCGGCTCACCCGAGCGGATGGTCTTGCCGCCGAGCACCTCCGTATAGAAGCGACGGGAGCGCTCCACGTCGTCAGAAACGATGAAGTGCGCCAGCGCGATCTCATATGCGGGCTGGCTGCCTTCAGGCATCTTGTACCTCCATGGTCCGGGTAGCGGTACGAGCTCGCGGCTGCACGCCGCCTCACCGGGTGAACCGCCGGGCCCTGGGCGGATCAAAAGCGTACACGGCACGCACTGATCCACGCGGATCAGGCGCCAGGACGCTGACCAGCCGGGCAGGACCAAGCAGCGGCCGAATCCCGATCAGGCATTATCTGACCCGGCAGCAGTGAGTTCCCTGCTGCTAGCGTGGCGTAGGTGCACAACGCAATAGATCGTGACGCCAGGACCGGGCCCGGATCGAGCAGCACTGGGGGGCCTCCGAGAACGGGGACATCGAGATCGAGCACGCGATCTACTCCGAAGATGCGATCCTGGACTACCCGCAGTCCGGGGAGCGCTTCCGGGGCCGGTCAAAGATCCAGGCGCAGCGCGGCGGGCACCCGGCCGAACGCCACTTCACCGTCCTGCGGATCCTGGGCGGCGGCGACCTGTGGGTGAGCGAGTGCGTGATCACCTATGACGGCGTGCCCACCTACTCGGTGAGCGTCATGGAACTCACCGGCGATCTGGTCATGCACGAGACCCAGTACTTTGCCGACCCCTTCCCCGCGCCTGCATCGCGCGCGGCGCTAGCTGAGCCGATCCCTGGCCACGACCGGTGAACCATGCGCGGATCATGACTACCGATGTAAGGCGCGGCGGCCGTCGTTGCGCCAGGACCAGCTGAGATCAAACCATGATCAGGAACGGAACATCCGCGGAACGAACTGGGCCGCGACCCACTGGCGGCGATGATTTATCGCCACCTCAGAACCACAAATCCGCGACGGAACGATGGCATCTTCCGGAACCTTCACGCGTTGGTCCAGTAGTCAATCAACTGCGGCTGCTGTCCTTCCTGCGATTCCCCTTTCCCGCCGACTCCCAGCCCAGGTTAGGTTCGTTACTCTGTGTGTCGGCCTGGTGGTTCTGGCTGCAGCGGGATGTTGTGACGCAGTTGACAGTGGCACCATGCAGGTTGGGCATTCGAGGCTATGAGAGGCAGTCATCCGATGCGTCCTGACATCAGGCCTGGCGGCATCTTCCCTGATTACGCTCTCCCGGATCACACCGGGACGGTGCGCAAGCTCAGCGAGCTTCAGGGCCGCGATCCGCTGATCCTCACCCTGGCGCGCGGCAACTACTGCCCTAAAGAGCACCAGCAGCACCTCGAGTTGGCGGCCAACTACCCGAAGGTCGCGGTGGCCTACACCCAGATCGCCACCATCGCCACCGATGACCATCACACCCTGCAAGAATTCCGCGCGTCAGTGGGCGCCCAGTGGACCTTCCTGTCCGATCCCGGCCGGACCGTCCAGCAGGACCTCGACATCGCCGAGTACACCGACCCCGAGCACAACCCCATGATCCCGCACACGCTGGTACTCAAGCCGGGGCTGGTCGTCCACACGGTGTATAACGGCTACTGGTTCTGGGGCCGCCCGTCGTTCTCCGACCTATGGCATGACCTGCGTGCCGCCACTGCCGAGATCCGCCCGGACTGGGATCTGAGCACTCCGGGGCTCCGCGAAGCCTGGGACGCAGGCGATTTCTCACACTTTCACGGCTGGGACCGGCGGTCTCCCGGGTCGGTGCCGACATCGTATACGTGACAGAGCAACGATTGTTGCTGCACTTCGTGGCCCAGATGACTCCTCAGGCCGGGGACCAGGCAAGTCGCGTCCCTACTCTTGTGTGCTGCCCGCCGCGCGGCGGCCGCGGCGAATGACCCGGGTGGGCCAGGTGACGCACGCTCACTGGGTTTGTCTTGCGGCGCTCGGCTAAGCCGCGGCGAGATATGCGAGGCGGCCATCTGGTGGCCAGCAAAGATTCCGGAAGGGACGATGGCAGTGAGCACACCGGTATGCGAGTTGCTCGGGATTGAACAGCCGATAGTCCTGGCGCCGATGGTCGCGGTCCCCCGGCTGGCCGCGGCGGTCTCGAATGCCGGCGCGCTCGGCATGCTGACGCTGACGTGGTCAGAAGACATCGGAGCCGTGGTCCGCGAGACGGCGGCGCTGACCGCGCGGCCGTTCTGCGGCAACCTCGTTCTCACCGAAGATCGTCACCGTCGCCTCGACCAGGCCCTGGAGGCCGGGTTGCGGATCGTCTCGTTTTTCTTGGGCGATCCCAGCGGCTACATCCAGCAGGTCCACGACGCCGGGGGCATTGTCCTGCACACGGTCGGCACGGCCGAGGAAGCGCGGCGGGCCGTCGCGTCCGGCGTGGACGTGATCGTCGCCCAAGGCTGGGAGGCCGGCGGGCACGTGTGGGGTACCATCGCGACGCTGCCGCTGGTGCCCGCGGTGGTGGACGCGGTGGCGCCGGTGCCGGTGATCGCGGCCGGCGGGATCGGCGACGCCCGCGGCGTCGCCGCGGTGCTCGCCCTGGGCGCCCAGGCCGCATGGCTGGGCACGCGGTTCCTGCTGGCCGAGGAGATGCCGATCCACGAGGACTACCGGCGCCGCCTGATAGCCGCGGCCGAGACCGATGCGCAGCGGTACGCCAACATCCAGGCCCTCGGCTTCGCCGTCACCATCACCAAGGATACGTAACCCATACCGGCCCTGACCAGGCCCGATCACCACCCCAGGCCCGGGTCCGCTGCCGCGCGCCCATTTACGCAGATTATTTTTCCGGTCAGTTGTCACAGCTCCTCAGGGCACCTCAGGGCCGTTTATGTGCTGCCCCGCTTGATGTTTTACACAGCGGCTCCGCTTGATGCTTGACACTCCCGCTCATGCTGTGGGAGTTGAGCGTGATCGCAGAGATACAGAGCCACGCTGGCGGTACTGGCTGGGCATGGAGATTACATGGAGCTGGCATGGAGGCAGCATGGGGACTACATGGAGGCGGCATACATTCGCCCTGGACAGGCGCAGTGTGGTACGTGCGCGGTCGTGTTGCCGCGTCTCTGCCAGCGAAGCCCGCAAGGGGCTTGGCCATCAGTCGAGGGGGACTTATCGTGCTAAAGCTGAACAAAAGGCTTCTAGGCGCCGCAGGCGCCCTTGTGGCCGCGGTGTCGCTCACGGTCACAGGGCTGACGGCTGCCAGCGCCGGCTCCACCGGGAACTCGGGGACCGAGTTCCTCCAAGCCATGAGCACCTCAGCGACCAGCACCACACAACCCGTGATCGTGCGCGGGGTGTTTACCGACTATGGAGTCGACCATAGTGGCGACACCGTCGACACGTTCGTGCTTCAGAAAGGAAGCTTCAAGGTCGCGCACTCACCGGGGACCGGGCCGCAGCACTTCGATCCCAAGACCTGCCTGAACAGGGTTAACCAGCACGGCACCTACAGGATCTTCCACGGGACCGGCAAATATGCCGGGATCCACGGTCACGGCACGTATCACCTCAGCCTGCTGTTCATCGCCGCCCGCGTCGCGGGCAAGTGCAGCGACACCAGACCCCCGGTTGCCTTCCAGTTGATCATCACAGCGTCCGGCCCGGTGAGCCTGCCGTAGGCCATACGTCGGCTGGGACCGGGCCTGGCCCGTCTCAAGGCCCGGTCCCGGGCACGGTGCAAATTCGATGCGCCCAACCCTAGGGTGTGTCGCACATCAAGCGAGGCCCATCTGTCAAGGATCAAGTAAGCCAGGCACCTCAGGGCCGTTTATCTGCGCACCAACTGCGTGCTATCTACCCGGTGTCGGCCTGCTGCTGCGCTCCGCCGCGCGGCGCTGGAGGTCCGCGATGAACCATACCCGGTCGCCGATGTCGAGCCGGGCGCCGATGCCGTCCCACGCCTTCGCGTCGTCGGGGGAGTCGGGGAACATCTGGGCGCCGGACGGGTCGGTGATGCCGCGGGCGGCCAGGGCGACGCGCCGCTCGTTGATCGCGTCGAACCAGGGCCGGTCGGACGCGATCCGGGCCGGGTCCGTCATCGGCGGCGACTGGATACGGTTCGACTTGGCTACGGTCAATGTCTCGGCGGCTCGGGCGGCGTCTGCGGCTTCTACTTCGTGGTGCAGAATCTCTCTTAGGATCTCAGCCGCGTCAGGACGCTGACCCTCAGATTCCAGGCGCTCTGGCGTTATCCGCAGGGCGTGGGCCATTTTGGCTAGGGTCGCCGCCGGTGGCGAGAACGGCCGTGGTGGCTGCCCTGCTCCGGCCGGACGGTATCCGCGCTCGACATATCCCCACTGCTCCGCAGACAGGCCGATGCGTTTGGCAGCAGCCCGGATGGAGAGCCTCGGGATCGAGAGATCGCGCACTTGGCGGATCAGTTGTCCTTCAGGAGTAGGACCCAGTGCGTCGCCACTCATGACCCAAGACCGTCCGGCTCTACAGCTACCTGTTCCGGCTGCACATCGTGCCGCACTTCGAGGGCCGGGCGATCGCTCAGATCAGCGAGGCACACGTGCGCCGCTGGCGCAAGAAGCTACTCGACTCCGGGCTCAGCACCATAACCACAGCCAAGGCGTACCGGCTACTGCGCGCTATCTTCAACACCGCCGCCGATGACGGGATCATCCGACGCAACCCATGCCGGATCAAGGGCGCTGGCCAGGAGGAAAGCGCCGAGCGGCCAACCCTTACCATCCCCGAGGTCTACGCCCTGGCCGACGCGATCGATCCGCGATACCGCGTGCTCGCCCTGCTGGCCACCTTCGCCAGCCTGCGGTGGACAGAGCTGGCCGCCCTACGTCCCGGTGACATTGACCTGGATGCTTGCACCATCCGGGTGGACCGTCAGCTCATTGAACAGCGGGGCGGCGGATCGACCTTCGGCCCGCCGAAGTCCAGAGCCGGACGGCGCATCGTCCCGTTTCCCGCCATGCTCCAAGCCGACCTGCGCGAGCATCTAGAGCGACTGGACTGTGGCCAGGCCGACGTGCTCGTATTCAGCGGCCCAGCCGGTAGGCCGATGCGGCACAGCAACTTCTACCGCCGCGTGTCGCTCCCCGCTGTTGCCAAGACCGGGCTGTCCAGCGTCCACTTCCACGACCAGCGGCATACCGGGAACACACTCACCGCTGACGCAGGCGCAAACCTCCGGGAGCTGATGGACCGTATGGGACACAGCAGCACCCGCGCCGCACTGATCTACCTGCACTCATCCGGCGAACGGCAGCGGACGCTTGCGGATGCCGTTGGCGATGCCGCCCGCGCCGCACTCCAAAAGACCCAGCAACCAGCGAAAGCATCTGGCACGGATGTGGCACATGACCGGCATAACCGCCAGTGAATATTGACCGCCAACCGACCGATACGTCGGCTGAGCTGCGGCTTTCCTGGCGCGCCCGGCAGGATTCGAACCCGCGACCCGCTGCTTAGAAGGCAGGCGCCCGAACGTAATTGTGCACGGCGAAGATCACGTGACGGCTACACGAAGGTCGCAGTGTGTCGGCCCTTGACGCTGCGCCACCTCGGGAAACGGCTTGCCGTTAGCCTGGAGGACTCCCCAACCGCCGAGGGTACCTCACCCTGCCGTCAGCCGTAGAGTTCCGCTAGGCCGACCAGCTGAATCAGCGGGTCACCCGCGGCCCGATCGACCAGCTCAGAGTCGAAGCGCGCCCCGCTGTAACAAGTGAGTCTCGTCTGCTCCGTGTCATACCCCGTCACGGGGAGCCGGTCGCGTGCCCGGCGCAGCCGCTCGAGGCGCCCGGAATTCATGACAGCACGCGGCGCGGGCGCCCCGGCTCGTCGGGCGCGGCAGTGCGCATCGGCCACCATGCCTCCCGTGACCTCGCCTGGCACCACGCCGAACACGATGTCCCAAAACTTAGAAACGTACTTCTAAGGTGAGTAGTTCTACACCCGGCGCACCTCATGATCGCGGGCAGTTTCGGCTGCTATTTGGCCAAAACTGCCCGCGATCATGAAACCGGCCCATGGGAGCCCGTGGGAGCCTCCATGCGAGCGTTGGCCCCCGCGAGCGCCCCCAAAGGAAGCCCCGGCCCCACTAGGAAGCGCCGGCTCAGCCCGCCTGATCCAGCCGCGCCCGCTGCTCGGCCGAAAGCTCCAGGTCCACCGCGCCCAGGCTCTCCTCGAGCTGCGCCACCGAGGACGCTCCCACCAGCGGGATCACCGGCAGCTCCCCGCCCATCAGCCACGCCAGCACCACCTGGTTGGCCGTGGCCCCCGTCTCACTAGCCACGGCCTGCAACGCGGCGAGCCGCCGTGGCGTCCCCGCGTGGTCGAACTCGGGCCCTAGCGGCTTGTCCGGCCGCACGTAGGCACCGCTCCGCAGCGGCGAGTACGCCACCAGGGGCAGCCCAGAGGAGCGCACGTAGCTCAGCAGGTCAGGACCCGCCGCTCCGGGCTCGCCGTCCGGCGACAGCCACCCAGGCGAATCCGCTCGCTGCCGCAGGTACGTATGACCGTACTGCAGCACCTCGTACCCCGGCAGCCCAGAAGCAGCAGCCAGCGCCCGCGCCCGCTCTACCGTCCACGCCCAGTGGTTACTCACGCCCAGCAGCCCGACCATACCCAGGGAGACCAGCTCGGCGAACCCCTCCACGGTCTCGGCCAGCGGAACCAAAGGATCCGAGACATGCGCGTACATCAGGTCCAGCCGCGACACCCCCATCCGCGACATGCTCCGCTCGGCCGACTCCCTGATCGCTTTGGCCGACAGGCCGTCCATCTCGATCAGCGAGCCATCCGGCCGAACGAAGCCAGCCGAAGGCGCCAGCGGCCGCGCGCCCACCTTGGTCGCGATGACGATCTCGTCGCCGATGCCGCGGCTGCGCCGCCAGCGCCCGAGCAGTTCCTCGCTCTCCCCGCCCTGGGTGCCGTGCACCCAGAAGGCGTAGTTCCCCGACGTGT
>WNGJ01000321.1_pt1 | contig 41636 bp, 40 predicted proteins | sample 5400611 | NCBI WGS metagenome assembly WNGJ01 (sample SAMN13153375, study PRJNA577476) | soil metagenome | isolation source: 40 cm soil or saprolite under Garry oak tree replicate 1 | place: USA:California | collected 2016-06-15
TGAGGATCGCGCCCATCGTCCGCACGTACTCCGCGCGCCGTCGGGGATCGATGGCGCAGAAGCACGTGTACTCCCAGATGCCGTCGAACGCGCGCGCGTAGTCGCCGGCGAGCGTGAAGATGTCGCGCTCGACGAACTCGGCGGAGACGTTGTCGGTCGTCGCGAGGTCGCGGGCCGCCGCGACCGCCGCGGCCGAGAAGTCGAAGCCGACCGCCGAGTAGCCGCGACGGGCCAGGAAGCGCACGTCGTGGCCGCGGCCGCAGCCCGGTACGGCCACGCGTCCGGGTGCGGGCGGGGTGAGATCCACGAACTCGACGAGCGGCGGCGCCGGCTGACGGATCTCCCATCCGTCGCCGCCGCGCGCGTAGAGATCGGTCCAGAAGTCCGGCGCGCTCACACTGGCCATGACATGCCCTCGAAGTCCTCGACCGCACGTTCCGCGCCGGCCGCGCGAAGCTCGGTCTCCGTATGAGCGGTGCTCACGCCGATGGCCCGCATCCCGGCGCTTCGCGCCGCGTGCACGCCCACCACCGCGTCCTCGAAGACGAGACAGCGCTCGGGCGCGACGCCGAGACGGTGCGCGGCGAGCAGGTAAACCTCGGGATCGGGCTTGCCCCGGTGCACGTCCTCGGCGGCGACGACGACCTCGAATCGATCGCGCAGCCCGGACAGGGTCAGGAGCACCTCGACGTCGTGGCGCGACGCCGACGTGGCGACCGCCCGCGGCACCCTTTGCGCGGCGAGGCCGGCGACGAATTCCGCGACGCCGCGAACCAGAGCGGGGCCTTCGCTGGCGAGGCGGCGATAATGCTCCTGCTTGCGCGCGGCCAGACGCTGCGCTTCCGCCCACGACGTCTCGCGGCCGAGGAGGAGCGGAACGGCCTCGATGCTCGGCCGGCCGATCGTCAGGCGCCAGTAATCCGGCTCGGCTGGCACCGCGCCGAGCTCATCGAGCAGCGCGCGCCAGGCCGCTCGATGGTGCGCCCCGGAGTCGACTAGCACGCCATCCATGTCGAAGATGACGGCGTGGGTCTCCACGCCTACCGGAGCCGGTAGAGGGGAGCCAGCGCGCGGAAGGTCTCGAGCGCGGCGGAGCGGTACTGCGCCTCCGTCCAGCGCGCCGCCTCGTCGGCCGGCACGGCGCGTCCGACGACGAACTGACCGTCGCGCGTCCGGGTCAGCTCGTCGGCGAGCTCGCCGAGCTTCTCGGGCGTGAGGTCGGCGAGGGGCGCTGCCGGCTCTTCGTCGTGCTCGTTCTTGAACCACGCCAGGTGCTTCACCCGCCGGAGGACCGGGCCCACCTTGGGCGCGTTCTTCTTCCAGGCCGTCGCCCAGCGCGGCTTGTCGGCGTGCTCGGGGCCGATCTCGAAGAGAAAGCGCACGGCGCTCCTCGAGACGGCGATCTTGAAGTGGCTGTGCTTCTTGTATCCGCGAGCGTCGGGCCCGAACGCGACCCACGTATCGTCGGGCGGGTTCACGGTGCGGCGGACGTGCTTGGCGACGTGCGCGAAGACGTCGCCGCCGACCGAGCGGCCCACCGAGGGCGTCAGGCTCTCCCCGAACGCGTCCAGCTTCGGGCGGACGCGGGCGCGGATCTCGGTCATGCGCGGCTTGAATCCCTTCACGTCGAAAATCTTGAAGTCGCCTGCGACGAACGCTGGGGACGCCATCGGTACTCTCCTCGGGCTCAGAGGACGACGGATCCGTCGAGAGGGAAGTCGATCGAGCTCATCGCGATTGAGGGATGATCGACCGTCGGCGCGCGGACGTCAACACCTTATGGGGCGCGCCTCGACCGACGGGGCCCCAGCCCCGCGACGCCCTGCGGCGCGCACCACCACGGTGTGCGTCCCGCGAAGGTTACTATGTGGCCGTGATTCGCGTCCTACAGCTCCTCACCGCGACGGCGCTCGGTGGCGGCCCACGCCAGGTCTTTGATCTCGTTCGTCGTCTCCCGCCTGACGAGTTCAAGGTTGCGGTCGCGGGTCCCCGGGACGAGCGGTTCGCCGCGGACCTCCGTACGCTCGGTATCGAGCTCGCCGAAGTGGCCGTCGACACGCTCCGGGCGTTCCCGCTGACGCTTCGAGCCGTGGAGCGGCTCGTTCGCGACACGCGCGCGGATGTGGTGCACACGCACGGCAAAGGCGCCGGCCTCTACGGTCGGCTGGCGGCGTGGCTGGTCGGCGTGCCGGCGGTCCACACGTTTCATGGCATCCATTACGAAAGCTACTCCCGCGCGGTCCAGTATCTCTATCTCACGCTCGAGCGATGGCTGGCGAGCATCACGCACACGGTGATCAACGTCTCCAGAACGCAGGAGAGCGAAGCGCTGAGACTGGGGGTGGCCCGATCCGGCCGGAGCGTCGTCGTCGTGAATGGTATCGACGTCGACGAGCTGGCCGCGCGTCCGGTTCGCGGCAAGGCGGCGTTCGGCCTGAATGCCGACGATCAGGTCCTCGGCTGTGTGGCGCGCTTCGATCCCGTCAAGCGACACGACGTGCTGCTGAAGGCGCTCGCGCGCGTCGCGCAGCGAAACCCGAACGTGGTGCTCTTGCTGGCCGGTGAGGGACCGGAGAAAGCCCGGATCGATCAGCGCGCGGGCGAGCTGAAGGTCCGCGTCGTCAATCCCGGCGCGATCGGCTGGCAGACGAATCCGTACTCGAGCTGCGACCTCTACGTCACCGCGTCGTCCAAGGAGGGGCTCCCGCTGGCCCCGCTGGAGGCGATGGCGTCTGGGCTTGCCGTGATCGCCACAGAGGTTCCGGGCCACCAGGATGTCGTCGAGCCCGGCGCGACCGGATTGCTCGTGCCTCCCGAGGACGACGCGGCAATGTCCGTCGCGATCGAGTCGCTCCTGAACGATCCCGAGCGCCGCCGGCGGATGGGGCAGGCGGGCCGCGAACGCGTGCGGAGAGAGTTCACGGTCCAGTCGATGGTCGCGAAGACCGCCGCGGTGTACCGGGTTGCGGCCGCGTCTCGACGGAGCTAGCCGTCGAGCGTGAGACCAGACACGGGGGCGGCGCCGAAACCGGCCCACCGTACCGTGCCGATTTCCGCGGTGTCCAGGCGCTGGCGACGGAGGTCGCGCGAGCCGGCGATGATACAATCGGCCAGTGAACGATCTCGCGCTCGTGACGGGAGGAGCCGGCTTCATCGGCTCGCACCTCGTCGAGCGGCTCCTGACCGACGGGGCTCGCGTCCGCGTCCTCGACAACTTCTCGACCGGCGCCCGCGTCAACCTCGGCTTCGCGCCCAAGTTCCACCGCCAGCTCGAGGTGATCCGCGGGGACGTCCGGAATCTCTCGGTGCTCCTCCGCGCGGCGCGCGGCGCCCGCGTGATCTACCACCAGGCGGCGATGCGCTCGGTGCCCCGCTCGGTGAAGGATCCGTTGGGCGCGAACGACAACAACGTCACCGGCACGCTCCACGTGCTCGAAGCCGCGCGGCGCTGCAAGGTCCCGCGCGTGGTCTATGCCTCGTCGTCGTCGGTCTACGGCGACCGGCCGGATCTGCCCAAGCGCGAGGATCAGCCGCCGGCCCCGCTCTCACCCTACGCGGTGTCGAAGGCGGCCGGCGAACAGTACGCCGCGATCTGGACTCGCCTCTACAACGTCGAGACGGTCGGCCTGCGCTACTTCAACGTCTTCGGCCCGCGTCAGGATCCGAAGTCGCAGTATGCGGCGGTCATCGCGCGCTTCATCCAGTGGGGGCTGCGCGGTCAGCCGCTCGAGGTGCACGGCGACGGCACGCAGTCGCGCGACTTCACCTACATCGACAACGTCGTGGAGGCCAACCGGCTCGCCGGCAACGCGCCGGCCGCGGCGGGCGAGGTCTTCAACGTCGGCTGCGGTGATCGCGTGAGCCTCCTGGACATCATCGCGAGGCTCGAGGGCCTCCTGGGTCGCAAGCTCGAACGGCGTCATACGCCCTCCCGTGCCGGCGACGTGCCCCACACGCTCGCCGACGTGTCGAAGGCCAAGCGGCTCATGGGGTACTCGCCGCTGGTCGACTTCGACGAGGGGTTTCGGCGGACGGTCGAGTACTTCACGTCGTCGTCCAAGCGCTAGGAGGATCGTCCGATGCGGCACCTCGGAACGCTACTGCTCGTCGCGCTCGCGCTGCTTCCGCTCGCGTCCCCCGCCGCGGCCGCGGAGAACCTGGTCGTGCAGGTGGCGACGGAGCCGCCGGGCCTGGACCTCACGGCGACGCCGGCCTCCGCCACCGCGGCGGTGGTCTTCTACAACGTGCAGGAGGCGCTCGTGAAGGTGGATCGCCACGGCAAGCTCGTGCCGTGGCTCGCCGAGCGCTGGAACACGTCGGACAACAAGAACTACACGTTCTTCCTCAAGCGCGGCGTCCGCTTCCACAACGGGCGCGAGATGAAGGCCGCCGACGTGAAGTTCGTCATCGACCGGGCGATGAATCCGGAGACGAAGCATCCGGCGCCGGCGAACTACGCGGCCATCGGCGACATCATCGTGAAGGACGACTACACGATCACGTTCGCGCTCAAGACCACCACCGCCAATTTCCTCCTCAACATGGCGCGCCAGGGCTCGGTCATCTACCCGCGGGAGGCGGTCGACACGCTGAAGAGCGAGCCGATCGGCACCGGGCCCTACAAGCTCGGCGAGTGGGTGCGCGGCGACCGCATCGTGCTCGTGAAGAATTCCGATTACCACGTCAAGGGCCTGCCCAAGCTCGACCGCGTCACGTACCGGTTCATCCCCGACCCGAACGCCGCGCTGGCCGCGCTGAAGGCGGGCGACGTCGACGCCGCCATGTTCGGCCTCGGCCCCGAGCACATCCCGGATCTCCAGAAGGACGCGCGCTTCCAGGTGATCGTGGGCGAGACGACGAACGACGTCATCATGTCGATGAACAACTCGAAGAAGCCGTTCACCGACGTGCGCGTGCGTCGCGCCGTCACTTACGGGATCAACAAGCCCGACGTCGTCAAGGGCGCGATGTTCGGCCTCGGGCGCGTGATCGGGACCAACGTCGACCCGCTCAATCCCTACTTCGTCGACATGTCCGGCGCCATGCCGTACGACCCGGCCAAGGCCAAGAAGCTCCTCGCCGAGGCCGGCTATCCGCACGGGTTCGAGGCGGTACTGAGGGTCGCGCCCCAGTACTACTACACGGTGCGCACCGGCGAGGTCCTGGCCGACCAGCTCTCGAAGATCGGCGTGAAGATCAAGATCGAGCAGATCGAGTGGGGGCAGTGGCTCTCGCGCGTGTGGAAGGACGCCGACTACGATCTCACGATCATCGGCCACGCCGAGGCGTGGGACATCGCCAACTACGCGAACCCGAAATACTACTTCCGCTACGACAGCGCCGAGTTCCAGAAGCTCTTCCAGGAGTCCGAGATCACCGTCGACGACAAGGCGCGGCGCGAGCTCTACGTGAAGATGCAGAAGAAGCTCGTCGAGGACGCGCCGGTCGTCTGGCTCTACATCCATCCCCGGCTGGCCGTGACCAAGAAAGGTTTGCAGGGCCTCTGGAAGGACCTGCCGGCGCCGGCGTTCGATCTCTCAGAGGTCTCGTGGGCCAAGTAGTCGGGTCGCTCGCGTAGGAATTTGCGGCGGTACATCGCCAGGAGGGTCGCGGCGTTCGTCGCGACCCTCTTCTTCGTCTCGGGCCTCGTGTTCGTCGTCGTCCGCGTGCTCCCCGGCGATCCGGCGCTGGTGATCATCGGCCCCGAGGGAAGCCCGGAGGCGGCGGCGCGGCTGCGCGAGGCGCTCGGGCTCAACCGTCCGATCCTGGTCCAGTACACCGAGTGGCTCGTGCGCGCGCTCCGGGGAGATCTCGGCGTGTCGCTCCAGTACGACGTGCCGGTCGGGCGCCTGATCCTGAGCCGGTTGCCGGTGACCTTGCCGCTCACCGTGATGGCGGCGGTCCTCATGGCCGTGACCGCGCTGCCCCTCGGGCTCTACGCCGCGCGCCGCCACCGGCGCGCCGGCGATTACCTGGCGATGGTCGTCTCGCAGATCGGCATCGCGATCCCGGGGTTCTGGGCCGGCCTGCTCCTGATCCTCCTGTTCTCGGTGCACCTGGGCTGGGTGCAGTCCGGCGGCTTCGCCGGCTGGTCGAACGGGCTCTGGCCCGGCGTGCGCTCGCTCCTGCTGCCGGCGATCGCGCTCGGATTCTTCCAGATGGCCGTGCTCGTGCGCGCCACGCGCTCCTCGGTGCTCGACGTGCTGCGCGAGGACTACGTGCGCACCGCGCGCGCCAAGGGCGTGAGCGAGCTCTCGGTGATCGCCAAGCACACGCTGCGCAACGCGTTGATCCCGATCGTGACGGTGGCCGGCCTCCAGCTCGGCCAGCTCATGGCCGGCGCGATCATTCTTGAATCGGTGTTCGCGCTGCCGGGCCTCGGCCGCCTGGCGCTCGGCGCCATCACCGCGCGCGACCTGCCGGTCGTGCAGGGCGTGACCCTCTTCGTCGCGTCGACGATCGTGCTGATCAACTTCGCGGTCGACTTGCTCTATGTCGTGCTCGATCCGCGCATCCGCTATGAGTGACCGACGACACCGATTCGCGTCGCCGTCGTCGGGCGCGAGTGCACGATGAGGCAGCGGCCGCTGCGGCACGTGACGTTCACGCTCGGCGTCGCGATCACCGCGCTCCTGATCGCGACTGCGGCGCTGAGCCTCGTCTACACGCCCAAGGATCCGCTGGCGATGTCGATCACCGGCCGGCTGCAGGGACCGTCGGGTGCGCATCCGTTCGGCACAGACCAGTACGGGCGCGACGTGCTCTCGCGCGTGATGACCGGCACCGTCATCTCCATCGCCGTCGGCGTGATCGCGGTCGGCATCGGCGCGGCCATCGGGATCGTGATCGGCATCCTCAGCGGCTACGTCGGCGGATGGATCGACGAGGCGTTCATGCGCCTGGTCGACGCGATCCAGGGCTTCCCGGCGATTCTCTCCGCGCTCCTGTTCGCGGCGGTGTTCGCCCCCGGTATCGTGATCAGCATGGTCGCCATCGGCATCGCGTTCGTGCCGGCCTTCGCGCGGCTGACGCGCGCGGGCTTCCTCGAGCTGCGGGCGCGCGAGTTCGTCGTCGCCGCCCGGGCGCTGGGCGCGCGCGACCGGCGCCTCATCGCACGACACATCCTGCCGAACACGCTGGCCCCGCTGATCGTTCAGGCCACCACGAGCTTTCCGATCGCGATCCTGGCCGAGGCGGGCCTGGCGTATCTCGGCCTGGGTACGCAGCCGCCGCACCCGTCCTGGGGGCTCATGCTCAGAGAGGCGCAGAACTTCCTGTCGATGAACCCATGGTTCGCCGTGTTCCCGGGCGGGGCCATCGCCCTGACCGTGCTCGGGCTCAATCTCCTCGGCGACGGGCTGCGCGATCTGCTCGACCCCAAGACGGCGTGATCGAGCGCCGTCGCAAGCGATGGAAATCGGGCCGGGAAATCACGGACTTTCGCCCGAAGGGACCCAAAGAAGATTGACATTTCTGGAATTATGTCGGTATCGTAACGGTTGATCTTGGCGCAGCCTGGCTGGGAACGTATCGGGATCCAAGCGGTGCGCCGTGGAGAGAGCACGACGATGAAGGTTTACAACACGTCCTTCACGCTGTCGACGGACGAGCAGACCGAGATCTCGGACATCACCAAGCTCGTGCGCGACGCGGTCCAGCAGTTCGCCGTCACCACGGGTATCGCGCTCGTCAACACGCTCCACACGACCTGCGCGCTGTTCGTCAACGAGTTCCAGAGCGCGCTGATCGACGATCTCCGGTCGCTGATCGAGCGGCTCGTGCCCGAGCGCGACGGCTATCGCCACGACGACCCGCGCGTGTCCGACTGCGAGCGCGGCAACGCGCACTCACATCTGCGGGCCGCGCTCCTCGGGCGCAACATCGCGGTCGGGGTGAACAACGGCGAGCTGACGCTCGGTCGGTTCCAGTCCGTCATCTTCGCCGAGCTCGACGGCCCCCGGAAGCGGGAGATCAGCATCCAGGTGATCGGCGAGTAGCCAATCCGACCGAAGCCGTACTGACCGCGAGAGTCCTCGAGGTTTTCGAAGGCGAGCTCCTCGCCTCGGAAGTCTCGAGTGATGTTCGTCTCTCAGCAACGCCTTCCCTGACGGACTCACGAAGCCGCCCCAAGCGCGACCGACGACGAGGGCGTCGGGACGCGGGCCGCCTGGCGGCACAAACAGCTTGACTCGTCGCCGGCGGGTGCGTTCAAATATTGAACGTTGTACCGCCCATGAAGCGCCACCAAGAGCGGAATCTTGAAATCCTCACCGCCATCGGCGAGGGGCGCCCCCTCACGCAACGGGCGCTCGCGCAGCGCCTGGGGGTGGCGCTGGGCCTGACCAACCTCTATCTCAAGCGCTTGGCCAAGAAGGGCTTCATCAAGATCACGGAGTTCCCGCGCAAGCCCCACGCGCGGAAGCGACTTCGATACATCGTGACTCCGAAGGGTCTTCTCGAGAAGAGCCGGCTTACGTACGACTACATGAGCTACTCGCTCGGCATCTACCGTCGGACGCGCGAGACGCTCCGCGACACGCTCAGCCACCTGCCCGGGAACGGGACGAAACGCGTCGTCCTGTACGGCGTCGGAGAGGCGGCGGAGCTCGCGTACGTCACCTTGAAGGAGCTGGGCCTGGAGCCCATCGGTGTGTTCGCGCGTGAGGCGGGTGGCGACTTCCTCGGCTTTCCCGTCCGGTCGGTCGCCGAGATCGTTGACGAGTCGCTCGACGGGATCATCGTCGCCACCTTCGACCGGCCCGAGCCGTACGTCGCCGACCTCACGAGCCTCGGAATACCGCGGCGGAAGCTGCTCACGCTACGGCGGCCGCTCCCGGCCGACGCCTCGGTCCAATCGTGAAGCAGGCTGGCGATGTGCGGCGTTTGCTCTGGCTCTTGCGCCACTACACCGCCCCATACTGGTGGGCGGTCGGGCTACTTCTGGTGACCAGCTACCTTGCCACCGCGCTCGCCGCATCCTTTCCAGTTCTCATGGCGCCTATCCTCGACCTGGCGCTGGGGGCGTCCTGGGAAGCTTCGACCGGGACCATATCGGTCACGGGCCACGGCCTCTCGCTCCACAATCTCGGCGCCTCGTTCTTTGCGTGGTTCGGGATCCAGTCGGTCCGCGATCGCTTCCAGGCGATCGTGATCCTCTGTGTCGCCTACGTGGCGGCCGGGTTCATCAAGGGATGGCTCGATTTCGGCAACTATCTCCTGGCGCTCTGGATTCGCGTGCGCGCCACGGCCGCGCTTCAGACGGACCTCTTCCGTCATCTCTTCGGGCTGTCGATGGGCTTCTTCACTCGGCAGCGCACGGGTGAGCTGATGTCACGGTTCGCGACCGACACGAACGCGGCCACCAGCGGCCTCGAGACGATCGTATGCACCGTGCTCACGGCTCCCGTGCTCATCGCGTTCTACGGGTTCCTGCTCGTGAGCACCAGCCCGAAGCTGGTCATCGCCGCCGCCGCCGGGGCGGCCCTGCACTATGGCCTCACCCGGCTGGTGCGGGGCCCGATCAGAAGGCTCGCGACCGACCAGTTCTCGGCACTGGCGGCCCTCACGGCCCGCTTCCAGGAGTCGATCCTCAGCGTCCGCGTGGTGAAATCGTTCGGCGCCGAGACGTTCGAGCTACGGCGACTCGGCCAGGCGCTCGCGGCCGCCCTGCGCGTCAACGTGAAGCTCGGGGCGTACAAGCACGTCGAGGAGCCCGCGCGATCCTTCGTCAACTATCTCGCCGAGGGCACGCTCCTGGCGTTAGCGGCCTGGGAGCTGCTCGCCGGCAACCTCGCGGTTCCCGCCTTCTTCCTGTTCTTGTACGTCGGGCGCGCGACGATGGTGCAGCTCGGCCTTCTGAGCTCCGCGTACACGTCGATGCAGACGACGCTGGCCGCCTCGAGCCGGATCGCCGAGCTGTTCGTCCTGCGGCCGGCTGTGGAGGATGGACCGGAGACCATCGCGACGTTTCGCGATCGCATCGTCGTCGAAGACGTGTCCTTCGCCTACGAGGGCGAGCCTGTGCTGAGCGGCGTGAGCTTCGAGATCGCGAAGGGCGAGGTCACGGCGCTCGTCGGCCCCAGCGGCGCCGGCAAGTCGACCCTCGCCGACCTGATCCTCCGGCTGTACGATCCGAACGGCGGAACGATCACGATCGACGGCTTCGACCTCAGGCGACTGACGCAGGCATCCTACCGGCGCCTGTTCGGGGTGGTGTCGCAGGAGTCGCTCCTGTTCAATGCGACGATCAGGGAAAACATCGCGTACGGGCGCGACGGCGTGGCGGAGACGGACATCGTCCGAGCCGCGCAAATCGCCAACGCGCACGACTTCGTCATGGAGTTCCCCGATGGCTACGATACCGTGGTCGGCGACCGGGGCATCCGGCTCTCGGGGGGCCAGCGTCAGCGAGTGGTGATCGCGCGCGCCATCGTCCACCGGCCGCAGGTCTTGATTCTCGACGAGGCGACCAGCTCGCTCGACAGCGAGTCGGAGCGCCTGGTGCACCGGGCGATCGACCGCGTGATCCAGGGCACCACCTCCATCATCATCGCCCACCGCCTCTCGACGGTCATGCGCGCGGACAAAATCGTCGTCGTGAACCGCGGCACGGTGGAGGCCGTTGGCCGCCACGCCGAGCTCCTCGCAATAAACGAGACTTACGCCCGGCTCTACCGTCTCCAGTTCTCCGAGGTCGAGGCGCTGGGAGATCGCTGATCACAACCACCAGACGACACGGAGATAGGGAGTGAGCGCAATCCGCAGTGACGGGTCGGTGAACTGGAGCGAGGCGTCGGTGCTGGTCACCGGGGGCACCGGGTCGTTCGGCAACAAGTTCGTGGAGATCATGCTCAGCCAGTACCGTCCGCGGCGGCTGGTCGTGTTCAGCCGCGACGAGCTGAAGCAGTCCGAGATGATCGCGCGCTTCAACGACCCCTCGCTGCGATTCTTCGTCGGCGACGTGCGGGACCAGGCACGGCTCGAGCGGGCGATGCACGGCGTGGACATCGTGTTCCACGCGGCCGCGCTCAAGCAGATTCCATCCTGCGAGTACAATCCGTTCGAAGCGATTCAGACCAACGTGATCGGCTCCGAGAACGTCGTCAACGCGGCCATCGACCAGGGCGTCAGGCGCGTGGTCATGATCAGCACCGACAAGGCGGTGAACCCGATCAATCTCTACGGCGCGACGAAGCTGTGTGCCGAGAAGCTCTTCGTCCAGGGTAACGCCTACGGCTACGGTCGGGGCTGCGTATTCAGCGCGGTGCGCTACGGCAACGTCATCGGCAGCCGTGGCAGCGTGATCCCACTTTTCGCCACCCAGCGTGCGTCGGGCACCGTCACGGTGACCGACCCCGGCATGACCCGATTCTGGATCCGCCTCGAGCAGGGGGTGGCGTTCGCGATTCGATGCGCCGAGATGATGGGCGGCGGCGAGATCTATGTCCCGAAGATCCCGAGCATGCGGATCCTCGATTTGGTCGAGGCGGTGGCGCCTGGCTGCAAAGTGGAGTTCATCGGCATGCGACCGGGCGAGAAGCTCCACGAAGTGCTGATCGCCGAAGAGGAGTGTCGGCAGGTCGTCGAGCTCGAAGACATGTTCGTGCTCGAGCCGATCTACCCGTCGTGGGCCTTCAGGAGCCGGGAGGGCGGCAAGCGCGCGAGCGCCGGGTTCCGCTACTCGAGCGATACGAACACCTGGTGGCTGTCATCGGCGGAGATGGGTGAGCTCGCGCGTGAGTGACCGTCTCGCCATCCATGGCGGCCGACCCGTGCGTACGAGTCTGCTTCCGTATGGGCGGCAGCTGATCGACGAGGACGACATCCGCGCCGTCGTCGAGGCCCTCCGCGCTGACCTCGTGACGACCGGCCCGACCGTCGGTGAGTTCGAGCGGCGCTTTGCCGAGCGCGTGGAGGCGAAGTACGCCGTTGCCGTGAGCTCGGGTACCGCGGCCCTGCACGCCGCGGCGTTCGCCGCAGGGATCGGGCCGGGTGACGAGGTCGTCACGACCCCACTGACCTTTGTGGGTACGTCGAACGCCGTGGTCTACCTCGGGGGGCGGCCCGTTTTTTCGGACATTTGTGCGGGGACCCTCAACCTGGATCCGGCACTGCTCGAGACCCAGCTCACGTCGCGCACGCGAGCTGTCATCCCGGTGCACTTCGCCGGCCAGCCCTGCGACCTCGACGCGATCCATACGGTGGCGCGCGCCCGAGGTCTCAGAGTGATCGAGGACGCCGCCCACGCGCTCGGCGCCGAGTACCGTGGTCAGCGGATCGGCTCGCGCAGCGACCTCGTCGTCTTCAGTCTGCACCCGGTCAAGCACATCACGACGGGCGAAGGTGGGGTCGTCACCACGAACGACGCGGAGCTCGCCGCGCGGCTCCGGCGGTTCCGGAATCATGGCTTCGCCGTCGACGCGAAGGACCGCCAGGCGCGAGGTCTCCTCTACGCCGAAATGGTTGATCTGGGCTTCAACTATCGGCTGACCGACATCCAGTGCGCGCTGGGACTTTCGCAGCTTGGGAAGCTCGACGAATTCGTCGCTCGCCGGCAGGCGGTGGGGGAGCGTTACCGCTCGGAACTCAAGGGTCTGGCGGGTCTCGCGCTGCCCGCGCTGGGCGACGGCGTGCGCCACGCATGGCATCTGTTCCCGGTACTCCTCGAACTCGAGCGGCTCGCGGTGGATCGCGCGACGATCTTCGCCGCGCTTCGCGCCGAGAACATCGGGGTGACGCTCCACTATGTTCCGGCCTACTGGCATCCCTACTATGAGCGTCTCGGCTACCGCCGCGGCCTGTGCCCAAGGGCGGAGGCGATCTCGGAACGGATCATGACGCTACCGATCTTTCCCGCCATGCGAGACGGCGACGTCGAGGACGTCGTCGGGGCGCTGCGGAAGGTCCTGGGCCACTACCTGAGATGACCAGCGCAGGGTCCATCGTCTTCGTGACGGAGGCGAGCCCGGCGGTCGGGCTCGGCCACCTGCGGCGCTGCCAGGCGCTCGCGGCAGCCCTGCGCTGCCGCGGCGCGGCCGCCCGATTCCTCCTCGATGGCGAGGTTGCGACCCAAGAGGTCGAGTGCGCGCCGCTCCGCTGGACCCGGGACCACGCGCTCGTGTGCGCCGCGGTCGCCGAGGCCCGCGCCGACGCGGCCGTCGTGGATTCGTACCGCGCGACTCCCGAACTGTTCGAGCGCCTTCGCGCCGTTGTCGGCTGTGTCGTCGCCGTCGACGACCTCGCTGATCGCCCGCTCCCGGCTCATCTCGTCGTGAATGGCGGACTCGGCGCGAGGCAGCTTCCCTACCGGGGCGCGCCCGACACGCGGTTTCTTCTGGGACCCGAATACGCGTTGCTTGAGCCGGCATTCAGCGGATCGGCCGCTCGCACGATCGACGAACCCGTCCGACGCGTGCTCGTGACGCTTGGTGGAGGCGTCGTCGGCGAGCCTCTCGCCGTGGTCGTCGCCGCTGTCCGGCGCACGCTGCCGTCGGCGACGATCGACTTGGCCCTCGGTCCGCTCTCCGACGACGGCGCCGACGCGTGGGAAGGCGTGACCCTGCACCGTGGGCTCAGCTCGCTGCGAGGACTGATGCTTCGAGCCGATCTGGCAGTGACGGGTGGGGGAATGACGATCTACGAGTGCCTCGCCACCGGCACGCCCACCGTCGGTGTCTGCCTCGCTGATAACCAGCGTCCGAACATCGACGCGCTGAGCCGGGCCCAGCTCATCGTAGGCGTCGAGTCTTCGCTGGAGGACGCGGTCCGCCGTCTCGCGACCGATTCGAGGCTCCGGCGGAGGATGAGCGCGGAGGGGCAGCGGCGCGTCGACGGCCGCGGCGCCGAGCGGGTGGCCGACGAGATCACTCGCGTACGCAGCGCCCTGGCCGCCGCTCAGGATGCCCGATGAGGGTCGCGTTCCTGCTCGAACGGCCAAACTACTACCGGCTGTTCGGCCCGATCGTCGACCGCGCGCTCGAGCGTGGCTGGGAGACGGAATGTTGGCACGACTGGACCTACCCGCGGACCTGGCTCTCAGGCTCGAAGTCGCCGGCCACCTTCCGTCACGGGAGACTGCGCGTCCGTAGCTATCGGGCCGCGGAGGGGCTGCCAGGCCTCTTTACCGAGGCGCGGCCGGACGTCGTGATCTCCCTGCGACAAGCGGCAGTCGAGGAAAAGCCTGGGCGGACCGGGTGGTTCGGATTGCAGTACACGCTCGACGTGGCCGACCTTCTCGACGGCGCCGGCGAGACGACCTGCGACGGCATCGGCCTCCATACGGAGTATTGGCGGGATCGCACGGCCGACTGCCTGAGGATCAAGGCTTACAACCGGAGCCGGGCCCAAGGAGGCAACGAGACGCGTGTGGATGGTCCCGCCGTCGCCCAGACGTTGCGTCGCCGCGCCACGTTCGTCGGCATCCCCGAGATGGATCAGTGCCACTGGATCGATCCGTCCGACGTACGGCGCAGGTATGGCATCGATCGTGACCGGCCGGTCGTCCTCTATTGTCCCTTCCCGTTCCGATCGAATCCACAGACCTTCTGGACGCGTCACGTGTACGGAGCCCGCGTGCCGTGGCAGCGGCTCGCGGTCCGGCTGGCCAGGAAAACCGAATACCAGTCTGATATCGCGCGTGGGCTGAACGACCGGCGCGTCGTGAACGCAGTCCGGGCCTTCTGCGATCGGAACGGCGCGGTGATGATCGTCAAGGCCCGCGCCAAGGATCCCGTGCCCCGGTATGTTTCACGGATCGCCGACCGGGTGCTGTACGACGATGCCTACTACCCCGCCACGATCCTCGAGTTGCTGAAGATCTCCGCGCTCTGTCTGCACTTCTCCAGTACGGTGGCCTACGAAGCCGCCTATGCCGGCGTGCCCTCGATTTGTCTCGCGCCGTCGGGTGACGACCTCGGCCTCCCCCCGATCTGGCAGGAGTGGTTCCTCAATGTCGACGCGGGCGGCAGCTTCAACTTCCCTGGCGTCGTGTACGCCAGGCGCCTCGGCGACTTCCTCGACGGCTTCGCCACGGCGCGGCTGTCGGACTTTCCGCTGGATCCCGTCGCCCGGGCCCACTACGTCGAGAAGTTCGTCGGATTCGACGACGGCAAGAGTTCGGATCGCGTCCTCGATGCCGTCCAGGCCCTCGGCGAGCGGAGCCGTTGACGATGAGCGCCATGCCGGGCTCGCGGATCAGAGTGGGCGACCGGTGGATCGGGGCGGGCGAGCCCTGCTACCTCATCGCAGAGGCCGGCTCCAACCACAACGGGAGCCTCGAGCAGGCGCGCGCCTTGATCGACGTGGCGAGCGCGGCGGGAGCCGACGCGGTGAAGTTCCAAGGATTCCGGGCACGGACGCTCTATCCGAAGACGGCGGGGCAGTCCGAGTACCTCAAGGACGAGCGCCCGATCTACGACATCATCGAAGCGATGGAGATGCCGGTCGAGTGGCTCCCGATCCTCGCGAGTCATTGCCGTGCGCGGTCGGTCGACTTCCTCTGCACTCCCTTCGACGAGGCGTGGGTCGACGCCCTCGACTCGTACGTCCCGGCTTTCAAGGTTGCCTCCTACGAGCTCAGTCATCTGCCGCTCGTCCGGACGGTGCTCGAGCGCGGCAAGCCGACCTTCATCTCCACCGGTGCCTCGTCGCTCCCCGACGTCCTCCGGGTCGTGGAGTTGGCGCGCAATGTCGGCAACGAGAAGATCGTGTTCCTCCAGTGCACCGCGGCGTATCCGACACCGCCGAGCGATGTCAACGCCCGGGCGATGGTGACCTTGCGCGAGGCGAGCGGTTGCCTGGTCGGCCTCTCCGACCACTCTCGAGATCCCGTCATCGCGCCGGTCGTCGCCGTCGCGCTCGGGGCGGTGGTCATCGAGAAGCACTTCACGCTGTCCAATCGCCTGCCGGGGCCCGACCAGAAGTTCGCGGTCGAGCCCGACGAACTGGGAAGGCTGGTGCGGGCGGTGCGCGAGGCACAGGCCGTCCTGGGAACCGGGGCGAAGGAGCTTCTGGCCGTCGAACGTGAGCTGCACGGGTTCGCCCGGCGATCGATCTTCTCGGTCCGCGAGATCGGCGCCGGTGAGGTCTTTGTCGAGGACAACATCCGAGTGCTGCGTAACGGGGCGAACGCGCCGGGGCTCGCGCCCGAAGAGTACCCGCGGCTCCTGGGTCGGCGGGCGGCTCGCGACATTCCGGCCGGCACGGCGATCTCGGACGAGATGGTGAGGCATGAACCTCGTGTGGCGTGAGGCGCGTCAGGCCGACGCCGACGTTCTCTGGCGCTGGGCGAACGATCGGGAGACGCGGCAGAACTCGTTCAGCAGGTCGCCAATCCCGTATGCGGCGCACGTCGCGTGGCTCGAGCAGCGTCTCGCGTCCGACGCCACGCGGATCTGGGTCTTCAGTGACGGCGAAGCGCCCGTCGGTCAGGTGCGCTTCGACATCGCCGACGGCGTCGCTGAGATCGGCATCACGGTCGCGCCGGAGCGGCGCGGTCGCGGCTACGGTAAGGCGATGCTCCAGCAGGCGATCCGGTGCCTGCACGAGGAGCGAGGCGACCACGTGCGGCCAAGAGCCTCGGTGCTCGCGCGCAACGAAGCCTCGCTGAGGCTCTTCAAGGCATGCGGATTCGAAGAAGTGTCGGCCGTCCGGCGCGACAGCGGCGAGCACGTGATCGTGCTCGAGCTGGCGTGCCGGCGCACATGAGTTTCTGAGCGAGGCGAATATGGCGTCAATCCGCCACGTGGGTAGCAAAGCGCTCGGTCTTCCACTCCTCGCGCCGGGATCGTCGGGCGCCAACGCACCGCCTCGGTTCTACGAGCGGTTCGGGGACAACGGTCACGTGCTCGATTCGAGCTGGCCGCGGATGACCACCGAGGAATCCGAACGGCAATTCGAGCCGCGCCGCGACGGGCTCCGCGTGCTCTTCGTCAACGCGCCGATCCGTGAGTGGTCCTATCCGAATATCCTGCCCATCGGCCACTCATATGTCGGCGCGGTCGCTGCCATGGACGGACACACCGTCGATGTGCTGGATCTGAACGCCGAGCGTCGGGCTCCGATCAAGGATTCGTTCGCGACGTTCGTCCGTTGGATCGAGGCGCGAGTCGTCGAGAAGCTCGAGCGCGACGCGCCCGACGTGATCGGCCTTGGCGGCATCATCACCCAGTACGCCTGGATCAAGCGAATCGCGGAACTCTGCAAACGGATCCATCCGGACGTCCCGATCGTGCTGGGCGGCGGCATCGCGTCGTCGATGCCCGAGTTCATGGTCAAGCGCCTGCCGGTCGACGTCGTCGTGCAGGAAGAGGGCGAGGTGACGTTTTCGGAGGTGCTGCACCGGCTCGAGCGGGGTGTCTCGATGGAGGGCGCGAAGGGCACGGCCTACCGCCACCTGATCCGTCCGGGCGAGTGGACCGTACGCAACAACGGTCTCCGCGCGTCCGTGCCCTCGCGTGGGCAGGGACTCGACGCGTTGCCGTGGCCGCTCCGCTCACGATGGCCCGAAGACGAGGTCTACAAGGTGAACCCCGTGGGCCATCTCAACTGGCAGACGAAGTGGATCGACGGTGCGTCGGTGTCGCCCGGTCAGTATTCGGTCTCCATGATCGCCTCGCGTGGCTGTCCCTACGCCTCGAAGGCGTGCGATTACTGCTACGCGGCATACCTCGGCAAGACGTATCGGCTCCGGAGTCCGAGCGAGGTCGTCGACGAGATGGAGTTCTTGAAGGCCCGCTACGGCGTCGTCTACATCCATTTCCTCGACGACCTCCTCATGACGGACTACCGCTGGGCGCTCGAGTTTTTCGCCGAGCTGCGCGAACGCCGGCGGCGCACCGGATTCGACGTGATGTGGGGCGGCACGTGCCGCACCAACATCGTCGCCGACGATGTCCTGCGCGCCCGGCGCGAGGGCCGGCCGCACATGCTGGAGCAGGGCTATGAAGTCGGAATGCGGCAGGCCGGCTACGGTGTCGAATCGGCGAGCCCCAAGATCCTCAAGGCCATCGACAAGAGCGGCCAGACGCTCGAGAAGATGGAGATCGCGATCAGCGAGACCAAGCGCATCCTGGGCTACGCCGACTGCTCGTTCATGATCGGTTCGCCTGGCGAGACCACGGACACCGTGCGAGAGACGGTCGAGTTCTGCAAGAAGGTCGACCTCAAGCCCGAGGTGTTCTTCTTCACGACGGCGTATCCGGGAACGTCGTTCTGGGATCTGGCGCTCGAGAAGGGGCTCATCCGGAAAGCCGTCACCGGCACAAAGGGGCCCGCCGACGAAGCCATGATCGAGCAGTACTTCCTGCGCCTGGGCGAGCAGGGCGAGGAGGTGCGCACGAATTTCAGCGACCTGCCCGACGAGGAGATCATCGAGCTCTCCTGGTCGGCCGTGAACGAGCTGGGCGGACAGAACAAGCTCCGTCACCCTCACACTGGCGACACGCAAGAGCGGAAGCGAGCGGTGCGGGGCGCCACGCGAGCGGACGTGTAGCCGCGAGGCTCGCGCGATGCGCATCGTCGTGATCGGCGTGGGCTCCATCGGGCAGCGCCACCTCAAGAATCTTCTGGGGCTCGGCCACGAGATTGTCGCCGTCCTCGACCCGAGCGAGGCCCGGCGCGCCGAAGTCCGACGGGCCACCTCCCCGCGGTGCGTGGTAACGGCCGACGAGGACGAGGTCTTCGGGTCCGACGCGGATGCGGCCGTCATCTGCTCGCCGACCCACCGCCACCTCGATCAGGCCCGAGCTGCGCTGCGACGCGGCTGGCACGTTTTTGTCGAGAAGCCGCTGGCCCACACGCTCGAGGGGACCGAGGTGCTCGTCGATGAGGCCAAGCGGGTGGGCCGCACGGTCCTGGTCGGCTGCAATCTCCGGTTCCTGCCGAGCCTCGTGCTCGTGAAGCGGATGGTCGACGATGGGCGGATTGGACGGCCGCTGGCCGCGCGCGCCCAGTGCGGCTACTATCTGCCGTTCTGGCGACCGGGCACGGACTACCGCGAGGGCTACGCCGCTCGGCAGGCGACGGGAGGCGGCATCATCCTCGACTCGATCCACGAGTTCGACTACCTGACTTGGCTCCTCGGCTCGCCGCGCGAGGTGTTCGCGTACGCCAGCCGTGTCTCGAGCCTCGAGATCGACACCGAGGACAACGCCGACGTCCTGCTGCGCTTCGACGACGGCGCGGTCGCCAACGTCCACCTCGACTACCTCCAGCGCACGTACCGGCGCGCGTGCGACATCGTCGGCGAGGACGGGGTGATCGCCTGGGATTACATCAGCCAGTCGGTCACCGTGTACGGCAAGGATGATCGTCGCATGGAGGTCTTCCAGGAGTCGATCAATACCGAGCGCAACCAGATGTTCGTGGACGAGATGCGCCACTTCGGGCGATGCGTCGAAACCGGCGATTCGCCGATGCTCGACGCCGCCGGTGGGCGTGCGATCCTGGAGGTGGCGCTCGCGGCGAAGGCGGCGGCGGCGCAGGGCCGGCCGGTACCCGTGGGGCGATGATCGCTGCCATCGTGCAGGCGCGGATGGGCTCGACGCGACTGCCCGGCAAGACCCTCGCCGACGTCGCCGGGAAGCCCATGCTCGCGCGGCTCGTGGAGCGCGCGTGGCGGATCACCGGGGTCGAGCGAGTCGTCATCGCGACGACCGAGAAGCCTGCGGACGAAGCGATCCTTCGATTCGCCGCCGATCACGATCTGCCGGCCTATGCGGGTCACGAGGAGGACGTCCTGGACCGCTTCTACCGGGCGGCGCGCCGGTTCGGCGTTTCCGTTGTCGTGCGGGTCACTCCCGACTGTCCGCTGCTCGACCCCGCTGTCTCGAGCCGGGTCCTCGCGAAGTTCCTCGAGGCCGGCGGCGTGCTCGACTACGTCAGCAACACGCAGCCGCCCACGTTCCCCGACGGTCTGGATACCGAAGTGTTCGCGTTCCCCGCACTCGAACGGGCTTGGCACGAGGCGCGGCTCGTCTCCGAGCGTGAACACGTCACGGCCTACATCTGGAAACACCCGGAGCTGTTCCGCCTCCTCAATGTCGCACACGAGGCGGACCTCTCCGACCGTCGCTGGACGGTCGACGAGCTGCCGGACCTCGAGTTCGTACGCGCGATCTACGATCGTCTCGGCGAGACATTCGGCATGGATGACGTCCTCGCGCTCGTGCGGCGCCAGCCCGAGCTCCAAGCGATCAACCAGGGGGCGGCGCGTAACGAGGGCTACGCCAACGCGGTGCGCGCGGACGGCGCGCCGCCCGAGAGGAGGCGATAGGAGCATGGAGTCGACACCCGATCGCTCGCTCGCGAAATCACGGGAATACTTCGCGAGGGCTCGTAAGGTCATCCCGTCGTGCACGCAGACCTTCAGCAAGGGCCCGACGCAGTTCGTGCAGGGCGTCGCGCCGATCTTCCTCCAGCGCGGGCGAGGGAGCCACGTGTGGGACGTGGACGGCAACGAGTACATCGACTACCCGATGGCGCTCGGGCCGATCGTCCTCGGATACGACGACCCTGACGTCCTCGCCGCGGTGCGGGGCCAGCTCGCGGACGGCGTCACGTTCTCCCTCGCCCACCCGCTGGAAGTGGAAGTGGCCGAGATGCTGGCGAAGATCGTGCCGTGCGCGGAGATGGTTCGCTTTGGCAAGAACGGCTCCGACGTCACGTCGGGCGCCGTGCGCGCCGCACGCGCGTATACCGGGCGCGACGTGATTGCCTGCTGCGGCTACCACGGCTGGCAGGACTGGTATATCGGGAGTACCACGCGTCGCCGTGGAGTGCCGGCGCCGATCTGCGAACTGACCCGGACCTTCGTCTACAACGACCTCGATTCGCTCGAGCGCATCTTTGCCGAGTGTCCCGGCCGGGTCGCCGCCGTGATCCTGGAACCCGTTGGTGTCGTGGAGCCCGCGGATGACTTCCTCCAGCGCGTCGCCGCGGTCACGCACGCGAACGGGGCCGTGCTGATCTTTGATGAGATCGTGACGGGCTTCCGCCTCGCGCTCGGCGGCGCCCAGGAGCGGTTCGGAGTGACGCCGGATTTGGCGTGCTTCGGCAAGGCGATGGCCAACGGGTTTCCGCTCTCGGCCGTCGTGGGCCGACGCGAGGTCATGGAGGTCTTCGACGAGATCTTCTTCTCGTTCACGTTCGGCGGCGAGGTGGTCTCGCTCGCGGCGGCGCGCGCCACGATCTCGAAGCTCCGAGAGAAGGGCGTCATCGAGCTTCTCTGGCGGCAGGGTGCCAGGCTGCGAGACGGCTACAACGCGCTGGCCCGCGAGGCCGGGCTCGCGGACCGCACGCGGTGCATCGGCTATGCGCCGCGCACCGTGCTGACGTTCACCGACCGAGTCGGCGTCGACTCGCTGGCGATGAAGAGCCTCTTCCAGCAGGAGATGATCAAGCGCGGAATCCTGATCGCCGGCGGGTTCAACCTCTGCTACGCGCACTCGGACGACGACGTTCACCGCACGCTCGAAGCGTGCCATGAGGCTCTCGCGATACTCGCCCGCGCCGTCGCCGAGGATCGAGTCGACGCGAGCCTCGAGGGCCCGGTGATCCAACCGGTGTTCCGGAGTGCGTAGCTACCGCGACCTCCTCGGCCGCCGGCGGCTGCAGCTTCTCGACCGGCTCGGCGGGAACCGCGGCTGGCTGCGAGAGCTCTCCGAGTACTATCGCGGCCTCACCATCCAGGAGTTCTGGGTGCGGTACACGCTCGGGCGGATGGATGCCGCGACCCTCTGGGAGCGCAAGCCGCGCTCGACCGAAGCGGACTATCGGTCGTTCTACGCCGAGACGGATTACTTCGTGCTCCGCCAGATGTACTACCACCGGAATGACTGCTACCACGATATCGCTCGCACGCTGCGCCGCGCCGGGCGGGAGGGCGACTTCTGCGAATACGGCTGCGGGGTTGCGCCGATCACGGCGTGGCTCCGGTCGCGATGTCCCGCGTGGCGCTACACGCTCGTCGATCTGCCGACCCCGATGCTCGAGTTCGCCCGCTGGCGCTTCCGGAAGTTCACGAGCGTCGAGGTGGAAGAGCCCGGCTTCGGGAACGATTTGCCGCTCACCCGCTCGTACGACGTGATCACGTGCCTCGACGTGCTCGAGCATGTCGTGAACCCGCTCCAGGTCGTCCGCCACGTGGTCGAGCACCTGAAGCCGGGCGGCGCGCTCTACGTCAACTTCATCGAGGCGCCGGGCGGCGAGAACCTCGTCGAGGCGGCGGCCCAGCGGATGGACACGATCAAGCTCCTCAATGACTCACTGGAGGCCATCGTCCCGCTGCGGGCCGACGTCACCGCCGAGGTGAACGCCCACTATGTCAAGCCGCGACGCTGAGCGCTGCCCGGACGTCCCGGGCCTGAGTGCGCGTCTCGAGGCGTACTACAGCCGCTACTACGACGATGCGCTCGGGATCCCGGGGTGGCGCGAACTGGTCGCGGTGCGCCTGGACGACGCGGCGTACGAGCGTGAACGACTTGCCCGGCTGGAGGGTGCCATCGGGCGGCGAGTCGCCGGCGCGAGACTCCTCAACGTGGGCTGCGGCACCGGAGGGTTCAATGCCCTGGCGCGGAGCGCCGGCGCCGACGCCTGGGGTGTGGACGCGTCCGAGGAGCCGGCGGCGATCGCGGCCCTGCGTACGCCGGATCGGATCCTCTGCGCGGCTGCTGAGGAGCTGCCGTTCCCGGCGGCGAGCTTCGACGTCGTCTACTGCTACTCCACCCTCGAGCATGTCGCCGACGCGAGCCGTGCGGTCCGCGAGATGGCGCGTGTCCTCCGGCCCGGGGGCGCGCTCTACCTGCACACCCCGAACCGCTGGGCGTGCTTCGAGGGGCATTACAAGCTCTTCTGGCTCCCGGGGCTGCCGCGGCTGCTGGCGACGGCGTACCTCGCGTTACGCGGCCGACCGACCGGGTTCATTCGCACGCTGCGCCCGCTGACGCTTGCCGAGTGTCGTGCCCTCGTCGAGGAGGCGGGCGCGCGTGTGACCCGCGTCCTCGGTGACGGCACGAACCGGCCCGTCGCCGGCCCGCTTTGGCCTCTCGTCCGCGCCTACTACCGGCTGTTCCGAGTAAGCCCGTACGTCGAGCTCGTGGCCCGGTGTCCGGACGCACCGTGAGAATCTGCTCGCCCCATTGCGGCATCGATCCAGAGACGACCTCGGGTGGGGAAACCTACGAGCGCGAGCTCTTGCCTCGCCTCGCCGGCCTCGGTCTGCACCTCGACATCCTGCTGGCCCGACACAAGCGTCATCCCGAAGGTGTCCAGAACTGGACTATCCATCGGCTGCCGATCGGTCGAGGGCTGCGCTGGCCGGTGGCGCCGTTCATCCTCCCGCCGGTCATCAAGCGCGTGCACGACGCGACTGGATTCGAGGTACTGCGCGCACACTCGCTGCGGTACATCGGGCCAGCGGCGCTCATCGCCCGGCGCCGCTACGGCCTCGACGTCCCGATCATCGCGCACCATCACCACCTCGATCGCGACCTGCTGAATCGGCTGATCGAGCGTCGCGTCGTCGAGCGCTCGGAGCGCGTGATCACGGTCAGCGAGTTCTCCAGACGCCAATTGGCGAGCATGCTCGGCGTGCGTACGGACCACGTCGAAGTGGTGCCGAACGGCGTCGACGAGCGGTTCGCGCCGGGCCCGAGCGACCCGGCTTGCGCCGCACGCCACCGCCTCGAGACGCGGTCCGTGGTGCTCTTTCTCGGCGGTCTCAAGCGCCGGAAGAATCTCGGGTTTCTCCTCGACGTGTGGCGCGAGGTCGCGAGCCAGCGACCCAACGCGACACTGCTGATCGTTGGTGGCGGCCCGCTGGAGAGAGCGCTGAAGGGTCGCGCGGAGCGCCTGGGCCTCGGCACGGCGGTGACGTTCGCCGGACGCGTGCCCGAAGCGGAGAAGGTCGCATACTACAACGTGGCCGACGTCATGGTATCGCCCTCGTCGCTCGAGGGCTTCGGGTTCACCGTGGCCGAGGCGATGTCGTGCGGGCTTCCGGTCGTGGTCTCGGACGCGGGCGCGCTTCCGGAGCTCGTCATCGACGGGCAGAGCGGCATCGTCTGCGCCGGAGGCGACACCGTCGCGTTTGTCCGCGGCCTGGTTCGCCTGCTCGATGATTCGGAGCTGCGCCGTCGCTGTGGCGCATTCAACCGAGAGCGGATCGACCGGTTCTACCGTTGGGAGCGGAGCAGCCGGCGCGTGGCGGAGATCTACGAGGACACCCTCCTTCAGTGGAAGCGCGAAGCGGGTCGGCGGCGATGAAGACAGGCGCGGAGCGCTTCTTCCGCACGAGCGACTACTGGCAGGCGTGGTCCGCCGTTCCGGACCTCACCGCGGACATCCACTACGCGCTCCGGTCGATTCGCGCGTCCGATCGCAGGGTGCTGGATGTCCCGTGCGGGCGAGGGCGCCTGCTCAAGGCGGCCCGCACGCGGGCGTCGAGCGCGGCGCTCTTCGGCCTCGACGTCAACGGCGAGATGGTGACGCGGGTCCGACGCGATCTCCCCGGCGTGCACGCCCAGGTCGCCTCGGTCTACGCGATTCCGTTCCGTGACCGGAGCTTCGATGCGGTGCTTTGCCACGAGTCGTTCATGCACTTCGACGATCCGCGCGCGGCGCTCGCCGAGCTCTGCCGGGTCTCGTCCGACCGGGTGTATTTTTCGGTTACGACGCGGCGGCAGCTCAACACGCTGTTGAGACGGATCGGATTGCTCGGCTCCGCGGACGTCCCGCACTGGACCTACAACGCGGAAGACCTGGCGCCCCTGCTCTCGAACGCGTTCCGCTGGGAAGTGCGCGGCGCGTTCCTCATCGGCGGGAAGGCTCTTCGGCTCTCCCACGCTACGCACACGCGGTGGCATCAGAGGGTCGGCCGGTTCCTGCCCGCGCTTCTCCTCAAGAAGTTCGGCCAGACGCTCTTCGTCTACGGCTCGAGGCGGGGCTAGCCGATGGGGGGGTACGCCGCGGCCACCGCGCGAGGCTACGCGGAGGTCATGGAGGGCTGGCGTCGTGGTCGCGCTCAGGCTCGATGACGTCGGCGCCGCGTCGAAGCGGCATGAGGTCTACGGCCTCACACGGATCCGGCTGGGCGCGCGGGCGCTGCCGTTCCCGGGCAACTTTCTGTTCCTCAAGTACGTGCCGCCGATCAAGCGGTGGGGTCCGTATCGCGAGCTCTCGGCGAGGGAGTGGGAAGGCGTGCTCGTCGCGCTCGAGGCCGCCGGCGCGAGGATGACCGCGGCCATCACCGCCGGCTGGGTCGACGCCGACGGAAGCGTTACGCCGTTTCCTCGGAAGTTTCCCGACGCGGCACGGGTGATCCGCGAGGGCGCCCGGCGCGGGCTGGTGGAGATCGCCAACCACGGGTACACGCACTGCGTGCTGCGCGACCGGCTCTTCCGGCCCCGCCTGTTCGCCGGCAACCGTCAATTCCATCGCGAGTTCCACGACTGGCTGCCGCCGGCGACGCACCGCGAGCACGTCGAGCGCGCGCAGTCGATCCTCCAGGAGTTCTTCAGCCAGCGTGTCGTGACCTTCGTGCCGCCCGGCAACGTGTTCTCGCGCGCGACGCTGGACGCGGCGGCCGCGTGCGGGCTCCGGTACGTGTCCTGCCTCGACCCCGGGCGCTTCGGCCCCGTGGACGGCCTGACGTGGGTGGCCGACGGTAACGTCGTCGCGCTCCACGACCGCGACGTGGTGCTCGGCGGCCTCGATGCCCTCGTGGGGGTGCTTCGCGAGTCCACCACCACGCTCGTCACCGTGCGCGAGGCCGGCGAGCGGCTCGGTCGGAGCGCGCCGTGACGGGGCGCTGGCCACGACCGCTCGTCGCCGCCGTCGACGCCGTGAATCGCCGCGGGAAAGCCGTGGGCGTGCGGCTCGTCCGGTACACGAACAAGAGCCCGCACCTGATCCACCCCAAGCACCTGGTGAACGCGCCGTGGCACGACTGGTACGTCGAGCACCTCCGCGAGACCGATGTCGTTCTCGACGTGGGTTGCGCCAATGGGGCGCACACCCTCAAGGCGGCGCGGCGCGCCCGCCGCGTGTTCGGCATGGACTACGACGTGGCGCAGCTCCACGTGGCGATGGCGGACCGGCGCGCGCTCGGCCTCTCCAACGTGCACCTCTTCGCGTGGGACCTGACGCGGCGGTTTCCGTTCCCCCCCGGCGTCTTCGACGCGGCGCTGTTCCTCGACGTGATCGAGCATCTCCATCCTCGCGTCGAGGTGCTGCGCGAGATCCGGCGCGTGCTCAAGCCGTCGGGCCGCTTGCTGGTCTCCGGGCCGAACAGCGAGACCGCGTGGCGGCAACGCCTCCGCGCGGCCGGGCTCTTCGCGTTCTCGGACCCTGACCACAAGGTCGAGTACACGCAGGCGGAGTTCGTCGCCGAGCTGGCCGCGGGCGGCTTCGAGCCCGAGGGGCCCGTGATGCCCGTCGTCTACGACACGCCCTGGGCCGGCGTGATCGATGCCGTCGGCGGCGTGTCACTCCGCCTCTACGCGCGGCTCAGCCGGTGGAAGCGTGATGTGGCGCTGAGCCGGCCGCGGGAGTCCACCGGCTTCCGCGTGGTCGCCCGCGTCAAGCCGTGAACGTCTGCTTCGTCAGCGAGTACTTTCCGCCCTTCGCGCCGGGTGGGGCCGAGTGGAGCCTGGCCACGCTCGCCGATGCGCTCGTCGCGCGTGGCCACCGGGTGACGATCGTGACGCCGAATTGGGGAGCGGCGCCGCGCGAGGAGCGGGACGGCGTGCGAATCGTCCGGTTTCCGTTTCCGAAGAAGCTCGATCGCCATCGGCCTCGGAAGCCGGCTCCAAGCAAATGGCTCGCGAATCCCCTCTACTATCTGTGGGCGGCCTTCGCGATCTTCCGGGTGGCACGGCGGGAGCGCTCCGACGTGATCCACGCCCAGAACAAGCAGTCGCTCATCCCCGCGACGATCGCCGGCTGGTTCGTGCGGAGACCGGTCTTCATCACGATCCGCGACGGCTCCATCATCGATGCGGCGCCGATGTGCCTCCTGCATCACGACAGGATGCCGGCCGACTGCGGGGTCGCAAAACTCTGGCGGGACTGCTCCGAGGAATACTTCCAACTCTACGTGAGAGGAAGCCACGGGAAGCTCCGTTCGAAGATTGGGTTCCTGTTGCGGTGGCGCGAGAGCCGAATCAAGCAATGGTTTCTTCGCCACGTCGACGGTGTCATCGGCGTGAGCCAGGGCATCGTCGACATCTACCGGCGTTCAGGCCTTCTCGAGCGTGTTCGCCGCGTCGAAGCGATCTACAACCTTCCACCCTCCGGCGCGTCGCCACGGCCCCAGGAAATCGCGACGCTGCGCGGTCGCCTCGGGATCGGCGGCCGCCGCATCGTGCTCTACGTTGGAAAGCTCTCGGCAGGGAAAGGGACTCCCGAGCTGATGGCCGCTGCACGCGACGTGGCCAGTGTGATTCCCGAGGCGCTATTTCTCCTCGTCGGCGAGGGCGACGCGGATGGTGACGGACCCTGGATTCGACGGCTGGGGCCGCTACCGAACGCCGAAGTCCTCGGCTTGTACCCGCTCGCCGATGTGGTCGTGGTGCCATCGGTAATTCCTGAGGCCTTGAACCGCGTGGTTCTGGAAGCGATGACGGCAGGGCGCCCCGTCGTCGCGACCCGTGTCGGCGGCACCCCGGAGATGGTGATCGACGGCGTGACCGGCATTCTCGTCGACCGGAGCAAGCCGGATCAACTGGCGCGCGCGATCGTGAAATTGCTCCGTGACGACGATCTACGGATGGCCCTCGGCGCCGGCGCCCGCCGCCACGTGGCCGAGCGGTTGAGCGCCGAGGGCAGTGTCGAGCGGCTCCTCGCCGTCTACGAGAGCGCGCGCCGCTGATGGTGCTCGGGCTCCTGCCGGCGATCGGCGGTGGCCTCGGCGAGCTCGCGAAGACGGGCCAGCACGGGCGGCTCATCGACGGGTACTTCACGCCGTATGCGCGCGCCTTCGAGGCCGTCCACTACTTCAGCTACCTCGACGAGTCGTTCTCCACCTACACGAAGGATCCGGAGCTCGCGGCTCGCGTGCGCCTTCATCCCGGCGGCACCTGGCACCCGTGGGCGTACGGGTTCGTGATGCCGCTCCGGTACGCCCGCGAGCTCCGGCGGTGCTCGATCCTCCGCGTCTTCCAGGTGACGGGCGCGCTGCCGGCGGTGATCGCCAAGCGCCAGTTCGGCGTGCCGTTTGTGACGACCTACGGCTTCTGGTACAGCCGACTCGCGCGCTCGTCGGGCCGGGGGGCGCTCCGCCGCATCGTCGAGACGCTCGGGCTCAGGGCGGCCGACGGCGTGATCGTGACCACGCCGGAGCTCGGCGCCCATGTCACCAAGCGGATCGGCGGCGCGAGGGTGCACCTGATCCCGAACGGCGTCGACACCGCGCGCTTCGCGCCCAAGCCACGCCCGGCGCGGCGGGCGCGCAACGTGCTCTACGTCGGTCGGCTCTCCCCGGAGAAAAATCTCGGCTCGATCGTCGAGGCCGCCGCCCGCTTGGCCGGGCGCTTCGAGCTGCACCTGACGTTCGTCGGCGACGGGCCCGCCCGCGCCGCCCTCGAGGCGGAGGCGCACCGGCGCGAGGTCGCCGCCGAGTTCGTGCCCGTCGTCGAGCACCGGCAGGTGCCGGCGTTCCTGACCGCCGCCGACGCGTTCGTTCTGCCCTCGTATACCGAGGGGCATCCCAAGATCCTGCTCGAGGCGATGAGCGCGGGCGTGCCGTGCATCGCCTCCGACGTCGGTGGCAACCGCGCGATCATCGAGCAGGACGTGACGGGACTCCTGTTCGATCTCCGCGATCCCGGCGCGCTCGCGGTGGCGCTGGCGCGGGTCCTCGACGATCCGGCGCGGGCGCGCGAGCTCGGCGAACGGGCCAGGGCGCGCGCCGTCGAGCGCTACGACTTGACGCGCCTGGTCGCCGAGGAGATCGAGCTCCTCAAGCGGCTGGCGCGTCCGGATCGTTGATGCGGCCGCTCGGGCTCAGCTATCGCCGCGCGCTGCTCGACGCCGAGCTGGAGCGTCTCGCCGGCGGGCTCGCGGGCGTCGTCCTCGAGATCGGCGCCAAGCGGATCGCCCGCGGGCGCTGGCAGCCGCCGCTGGGACGGGCGCGGCGCTGGGTCCGCCTGAATCTCGAGCCGGGCGAGCGCCCCGACGTCGTGGCCGACGCGCAAGCCTTGCCGCTCCACGACGCGAGCGTGGACTGGGTCGTCTGCGTCGAGGTGCTCCAGTACGTCGTCGCGCCCGAGGCGGCGATGCGGGAGATCGCGCGGGTCCTCGTCCACGGCGGCGGCGCGGTGATCGCGGTGCCCTTCCTCCATCGCGCAGATGGGCCGACCGACCGCCACCGGTTCACCGAAGTGAGCCTCGTCGAGCTGATCGACAGCGCGGGGCTTCGGGTGCACTCGCTGAGTGCGCAGGCGCGATTCTTCGGCACGCTCGCGAACCACGTCCGTCAGGCGGTGGCGAACATCCGTTCACGACCCGTGCGGTGGCTCACGGCCGCGCCGACCGTCCCGCTGTCAGCGCTGCTGATCGCGCTCGATGCGCTCGGCCCAGTACGGCGTTCGGCGTTCCTGACGAGCTACACGACCGGGTTCGTCGCGCTCGCCCGCAAGGGCTGACGGTGCTCACGTACTATTCGATCGCAGCGGTGCAGGAGTTCTGGGTCGAGCACTGGGGCGGACATTCGGTGGAGGAGCTCCTGGCGATCGCCCGGCGCTCGCCGTTGACGGATTTGATCGCGCGGGCCCTGCCCACCGACGGCGTCATCCTGGAAGCGGGCTGCGGTCTGGGTCAGTACGTGCTGCTCCTCCGCGAGCGGGGCTGGCGCGTGGCCGGCGTGGACTGGAGCTTCCAGGCGCTCGCCGCCTGCCGGCGCGCGGCGCCGGCGCCGCTGGCGCTCATGGAGCTTCGCGGCCTCGCGATCGCCGACGGTGCGCTCTCGGGATATATCTCGCTCGGCGTGGTCGAGCACGACCCGGGGGGGCCCGACGCGATCCTCGCCGAAGCGTATCGTGTGCTCGCGCCCGGCGGTGTGCTCATCGTCTCGGTACCGTATGTGAACGGCGTCCGCCGGCTCGCGGCGGGCTGGATCCGGCGACGCAACCGCGAGATCGCCCGACAGGGCGGCGCTTTCTACCAGAGCGCGTTCTCGCGCACCGAGCTCGTCGCGGCGCTCGCCCGCTGCGGCTTCTCGGTCCGCGCCGCGCACCCGTATGATCCCGCCCGGATCCTGCGCCAGGCCCTGCGGCCGCTCCGCCGTCGGCGACGCCGGCGCGCGAGCGCGTCAGGCGAGACCGCGGCGCCGACCGCGGCGACGGAGCCGCGGCGACAGCGGACGCTCGTCGCGCTCGCGAAGCGTCTGCTTTACACCGAGCCGGCGCTGCGGCTGCTCGGCCACATGCTGCTGGTCGTGGCCCGGAAGACCTGACGCTATACTCTCGGCGATGGCCGATCTGAAGTACCGCATCGACGATCTCGGCGATCGGCGCGTGCTCACGCTGGAGGGGCGTACGTACCCGCCGACCCGCTATAGCAAGCGCGTGATCGAGATGCTCGTCGAGCGCAAGCAGGAACGGGCGCCGCTCTATTTCCCGTTCAAGGAGACGCGCGGCCCGCTCTACCTCGACCCGCTCTTGCGCTGGCTCCGCGCGCACGGCGCCCGCGACCTCGCCGTGCTCGAGGTCGGCTGCTCCTTCGGCCACATGACGGAGTACCTGGCCGAGCAGCGAGAGATCGCGACGATCGACGCGTTCGACACGGACCCGAAGTTCGTCGAGATCGCCCGGGCGAAGGTCGGCGAGCTGCAGCTCGATCGCGTGCGCGAGGTCAGGCTCTTCTCCAACGACGAGACGCGGCGGCTCCCGTGGCCGGACGGCGTGTTCGATCTCGTGCTGGCGATCGGCGTCGTCGAGCACCTGCCACGGGATCGGCGCGCGCAGGTGAACGAGTACTATCGCGTGCTCGCACCGGGCGGCCACATCGCGATCCTCGACACGCCGAACCGACTCTTTCCGCTCGAGACGCACTCGATCGGGCTTCCGCTGGTGCAGTGGATGTCGCCGCCGCTCGCATTCCGCTACGCACGCCTCTGCCGGCCGCGGAAGTTCAGGGGCCTCGCGTGGGCCGATTTCGTCGCGGACGGCACCGGCTGGCGCAACGCTTCCCTCGCCGAGTGCCTGCCGTCGTCGCGATGGACGGGGCTCGAGGACCTGACCGAGGCCGCCGGCTACGGCTGGCGCTTCTTCCGTGACACGGCCCGCTCGCGGACGCACCGGGCCGTGCTGCCCCTGTTCGCGCCGCTCTGCGCGGCGCTGGCCGTGGCGGGCCGACCGCCCTCTCTCGCGCTGCCGTACTTCAACCTGCTCTTCCGCAAGACGCGCTGCTGAGCCGCTCCCTGTGACAGCGCGCCTGGTTTCGGTGGTGATGTCCGTGTACAACGGGGCGCCCTGGGTGGGCGCCGCCGTCGAGTCGTTGCTCGTCCAGACCCTCACCGAGCTCGAGGTGATCGTCATCGACGACGGCTCGACGGACGCGACGCCCGACGTGCTGGCGTCGCTTCGCGACCCGCGGCTGGTCGTCGTGAGGCGGGAGCACTCCGGACTCACGCGCGCCCTGAACCAGGCGTGCGCGCTGGCGACGGCGCCGCTCCTGGCTCGGCTCGACGCCGACGACATCGCGGTGCCAGATCGCTTCGCACTCCAGCGCGCGTACCTCGACGCTCATCCGGACGTGGGGCTGCTCGGCACGGGCGCGCGCGAGGTGGACCTGACGGGCCGCGAGGTCGCGGTGGTGCGGCCACCGACGGACGACGCGGCGATCCGTCGGGGACTCATCCGGGCGAATCCCTTCGTGCACTCCTCCGTGATGATGCGGCGGGCGGCGCTCGACCGCGCAGGGGGGTACGACGAATCGATACCGGTCGCCCAGGACTACGATCTCTGGATGCGGTTGTCCCGCTTCACGCGGCTGGCCAATCTGGAGGAGCCTCTCGTCATCCGCCGGCTGACCCCGGGCCGCGTCTCGTCCGTCCGCGACGACGACCGGCTGCGCGCCGAGGCGCGCGTGCGCTGGCGCGCGGTGCGGAGCCGCACCTACCCCTGGTGGTGTGCAGTGTTCGCCGTCCGACCTCTCGTGGCCCTCGCGCTCCCAAGCACCTGGCGGCAGGCGCTCCGCCGGGGACGGCGGATGGCAGGCGCGTCGCACCTGATATAGTAAGATGGCCACGATGCGGATCCTGATCACGGGGATCACGGGGTTCGTCGGCAGTCATCTCGCCGAGTACGCTCTCGCGCAGGGCGCCGAAGTGATCGGGTCACTCCGCTGGCGTAGCAAGACCGAGCACATCGAGCATCTGCGCGCCCGCGTGACGCTCCTGGAGTCGGACCTCCGCGACGTCCTCTCGGTCCGATCGCTCCTCGAGCAGGGGCGGCCCGATTGCATCGTTCATCTGGCGGCGCAGAGCTTCGTGGCCGCGTCGTGGCAGCAGCCCGTGGAGACGTTCTACACGAACGCGATCAGCCAGACGAACCTCTTCGAGGCGATGCGGCAACTCGGATCGAAAGCGCGCTTCCTGGTCATCGGCTCGAGCGAGGAGTACGGGCTCGTCGAGCCCGACGAGCTGCCGATCCGGGAGACGAACCCGCTGCGCCCGCTCTCCCCGTACGCGGTGAGCAAGGTGACGCAGGACCTGATGGGCTGGCAATACTTCAAGAGCTACGGCATGCACGTCGTGCGCTCGCGCGCGTTCAATCACACGGGCCCCCGTCGCGGGGACACCTTCGCCACCTCCAACTTCGCGAAGCAGATCGCCGAGATGGAGGCGGGGCTTCGGGAGCCCGTCGTGCTCGTCGGCGACCTGAAGCCCACCCGCGATTTTTCCGACGTGCGCGACATCGTGCGCGCCTACTGGCTCTTGCTCGAGCGGGGGACACCGGGCGAGGTCTACAACCTCTGCTCCGAGACCGAATGGTCGATCGAGCGTGTCCTGAACTTCTTGATCGGGCGATCGACTGTGCCTCGCATCGAGATCCGACAGGACCCGGCGCGGCTTCGTCCTTCGGACGTGCCGGCACTGCGCGGCTGTCGGGAGAAGGTCGAGCGAGCGCTCGGGTGGCGCGGCGTGATCCCGCTCGAGCAGACGCTCACCGACCTCCTCGATTATTGGCGCCAGCGGATCGGGTCCCGCCCCCGCTAACGGGAACAGGCTTGCTGGCGGGCGCTCGAGTCGCCCTGGTCCACGACTGGCTGACCGGAATGCGAGGCGGCGAGCGCTGCCTCGAAGTCCTCTGCGAGCTCTTTCCCGACGCGCCGCTCTTCACGCTCCTGCACGTTCCCGGCACCGTCACACCCCCGATCGAGCGCCGCCGCATCGTCACGTCGTTCGTCCAGCGCCTGCCTCGGGCGGCCACGCGGTACCGCTACTACCTGCCGGCGTTTCCGGCCGCGATCGGCCGGTTCGATCTCTCGGGCTACGACCTCGTCCTGTCGATGAGCCACTGCGTCGCCAAAGGCGTGCGTGTACCCCCTCGCGCGCTTCATCTATGCTATTGCTTTTCTCCGATGCGGTACGTCTGGGACCTCTCGAGCGACTACTTCGGGCGCGGCCAGGGGCTGGCCGCGCGAGTGCTCGGGCCCCCGCTGGCGATGGCGCTCCGGCGCTGGGACCGAAGGACCGCCGGCGTCCATCGGTTCGTCGCGATCTCGCGGCACATCGCCGATCGGATCCGCCGCGCCTACGACCGTCAGGCGGACGTGCTCTATCCGCCCGTCGACGTGCAGCGCTTCGAGATCGCCGAGACGACCGACGACTACTATCTGGTCGTGGGCGCGCTCGTGCCGTACAAGCGCATCGACCTCGCGGTCGGCGCGGCCAATCGGCTCCGCCGGCGGCTCGTCGTCGTTGGAACGGGACCGGAAGAATCGCGTCTGCGGGCGCTGGCGGGGCCGACGGTGAGCTTCCTGGGGTGGCGGCCGGACCCCGAGATCGCCCGGCTCTACGCGCGCTGCCGCGCCCTCGTCTTCCCGGCGGTCGAGGACTTCGGCATCACGCCGCTGGAGGCGGCCGCGGCCGGACGGCCGACGATCGCCCTCGCGCGGGGCGGCGCGCTCGAGACGATGGTCGGGCTCGACGCGGGCGACGCGGCGCCGACGGCCGTGTTCTTCGCCGAGCAGACGGTCCAGGCGCTCGTGGACGCGATCGCGCGATTCGAGGGCGCCGAGCCGCGATTCGACGGCAAGGCGCTCCGCGCGCGCGCGGAAGTCTTCGACCGCCCCGTCTTCAAACAGAGGCTCCGCGACTACATCACCGCGCGCTGGAACGAGTTCCGCGCGAGGCCGGCGTGCTGAAGGCCCATTCGCGGGTCGTCGAGAACCTGGCGCTCGGCGGCGATCTCTGCCTGATCGCGATCTGCTGGGTCCTGGCGTACTGGATCCGCTTTCATCTGATGCACGTGACCGACGTCCCGCCGTTCCGGGACTACGCGCTGCAGCTCATTCCGATCCTGGTCGTGTGGGGTATCGCGTTCCGCACGTTCGATCTCTATCGGCCCAATCGCCTCGGCTCCCGGGTGTCGGAGTGGTTCGACGTCGCCAAAGCCTCGACCCTCGGCGCACTGATCCTCGTCTCGATCATGACCTTCGCGTTCCGCGGCTATGAATACTCGCGACTCGTGATCCTCATCTTCCTGGCCCAGTCGATCGTCGCGGTGAGCCTCGCCCGCGCGGCCCTGCGCGAGGCGCTGCGCTTCGCGCGCCGGCACGGCTACAACCTGCGCTACGCGATCGTGGTGGGCGGGGGCGAGCCGTCCGCCGAGGTGCTGCGCATCCTCAATCGGCGGCGCGACGCCGGCATCTTCGTGCTCGGTCTCCTGAGCGACAAGAAAGAAGTGCCCGAGAACGTGCGCTGGCTCGGCGGCATCGAGGACGTGCGCACGGTGCTCGACCGCCAGCAGGTGGACATCGTGTTCATCGCGCTCCCGCACGCCGACGCCTCGCGGCTCACCGCGGTGCTGAGCGGAATCGGCGACGATCCGATCGCGATCCACCTGGTGCCCGACGTCTTCAGTCTCGTGCCGGCGCGGGGAGGGATCGAGGAGTTCGAGATGGTCCCCTTCATCCACCTGCGGGAATCGCGGCTCTACGGCTTGAACCGCGTTCTCAAGCGGGCGTTCGACCTGGTCTTCGGCGGGCTCGGTCTGGCGGTCGCCGCGCCGATCATGCTGGCGATCGCCGTCGGGCTCAGGCTCACCACGTCGGGGCCCGTTCTGTACCACCAGGAGCGCATGGGTGTAGACGGCCGGCGTTTCAGGATGCTGAAGTTCCGGACGATGCGCGTCGACGCCGAGGCGGAGACCGGGCCCGTATGGGCGCGCCCGGACGATCCACGCCGCACGGCGCTCGGCGTCTTCCTGAGACGCACGAGCCTCGACGAGCTGCCGCAGCTCTTCAACGTGCTGCGCGGCGAGATGAGCCTCGTCGGACCGCGCCCCGAGCGCCCGAGCTTCGTGGAGGAGTTCAGGCGCCGCGTGCCCGGCTACATGCTCCGCCACAAGGTGAAGGCGGGGATCACGGGCTGGGCCCAGATCAACGGATGGCGGGGCAACACATCGATCGAGAAGCGGATCGAGTGTGACCTCTACTACATCGAGCGGTGGAGTCTCGGCTTCGACTTGAAGATTCTCCTGCAGACCCTCTGGTACGGCTTCCGTATCAACCGCAACGCGCATTGAGCGTTCTGCGGGACTGGCTTCTGGTCGCGCTCACGGCCGGCCTGGCCGCGTCCATCACGCTCTCGGAGACCACGCTGGTCGTCCTGGCCTTCCTGCTCGTCCTCGGGCCGCGGGCCGCGGGGCCGCGCGTCGGGTGGCCGCTCATCGGGCCGATGATCGCGTTCGCCGTCTGGACGCTCGTCACGGTGCTCGCCTCCACGCGGCCCGGCGAGAGCCTGGCGGCGTCGCGTGGGCTCCTCACGCTCCTGGCCTTCTATGTCGTGTTCCACGCGCTGCCGGACGCACGCCGGGCCGCGCGTTTCGCGAACGGGCTCCTGATCGCCGTCGCGATCGTGGCGCTCCTGTCGATCGTGCAGGTAGGCTTCTGTCCGACCGGAGGCTCGCTCGAGTCGAGCCACGCGGCGATCCGGCTGCTCATGCGCAAGTGCGGGCGGGCTCGGGGGTTCTTCTCGATCTACATGACGCTCGGCGGCGTTCTCACCCTCGTGCTGGTCAGCGCACTCCCGCGCGTCGCGCTGGGCGGTCGGTCGGCGGCCTGGGCGGTTCCGGCCTGGCTCGTCGGTCTCGTGTCGCTCGGGCTCACGTCGGTGCGCGGCGCGTGGCTCGGCTTCGCCGTGGGCGTCGCGGGGTGCGCGCTCGGCCTGCGCCGTCGCTGGCTCGTCCTGGCCGCGCTGGGGCTCGTCCTCGTGGGCGGGCTCGTCATCGACCCGGAATTGCTCCGGCGCGTGAAGAGCGTCGGCGATCTCGCCGACGACACGACGCGCGATCGGCTCGCGATGCTCGACGCGGGGCTCGGGCTGGCGATCGCGCATCCGCTCACCGGAATCGGGCCCGGTCAGGTCAAGAACGTCTATCCGACGGTGGCGTCCCCGGAGGCGCTGCGGCGCTCGACCAGTCATCTCCACAACACGCCGCTCCAGATCGTCGTGGAGCGCGGGCTGCCTGGTCTCGCGGGGTGGCTCGCCATCTGGGTGGGCTTCTTCGGCGCGGCGTGGCGGGTGTTCAGGCGAATTCCACCGGGTGACGAGGACGCGCGCGCGCTGGTGCTCGGCTCGATGGCGGCGATCGCCGCGTTCCTCGTCGCCGGGCTCTTCGAGTACAACTTCGGCGACACCGAGGTGCTGCTGGTGGCGCTGGCGGTGATGGCGCTCCCGTTCGTCGTCGAGCGCGATCTCGCGATCGGAGCGACGAGCTCGCGTCAGCTACGCGAATGACGGGCGCGGTCGTAGCGGCCGAGGACCTGACCGAGCGTCTCGGCCTGGATCAAGCCCTGCGACTTCATGACCTGGAAGACATCGCCCCACTTCCGCCCGCTGCGACGCTCCTGCGCGATCTGCTCGAGCGTCATCGGCGTGGCGCCGCTCGCGGACGTGTGCTGAGCCTCGAAAAGCGCGGTCGCGATCCGCTTGTTACCCGGCGAGAGTGACTCGAACGCGCTCGGTGAAGGGGCCGACGCCACCTCGGGCTGCGTCGCTGGTTTCGGCTGGGACTCGGCGGACGTTCCCATCGCTGCGAACAGCATCAGGGCGCCGAGAGTCGCGACGAACGATCGTGTCATGGGACGCTCCATCCAGTTGTTCACCCGGCACATCTCGTAATCCCGTTCTCGATTTCGAGCAGGTGCACGGCGGATGCCAGGGGCTTTCAGCGCGAGCCCTTTCCGATTTCTCGCGGACTTAGCGGAAACCGCATACGGCTGCTCGGTGGTCCCGGACTGGACAGGCTGGCGCAGTGATTCCGGGCCGATGACAAATTACGGCCAACCGAGCCACTCGCACACGCCCCGACCCATCACCCACTCGAGGTCGGCGCCCTCGAGCCACGGCAGCTCTTCGGTGAACAGGTTGACGCACTCACGATACGAGCACGGCATCCTCGTGAGATCCGTGCCCCAGAACGTGCGCCGAACGGGTTGCGATCCTTCGCGGCGCGGTTGAGTCCGACATGGTCGATCGTGAGCTTGAGCCCGGGGTGACGCTCGGCGATGCCGCGGAGCGCGTCGAGTGATCCCGGCACCAGCACCATGAGCGGAATTCCCGCGCGCTCGGCCGCCGGCCACAGCCAGTCCGCGGTGCCGTCGCTGAGCCACGGACGCTGCAGATCGGTGCGGAAGGTGAAGCGTATGCCGAGCATGCCCGGCTGCTCTTTCGACGATGAGCATGCCCAGGTCCTTGGATTTCGCTGACGTTGGGATTGAGTGACTGCGCGCCGTCGAATGGATATTATCGTGGCCTCGCTTCTCACGTCACGCGTCTGGGAGAGATCGGCATGGGCGAGGCTCGCGGCGGCATGGGTACGACGCGCAGGGACTTCTTGAAAACCGGCGGGATGCTTGCGGCCGGGATGAGCGTCGCGCCGCTCCTCTCGGCCTGCGCCACCGTCGGGGCACCCGGGCCCATCACCAACGTCGAGGAGATCAGCATCGCGGAGATCCAGGCGGCGATGACGGCGGGGCGTCTCGACGCCGAGTCGCTGGTGCAGATGTACCTCGCGCGGATCCAGGCCATCGATCGCAACGGTCCCACCTTGCGCTCGGTCCAGGAGATCAATCCCGACGCGCTCGTGATCGCGCGCGCCCTCGACGAGGAGCGGAAGGCCGGACGGTCGCGAGGGCCGCTCCACGGCATTCCGGTCTTGTTGAAAGACAACATCGCCACCGCGGACAAGATGGAGACGACCGCGGGCGCCCTGGCGCTGGTCGGCGCGCGGCCGCGCGAGGACTCGACCATCGCGCTGAGGCTCCGGCAGGCGGGCGCGATCATCCTCGGCAAGGCTTCGATGAGCGAGTGGGCCTACTTCAAATCCACCCCGGGCTCGAGCGGCTGGAGCGCGCGCAGCGGACAGGCGCGGAATCCCTACGCGCTCAATCGTACGCCGTGCGGGTCCAGCTCCGGCTCCGCGATCGCGGTGGCGGCGAACCTCGTCACGGTGTCGATCGGCACCGAGACCGACGGGTCGATCATCTGCCCGGCCGGTGTCAACGGCGTGGTGGGTATCAAGCCGACGGTAGGGCTCACGAGCCGCGCCGGCGTGATCCCGATCTCGGTGACGCAGGACACCGTGGGCCCGTTCGGGCGCACGGTCGCGGACGCGGCGGCCGTGCTCGGCGCGCTCGCCGGCGTCGATGCGCGCGACCCGGCCACGCAGGCGAGCGCGGGCAAGGCGCAAACCGACTACGTCAAGTACCTGGAGCTCAACGGGCTCCGCGGGGTCCGCATCGGCGTCCCCCGTGATGGCTACTTCGGCTACAGCCCCAAGGCCGACGCGGTCGTGAACCAGGCGATCGAGACCTTGGGCAAGGGCGGCGCGACGATCGTCGATCCCGTCAAGATCCCCAACTTCGACCGGGCCGCGCTCACCGCCGCCGAGCTCATCGTGCTGCTCTACGAGTTCAAGGCCGGGGTGAACGCGTATCTATCGGGCGTGGCGCCGGGAGCGCAGGTACGGACCCTCGACGACGTCATCGAGTTCAACAAGCGCAACACCCGGGAGAACATGCCGTACTTCGGTCAGGAGCTGCTCGAGCGCGCCCAGGCGAAGGGCGACCTCACGGACGCCGAGTATCTCGAGGCGCTCGAGAAGTGTCGCCGGCTGGCGGGCAAGGAAGGCATGGACGCCATCATGGACGAGCTACAGCTCGACGCGCTGATCGCGCCCACGACGACGCCGGCGTGGCCGGTCGATCTGGTGAACGGCGATCAGTTCCGTGGCAGCAGCGCCAAGAGCGCCGCGCTGACCGGCTATCCGCTCGTCAGCGTTCCGGCCGGCAACGCGCAGGGGCTGCCGGTCGGGATCACGTTCATGGGGCGCGCCTGGAGCGAGCCGACCTTGATCAAGCTCGCCTACGCGTTCGAGCAGGCGACGAAGGCCCGCCGTCCACCCCAGTACAACACCTCGACCCCGTAGGGGATCGACCCTTGCGCGCCGTGATCTGTCGAGCGTGGGGCGAGGTGGACGATCTCAGGGTGGAGGAGGTCTCGGCCCCGACTCCCGGGCCGGACGACGTGTTGATCGCCGTGAAGGCGACCGCGGTGAACTACGCGGACGCCCTGATGACCGCCGGGCGCTACCAGACGAAGCCGGACCTCCCGTTCAGTCCCGGGCTGGAGACCGCGGGTGTCGTGGCCGAGTGCGGACAACGGGTCACTCGGCTCAAGCCCGGCGATCGCGTGATGGCGATCCTCGCCTACGGCGGGCTCGCCGAGATGGCGGTCGCGCCGGAGGCCGAGACGTTCCCGATTCCCGCCGGCATGAGCTTCGAGGAGGCCGGTGCGTTTCCTGTCGCGTACATCTCGAGCCACGTCGCGATCCGCTGGCAAGGCCGCCTCGAGGCCGGCGAAACGCTCCTCGTCCTGGGTGCGGCCGGAGGCGTCGGTCTCACGGCCGTCGAGATCGGCAAGGCCATGGGCGCGCGCGTGATCGCCGCGGCGAGCACGGCTGAGAAACTGGCGGTAGCCCGTGAGCGCGGCGCCGACGAGCTCGTCAACTACTCGACGGAGAAGCTCACCGACCGGGTCATGGCGCTGACGGACGGCCAGGGCGCCGACGTGTGCTTCGACCCGGTCGGCGGCGAGCTCTTCGACGCGGCGCTATCGGCGCTCGGCTGGGGAGGCCGAATCTTGATCGTGGGCTTCGTGGGCGGCGTCCAGCAGATCCCCGCGAACCGTCTGCTGGTCAAGAACCGGGCTGCGCTCGGCACCTCGCTGCGCTACTTCCGCTGGCACGCGCCGGACAAGCTCCGGCGCTCGGTCGACGAGCTCCTGCGCTGGTACGAGGAAGGCAGGCTGAAGCCCTGCATCTCGCATCGATTGCCGCTCGAGAAGAGCGTCGAGGCGATCCGCCTGCTGACCGACCGACGCGCCTACGGCAAGATCGTGGTCGTCCCGGAATTGCGCGGCGACTGACGATGGAGATCCAGGTTCGCGAGCACGGCCGGCACGTCGTGATCCTCACCCTCGACAACCAGCCGCGGCTCAACGCGATGTCGCGTCAGATGATGGCGGACCTCGCGCGACTGTGGGACGAGCTCGACCGCGGAGGCTGCCGCTGCGTCGTCCTCACCGGCGCCGGGACGCGCGCGTTTTGCGCCGGCGCTGACATGAGTGGCGACCTCTCCGCGGCGCCCGAAACGGCCAAGGTCGTCAGCCACTCGCTACTCAAGCATCACGTGTTCTCGAAGCCGATCGTCGCGGCCGTCAACGGCGACTGCGTCGGGGGCGGCGTCGAGCTGCTGCTCTCCACCGACGTGCGCGCCGCGGCGCCTCACGCGCGCTTCGGTCTGCCGGAAGTGCGGTGGTCGATCTATCCGTTCGGGGGCGCGACGGTGAAGCTCGTCCAGCAGATCGGCTACGTCCACGCCATGGATCTCTTGCTGACCGGCAAGCTCGTCGACGCGGCCGAGGCCGCGCGCCTGGGGCTCGTGAACCGCGTCGTTCCGGCGGAAGGGCTCATGGCCTGGGCGCTCGAGACCGCCGAGATGATCGCCGCGAACAGCCCCGCGGCCGTGCAGGCGGTGAAGCGCCAGATCAGCTCGACGATCGCCGAGCACGCGCTCTCGCGCGAGGCGCTCGAGCAGGAGCTCGGTGACCGCGTGCGGGCGAGCGCTTACTTCCAGGAGGGCGTCGCCGCCTTTCGCGAGAAACGCCGGCCGAACTATGAGTGAGTAAGGTGGGGGGCAGTGAGGTGGGGGGGCCCCGAGAGGACACAAGGCGCGCACTAGGTGACGCCTCTTCGTAGGCCGCGGGCGCCGAAGAGGAGCAGCGCCGCCGCGACCCAGGCGAGCGCGCCGTCGAACAGGAACGCGCCGGGGATGCTGACCGCGGCCAGGGCGCCGCTGGCGAGCGGGCTGGCCGCCGTGCCGATCTGAAGCCCGAGGCCCAGCCAGCCGAA
>WNGJ01000530.1_pt1 | contig 41629 bp, 38 predicted proteins | sample 5400611 | NCBI WGS metagenome assembly WNGJ01 (sample SAMN13153375, study PRJNA577476) | soil metagenome | isolation source: 40 cm soil or saprolite under Garry oak tree replicate 1 | place: USA:California | collected 2016-06-15
CGATCCCCTGCTCCCCCACCACCAGCACCACCCCGCCCACCCCGCCCGCGGCGGCCGCCACCACATCCGCCAGCCGCGCCAGCTCGCCAGCACGCCCCACAAAACGCTCAGCAGCCACGAACAAGGATCGTAATGCCCGACCCGCCCCGGCCGCGGAGATACACCCCGTCACTCCCGGTTACGCGCCGGTAACCAGATTTCTTCATCCTGGCCCTACCCGTGCCTGCGCGTCCCGAGATCGAGCAGGCCGCGGGCGCGCAGGCGCCAGGTCATCGACTGCACGTCGAGCACTGCGAAGTTCCGCAGCCTGCCGTCCGCGCACAGGCCCGTCACCTGCACCGGCCCGTAACCGAAATCGCAGGTGCGCTGGTAGGCACGATGCAGGTGACCGTGCATCAGATGTGACGGCCGCACCTTGCCGACGATGCGCTGCAACCGCTGCCGGTGGGCCGCGTCGCGCGCAAGATCCTCCGGCGCCCACCAGGCCGGTGGCCGGGGAAAGTCGTGGACGACGCCGGACGGGCAGTCGTGGCACACCATCACGTCCGCGGCGCCGCCCGCGATGACGGCGGCTTCCTGCTCGCCGGTTATCTCTTCCTGCGGCCACCAGTCCCGGCCCTCCGTGCGGCCCGCCCGGTCCAGGCTCACCCCGCCGCCGCAAGCGAGCCACCGGCGGCCATGCCAGCACCAGCGCAGGCCGCGCGGCAGGTGGAAGATGTTCGGCCGCACGGCCACGCGCCCGTCCGCGAGCGTGGCCTCGGCCATCCGCGCCAGTTGCCGGAAATCCTCATGGTTGCCGTCGATGAACCACAGTTGTGCACCGACGGCGTCCAGGGCGCCGTCAAGGCTGGCCAGGTAGCGCTTTCCAGCCGCGTCCGGCCAGATCCCGAAATCGCCCAACTGGAGGATCAGCCGGACATGCTGGCCGGCGAGAAGCTGGGGGACTCGCCTGATCACGTTGAGCGCCCAGGCCTGGTCGCCGTGCCAGTCGCCTGCGACCAGGACGCGCTGCGGCGGCCCGTTCAGTTCGCCGCCCGGGCGGGTTGCCTCAGCCATGCTCGCCAGCTATAGCAGATCCGCGGCCCGCCGCGACGGTCCGCTCCGCCTGCGCCGTGGTCGCGTTTGGCCGAAGCGCCGTCACCGCGGCACAGGGCCGTCACTGCCGCCAGCGCCGGTGCGCACCCGGCGGAGCCCGTTGCCACCTGCGAACCGCTGCCGCACCCTGTGGCAGCGGTTCGGGCTGCGCCACGCCCGGGACGGACGGCCCCCGGGGTCTTCCGCACCAGCGGTCGGCGCATCTGCGGCAGCCGTTAAGAAGCGATATCGGCGCACGTGACTGCTTGTGACATCGCGCCGGCGGCGGCGGCCGCTGGCCGGGCAAATCGGCAGTGATCTTCTGCTGGCTGAGCCAGGCCGGGCCGGACCTGCGTCATCGTGGGCCTGGGCGCCGCCGGGCGGGCGAGCTCGCCTCGCCGCCCGTTGGAGTCAACCCCAGGGTTGAGGCGGGTGTCATCCCGGACCCCAATCCCTGGGCCGACGCGGCGAATGGTGCCGCGCAGCATGCTCAGCGGTATGAATAACACCACGTACCTGATCAACGCGATCCTCGTCCTCCTGGTCGTCCGGCAGATCCGCGAACACCGCCTCGACCTCACCGCCCTCGCCGTTCCCGTGCTCGCGGTGGGCGCCGCGGCGGCCTTCTTCCTGCACTCGGTGCCCGGGCGCGGCAACGACATCGCACTGGAACTGATCTGCCTCGCCGCCGGCGCCGTCATGGGCGCGCTGGCCGGCCTGACCACTCACCTGCGCCGCGGCGGCGGCAGGCCGCTCGGCCGCGCGGGGTGGCTGGCGGCCAGCCTGTGGATCGCCGGCGTCGGCGCCCGGATGGCCTTCGCCTTCGCCGCCGGCCACGGCGCCGGTCCGGCGATCGGCCGCTTCAGCGTCGCGCACCAGATCACCGGTTCGGACGCGTGGGTGGCGGCGCTGGTCATGATGGCGCTCGCCGACGTGCTCACCAGGCTGGCCGTGCTGTACCTGCGCGGCCGCAGGCTCACGCAGGCTCACCGCAGGCCCGGTTTCCGCCCGCCCAGCGATCCCGGCCGGCACCCGTGCCTGATCTCGCCTGCCAGCCCGCCGCGCGCCACACTGTGTCCATGAAGGCACGGCTGGCCGCGGCGGGCTTTGTCCGTGCTGCCGCGCGGCCCGACTCCGCTTCCCGCGCCGCTGGCGGCCTCGGTTCGGCTGACGACGCGGAGCATGCCTCCGCTCGGGTGGCGGCGGCCCGGTCTCGCGCGAGCGAGCGCCGGGACCGGCAGTGGCTGGTGCTACGGCCGCTTGGCCTGGCCTTCATCGCGTTCGTTGTAACGGTGAGCCTGCAGACCCGCCCAGCGCCCGGTCCGCAGGGCGCTCGGCTGGCCGTGAGCATCGCCCTGGCCGTCTACGTCGCCGCGGTCCTGGCAGCGACCGCCAGCCCGTTGGCCCGCCGCGGCGTTGCCGTGCAGACTGTCTTGATCGGGTTGATCGGCGGCTGCGGGGTGGCGCTCGCAGTTTTGCAGCCGCACGGGCCGGTCGAGCTAGCGGCCAGCATCGCCGTCTGGCTCGCCGCAGTCAGGATGCCGCTGGTGCTGGCCAGCGTCTACGCGGGAGCGGTCACGGTTGCCCTTGCCGTGGCGATCGCGTCAACTCAGCACCCGGCGCTCCGGTCGGTCGTATCCGTCACGCTGCTATGCCTCCTGCTGGCGGTCACCGGCCGGTTCATCCGGCGCGGCCGGGAGGGCCAGGACCGCACTGAAGTGCTCCTCGCCCAGCTTCAGGACGCGCGCGACGCCGAGGCAGCCGCGGCGGCGCTCGCCGAACGCAGCCGCATCGCAGGCGAGCTGCACGACGTGCTCGCCCACTCGCTGTCCGGGCTGGCAATACAGCTTCAGGGCGCGCGCAAGCTCGCCGAGCGCGAGCCGGTGAGCGATGATCTCCGCACGGTGATCGGGCGGTCGGCGGAACTGGCCAAAGCAGGCCTCGCCGATGCGCGGCAAGCCGTCGGCGCCCTGCGCGGCGACCGGCTGCCCACGCTGGACCAGCTAGGTGCCCTGGTCAAGGATTTCCGCAGCAACACAGGCGCGGACGCCACCCTCCGCGTCGACGGGACGCGCCGGCCGTTGCCGACGGAGGCAAGCCTGGCGCTGTTCCGCGGTGTCCAGGAGGCCCTTACCAATATCGCCCGTTACGCGCCTGGCGCCACTGCCACCATCACCCTGTGCTACGCGCCGGGCCGCACGTTCCTCACCGTCGAGGACCACGCTGGCCGGCCCGAGGCCGGCGCAGCCGCTGACCCCGGCCCGCCGGTCCTCGCCGACGCTGGCGGCGGACACGGTCTGACGGCCATGCGTGAGCGGGCCAGGCGCGCGGGTGGCACCGCACGGGCCGGCCCCACCGCCGACGGGTGGCGCGTCGAGTTGGAGGTTCCAGCGTGAGGCCGGCCGAGCCGGCCAGCATCCGTGTCCTGATCGCCGACGATCAGCGGGTCGTCCGTGACGGGCTGACCATGCTGGTGTCGCTCATCGACGGGGTCGACGTCGTCGGCTCGGCCAGCGACGGCGAAGAGGCCGTCCGGCTGGCCGAGGCCCACCAGCCCGACGTGATCATGATGGACCTGCGGATGCCGGGCGTCGACGGCATCGCCGCCACGGCGCAGGTGAGCCAGCGGCTGCCGAACGTCCGGGTACTTGTGCTGACGACCTATGCCGACGAAGCCGCGATCCTCCCCGCGCTGCGGGCCGGCGCGCGCGGCTACCTCACCAAGGACGCCAGCGCCGAACAGATCGAAGCGGCGATCCGCGCCGTGCACGCGGGCCAGACCCACCTCGATCCCGCCGTACAGGAGCGCCTCGTCGCGGCGGTCACCGGCCAGCCCGCGGACGCGTACCAGACCGATCCCGGCCACAAGCCGCCCGACGGGCTTACCGCCCGTGAAGCCGAGGTGCTCACGCTGCTGGCGTCGGGCCTGAGCAATGCCGAGATCGCCCAGCGGCTGTTCCTCAGCAACGCCACGGTGAAAACTCACATCAACCGGATCTTCGCCAAGACGGGTGTCCGCGACCGCGCCCAGGCCGTCAGGTACGCCTACCGGCACGGCCTGGCGACGCCCGCCCCGTGACGCCGCCCCGTGACGCCCGCTCCGTGACGCAGGTGAGGTATCGTTGCCGTCTCAGCAGCGGACGCGGCGGGGAGGTGAGACCCATTACCGCCAGCTCAGGCCGGGTGCTCTCACCTCGTGACCGTGCCGTCAAGCCGGTATAGGTGACCGGGAGCGCCCACTGGACTCCCGAAAGGCGCTCATGCCAGTTTCTCCGCCACCGCACGACCTGTCCGGCATCGTCACCAGGCTTCGCGCGGCCGGCTGTGTGTTCGCCGAGGACGAGGCGAGCCTGCTCGTCTCCGCGGCGCGAACCCCGGCGGATCTCGCCGCCATGGTGGACCGGCGCGCCGTCGGCCTGCCTCTCGAACACGTCCTCGGCTGGGCGGAGTTCTGCGGCCTGCGGATAGCCGTGGACCCCGGAGTCTTCGTACCGCGTCGCCGCACCGAGTTCCTCGTCCGCCAGGCCGCCGCCCTCGCCCTCGCGCGCCGGGCCGCCAGCCCCGGCGGGCAGGTGCCCGCCCGGCCACGAACTGTGGTCGTCGACATGTGCTGCGGCTCGGGCGCGATGGGCGCGGCGCTGGCCGCGGCGCTGGCCCCAGCCCTGGGCAAGGTCGAGTTGCACGCAGTCGACATCGACCCCGCCGCGGTGCGGTGCGCCCGCCGCAACCTCGCCGCCGTTGCCGGTCATGTCTGCGAAGGTGACCTGTACGAACCACTGCCCGCCATGCTGCGCGGCCGCGTCGGCCTCCTGGTCGCCAACACGCCCTACGTACCCAGCGAAGAGGTCCGCCTGCTGCCCGCCGAGGCCCGCCTGCACGAGGCGCTGGTGGCGCTCGACGGTGGTTCGGACGGGCTCGACATCCTGCGGCGGGTGGCCACCGGCGCACCCGCATGGCTGGCGCCGGACGGTTACCTCCTGGCCGAGACCAGCGAGCGCCAGGCGCCCCAGGCCGTCGAGGCCGTCGCAGCCAGCGGCCTGACCCCGCGGGTCGTCAGCTCCGACGAGCTCAACGCCACCGCCGTCATCGGATCCAAGCCCGCTCTCCAGAGCGGATCGGGTAGTTGGGCAAGACAGCCGACCCAGTGATATGGCCTCCGCACCCGCTCAGCAGCCGGTGGCCGGCTCGCGTGAGTAACGGCAATGCGCCCGCGCCCTGCTCTCCGGTTGAAACCGAGCACGTTGTTCCACACAGGGACGAAAAGGAGCGGCCCGATGACTGCGCACCCCGTCCATGACAGCGATCCCGACGACCCGGTTGAGATTCTGCGCGCACTCCCTGAGGAGCACCATGCGCAGTTGCTGGCCGAGTACGCCGCCGCTGTGGACAGCGCTCGCCGCCCTGAGCAGTTCCGCCAGCTTCACGAGCTACTGCGCTTGTGGCGCCTGCGTGCGACCGCCTGTTGCAGCCCCGGCTACGAGCAGCGCCTGGATGCCGCCCGCGAGGGACGCGCAGCAGGCTTCGTCACCGCCGAGCAGGTGGTTCCGGGCTGGCCCGGCGGCCGTCAACGCCGGTGAGCTACCGGGTTGAGTTCGGCGGTGGCGCCCAAGTCCAGTTCCATAGTCTGCCAAAGGATGCACGCGAGGCCCTGATTGAACGAGCCGTCGAGCTGGCCGACCGTCCATGGGATGACGCTGCCATACGCCCCCCTGGCGGGGACACGAGATTCCGCGAGACGGTCTTCGGCGCTCACCGGGGTTAATGGCACGACGATCTTGTCTACTTACCGAGCGTCGTCAACAGTTCAAGGTCCTTCACGTTCGCAAAGATCGCATCATGCGCTACGAGGGGAACCCGTAGCCAGACTGCTGTCGCGGCGACCCAGCGGTCCGCCTCGTGCTCCTTCTGGCCCAGACCGTGCCCGGTCCTGACACACCAGGCGCGGAGCGAGGCATATGCCTCTGCGAGGTGGGGCCCCGGCCACACGATCTCCGCTCGGGCCACCTCGTACTCCAGCCGCCGAAGCCGGTCCGGGCCCCATCCAGCCAGCCTGGCGCCATACCCAAGTTCGGCAACGGTGACGAACGAGATGACCGCCGGCCGGCCTTCAAGGAGTGGCCGGTAACGCGAGGTCAGTAACCTTCCGCTTGGTGTCAGGCGTGCGCCGAAGACTCCGGTGTCGATGACGACCGGACCGCGCAAACCGGCGTTCATGCGTTGAGGATGGCGGCAAGGAAAATGCGATCCTCGTCTTCTGTGAGGTCGTCCATGAGTACGTCCTCATCGGGCGGCAGAGGCCGCGCCGCATCGAGCACGTCGTCCTTGTCTCGCTCCACGGTCGTCCCCTGGGAGCCCGACCCGGGTACTTCCGGCTCTGACATCGCACACCTCCGTCCCTGCCATCAGAGTACCCACGGCTAACGAGCAGTCGCCCCGGGACGATCTTTGGGCCGGGGCCTTCACATGTCAGAGTGGATCAACGCGACCGATCTCCGCGATGATCCTTGCATAGGCTTCAGACAACTTTCTCTGCGTACCAGGATCATACCCACTGATGAGCACTGGGTGCCTTGGCTCGGGTATATGAACTGCTGATGCCAGATTCGATCACGTGTAACCACGACCGGCTCGTCAATATCGTCAAACTGGTCGGCCGTGATATCAACGATTAGGCCATCCTTCTCTAGCCAGGCATGGGAGTGAGTGTTACTGTCACGCTCGCCTCCGACATAATCCCATACACCTTGAGGGTTATTCAGGCGGGGATGCCAGGCATGTGGCAAATTTCCGGTTAGCGGCGCGCCTACGTGAAAGGCGGCCTGCTTCTCGAAAGGATTGGGTTACCATACTCAGTCCCACAGAAACAGGCCGCGCATGTATCATTGAATTCGCGTGCGAGTCGCCGGATTTCATCAGGAGATGTAGACTGGCTCACTTTGTCGGTTCCTCCGTTGCAAGCCTACGCAGGAGATTGGCGAGCATGATAACAGCGTCGGCGGCAATCCCAGCGCTCACCCGTGATGGCGTCTTTTGGTGCTTCACTTTATGTGCCAGCTCTATCGATGCCGTGACCAGTTACGGAATGGTAGCTGTGGAAGCTCTATGCCGACGCGGCGCAACGTGGCGCGGAGGGCTTTCAGCGCTACCAATAGATCGTCGTCTTCCATATATTTACTTGCTTTGGTGCCGTACGCCACAAGTTCTCGGTGTATAAACCTGGTGAGGGCGGCTCCAGCATCAAGGTCGGAGACGTCAGTAAGCGGGCCTTGTCGTAGCTGCTCAAATAGCTCGCTCTTTGGAGTAATGCCTTACAACGGCCCAAGGGTCATTTTCCGCAGATTGAAGTGGCTCAAGAAAATCGTCAGGTCTCATATCCTTGTACTACGCTCCTAAAGCGCAAAGAGCCCCCGTTATGGGAGCCCTGAGCCTGCAAGCGGATGTTCTACAGGTCGTGACGTCCGGTCTTCAAGGTACGGATGAAGCCCCGCCATTGCTCGGCCGTGAAGATTAGCTTCGGTCCTCCTGGGTCCTTGGAGTCGCGCACGGCCACGACGGTACCGAGGTCGGCTATCTCGACGCAGCTCCCGTTACCGCCACTTCGGGCGCTCTTGCGCCACACTGCGCGGGACAGGTCAGGTTCGGTCATCCCGCGCTCCTCTCTGATGCTCGTCATACCATCTCCTCTGCCGCTCTCCTGAGCATATCGCCGCTGGCCTGCGGGCTGAGGGCGGTGGCACGCAAGTAATCGAACACCTGGACGTAGCGGCTGACGGCCTCGGGCTCCTCCAGGAACAAGGCACTGGCCATGTTCTCCAGGTAGACGACATCGGGGTCAACGGGCTCAGGGAAGCCGAGAATCTCGAACGAGCCGACCATGGCACCGTGCGCGCCAGCGGCGTAGGGCAAGACCTGCACCATGACGTTGGGCAGGTCGTTGGCCTCGGCCAAGAAGCGCAGTTGTTCGGCTGTCGTGTCCCGGTCGCCGACGAGCTGGTGGACAACGCCTTCGCCCAGGACGGCGGAGAGCTGCAGCGAGCGTTCTTCGGTCACGCGGCGCTGACGCTCGTGGCGGACGACCACGCGGCGGTCAATGCCCTCTGAGGTATCGGTGGGCCGGAAAGCCTGGATAACGGCGCGGGCGTAGGCCTCGGTCTGGAGCAAGCCGGGAACGAGCACCTGCTGATACGTGCGTAGGGAGGCGGCTTCGGCTTCGAGACCGATGAAGTGGCTGTACTCGCTTGGCAGGACGTCACCGTAGGAGTGCCACCACCCGCGTTGGCGAGCGTCGCGGGCGAGCTGGATGAGGGCTTCGCGCTGAGCCTCATCGGTGACGCCGTAGATGTCGAGCAAGTCACGTACGTCACGAAGGTTGAGGCGGGTCCACTGGCCGGTCTCGATGCGGGTGACCTTGGTGGGGTGCCAGTCGAGGCGTCCGGCCACGTCGTCGCGGGTCAGGCCAGCCTCGGCACGGAGGCGGCGAAACTCGGCTGTCAGGCGCTTGTGGCGGACGGTGGGACTTCTGAGCGACCGGGCAGGCATCCTCCTACCTTCCAGGTACTTACACGATGCGACTTACACAGTGTAAGTTGCTCGGTGTGAGTTGGTGAGTGCTGGGAGCAGCATAGCCGGGAGCCAGGGTCGGGTGATCTGAAATGAGCGCAGAGACCGCGGTACTCGACGTGTTTCCGCCGGAGTTACGACGGATGCTCGACACGGCCAGGCGTGAACTCGACCGGCATGTCCCCAGCCACGGCTGGTGCGTGGTGTGTCATCTGCCTTGGCCATGCTCACGGGTGGAGCTGGCGGCGTTCGCCCTGGAGGCGGTGTAGCTCGTGGAGGGCAGGACGAACTTACCGCTAGCGGCTACCCCACAAGCGCAGGACCGGCGTCGCAGAGACGGCGGACACTCCTCTGTCGCTAGAGCAAGCGTCCGTTTGTCAGGCTGTGGCGTCGGTCCTGCTTCCATCTATCAGCTCGGATATCTCTAGGTAGGGGGCCATGACGACCACCAAGGCAGCAACCAAGCGCGTTCGCTACAGCGCCGATGTCAACACGACCTTTCTTATTGCCCTACTGCGGCGGTTCCCGGAGTGGGCGATCTGGCTTCCGAAGCAAGGTCAATGGACGGCGGTACGGGCGCAATATGGCGCTCGGCCCACGCCCCAAACGGCGCTCATTTGGGTGCAGGCGTCGTCGGCCGGGAAGCTGTGCGCCGAGCTGAGGCGGGTCGAGCGGCGGCTGCGGGCCGAGGTGATAGCGCGGGCAAAAGAACTAGCCTACGCGGCCAGGTCGTCATGAGCACTCACGCCGTGACCGACTGGCCGCTCCGGAGCTTCCTGGCGCTAGGGCCACTGCCTACGGCCGTGCCGTGTGCCCGGCTGCATGCTCGCATAGTGGTCTCGGAATGGGGTCTGACCGACACAGCTCGGACCGTTGAACTCGTGGTGTCCGAGTTGGTGACGAACGCGCTGCGAGCGTCCGTATACCCAGATGGAACACCGAGGTACGAGAATGACGTGGCCGGTATGCCGGTCATGCATCTGCGGTTGTTCTGTGACCGAGTGCGGGTCGTGGTTGAGGTATGGGACAGCAATCCGGGAGCACCGGTTATAGGACAGGCCAATCCCGATGACGAACGCGGGCGGGGCCTGATGCTGGTTGAAGCTCTGTGCGAGCGATGGAGCTGGGGCACGGCGACGGGCTGGCGGGGCAAGGTCGTATGGGCTGAGCTGAGGGCGGAATGAGCATGACATCCACAAATCGCGAACGGCCACTCGTCGTTGGATATCTTCACATTTGACCGCATCTTCGTGGACTCTGATGGTGTGGCCACGCCGCAGCCCACACCGGGCGCAAAGGCCTTGCGTGAGGCCCCAACCCGCGCCCGCAGGCCTGCCGCTGCCGGTACGACCAAGCGCGTCCAGGCTCGCAAGTTCCAAGATCACAACACAAAACCCGTCACTCCAGGTCGGTGCGGGTTCGAACGAACTCTATTTGGATGGAGCGGGTGAGGGGAATCGAACCCCCACTGTCAGCTTGGGAAGCTGATGTTCTGCCATTGAACTACACCCGCGCGGGCTGGGCGGGCGCCATGGTCACGAGGAGCCGTGGCGCTCCCGCACTGCCGTTGCCCCGACATCGTACCGGAACCGGTAGGTTGCCAGCGTGCTCCTCTCCGACCGCGATATCAGGGCAGAGATCGAGTCCGGGCGGGTCAAGGTCGATCCCTACGCGCCCGAACTCATCCAGCCGTCCAGCGTGGACGTACGGCTCGACCGCTACTTCCGGGTGTTCGAGAACCACAGGTATCCGCACATCGACCCGGCGGTGGAGCAGCCTGACCTCACCCGCCTGGTGGAAACCGCGGACGAGGAGCCTTTCGTGCTGCATCCGGGGGAGTTCGTGCTCGCCTCGACCTACGAGGTGGTCTCGCTGCCGGATGACCTCGCCGGGCGGCTGGAAGGCAAGTCGAGTCTCGGCCGGCTGGGGCTGCTGACGCATTCGACGGCGGGCTGGATCGACCCGGGCTTCTCCGGTCACGTCACGCTCGAGCTCTCGAACGTCGCGACGCTGCCGATCAAACTGTGGCCGGGCATGAAAATCGGCCAGCTCTGCCTGTTCCGGTGCAGCTCACCGGCCGAGCATCCGTACGGCTCGCCGCTGTACGGCTCCCGCTACCAGGACCAGCGCGGGCCCACGCCGTCGCGCTCCTACCTGAACTTCTACCGCGCGAAGATCTGACCATCCGGCAGGCGCCCCCGTGCTGCGCCACCGGACGGCAAACCCGGCTGGCCAGTTCAGGGCACAGGCGCGGGGCGCGGCCTGCGGCGGCGTGACACCGTGCGGCCGCCGTTCGGGATAAAGATCCGTAAGCACCCGTGGATGATCAAGGTGCAGGTTTGATCTTGGCGGCGCATGCCGTGTTGCCGCCATGGTTGTCCCGCAGGGGCTGTCGCCCTGTGCCGTGCCCGCCGGGGGTCTGGCGGGATGAGGCGGTGTGATCTTGGGATGGTCGTAGCCGGGCCGGCCCGGGGTGGCCGGGGCGGCGGCTGGCGCGGGTGCGCGGGGCGGCGGCTGGCGCGGGTGCGCGGGGCCGCAGGCAGCGCGGGGGCGGAGGCCTGCGGGCAGGGTGGCGGCGGTGACCCGCGGGCAGCGCGGGGGCGGTGACCCGCGGGCAGCGCGGGGGCGGTGACCCGCGGGCAGGGTGCGCGGGCGGCACGGTTGATAGATGGTGTCGATGAGTGCGTCGGCTGTCTGCGGCCCGGCCGATATGTGTCCCAGAATACGAGATTGATCTTTCCATATTCTGGGATCTTCATGATCACGGTCCCTCACCCGCGCCATATGCGGGTGAGGGACCACGATCAACAGGACACGCCGGTAGCCGGTCGGCAGGACCCGCAGCTGATGCACCCCACCCGGCCTGCGGCCCGGCCCAGCGCACCGCTCTGCGCACTCGCTCCGCGGCCCCGGCCCGGCGCACCCTTCCCCGTTTCCAGCTCCGCCACTCGCGCGCGCCACCGTGCCTCCCGGCCGCTCGCGCCACCACCCCGATCCCCCCATGGCCCAGCGCCCGGGGGCGCCGCCCCGCCGCAAGCCGCCGCCGCTCGCCCAGAGGCGGCAAGATCGTCTCAAACGTCGCCGCCAGCGAACCCCCCGAACCCCTCCAGTCCGCCCATCCACGGTAATGACGTCTAATACCAGAACCCGCACGTTGTGCCCGACGCGTCTTAATAACTGCGTTGGGTGGCGCCCGTCCGGCGCAGCGGGAGCGCGGGTGGTCGCACCCAGCACGCCAGCCAGTTACCGACTGGTAGGTTACTCAGCTTCCGGGCGCGGCTGACCCGCTGCCCGGCTGGCCGCCATCGGGCGGCGGCGGCTCACCGTTCGGCGCGGCAGGCTGCTTCACCGAGCGCATCAGCAACTGGGCGACGTCGACCACCTCGAGCGACTCCTTCGCCGCTCCGGTGCCCTTCTTCTCCGCTATCGCGTCACCCAGCATGACCAGGCAGAACGGGCACGCCGTGGACACCGTGTCCGGATCGGTGCCGAGCGCCTCCTCGATGCGCTCGGCGTTGATGCGCTTGCCGATCCGCTCTTCCATCCACATCCGGGCGCCGCCCGCCCCGCAGCAGAACCCGCGCTCGCGGCACCTGTGCATCTCCTGCGCCCGCACCCCGGGCACGTTCGCCATGATCTCGCGGGGCGGTGTGTACACCTTGTTGTGCCGGCCCAGGTAGCACGGGTCGTGATAGGTGATCTTCTCCTCGACCGGGGTGGCGGGGACCAGCCGTCCCTCGGCCACGAGGCGGGCCAGCAACTGGGTGTGATGGATCACCTCGTAGTCGCCGCCGAACTGTGGGTACTCCCTGGCAAGGGAGTTGAAGCAGTGCGGGCAGCTCGCCACGATCTTGCGCACCCCGGCCTCGTTCAGCGTCTCCACGTTCTGCTGCGCGAGCATCGAGAACAGGAACTCGTTGCCCATCCGGCGGGCCGGGTCCCCGGTGCACGCCTCCATCGGGCCGAGCACGGCGAACGTCACACCAGCCGTGTGCAGCAGTTCGGCGACCGCCCTGGTGGTCTTCTTCGCCCGGTCCTCCAGCGCACCGGCGCAGCCGACCCAGAACAGGTACTCGACGTCATTGCCGATCTTGCCGTCGACGACGGGGACCTCGAACGCGAGATCCTCCATCCATTCGGCCCGCGCCATCTCCCCCATGCCCCAGGGGTTGCCCTTGTTCTCCAGGTTCTTCAGCAGGGTCGACGCCTCGGCGGGAAAGCTCGACTCGATCAGCACCTGATGGCGGCGCATATCCACGATGTGGTCGATGTGCTCGATGTCGACCGGGCACTCCTCCACACAGGCGCCGCAGGTCGTGCACGACCACAGCACGTCCGGATCGATCACGCCGCGGCTGGCCTCGTTCCCGACAAGCGGCCGTGCCGCCTCGGCCTTGACCGCCTCGGGCAGTTGCTCGCGCGCCTCGTCGGAATCCGCGAGCAGGTAGGGGGCCTTCGCCAGGGCGTGGTCGCGCAGGTCGAGCATGACCATCTTCGGTGACAGCGGCTTGCCGGTGTTCCAGGCCGGGCACTGGGACTGGCACCGGCCACACTCGGTGCACGTGGCCATGTCGAGGAAACCCTTCCAGGTGAAGTCCTCGATCTTGCCGCGGCCGAAGATGTCGGTGTCCGGGTCCGCCTCCTCGAAGTCGAGCACCTTGCCGGCCGAGCGCATCGGCTGCAGCGCGCCGAGGCCGTCCGGCCGTCGCGCGAAAAGCACGTTCAGCGGCGCGATGAAGATGTGCAGGTGCTTGGAGCGCACCACGATGACCAGGAAGGCGAGCATCACCGCGATGTGCATGAGCAGTCCGGTCGTCTCCAGCGTGTCGTTCACGCCACGGCCAAGCGGGTGCAGCGCCGCGCCGGCCAGGTGGGACATGAACGCGGCGCCGTTGAACGGGAAGTTGCCCGCGTTGACCGACGCGCCGCGGAACCAGAACATCGTCAGGATGACCAGGAAGATCATGAACAGGATCAGCCAGGCCCCGCTGAGGTGTGAGCCCTTGAACCGGGACTTGCGGCCCTGCCGCTGCGGTGAGTCGACGATCCGGATGGCCGCGAAGACGATGATGCCGGCGAGCGCGGCGAGCGCGATGAAGTCCTGCAGGAAGCCGAGCACCGGCCAGGCACCGATGCCGGGGATCTTGAAGCTCTTGCTGAACAGCGCGCCGTACGCCTCTATGTATACGGTCAGCAGGATCACGAAGGCCCAGAACACGACGAAGTGCGCGAGACCGGGAACCGTCCACTTCAGCAGCTTGCGCTGGCCGAACACCTCGGTGACCTCGGCCTTGGCGTCCCGGCCGGGGTGCCGCCTGGCAGCCTCGAGGCGCTCGGGCGCCGGCTGGCCACTGGTCGCGACACTGTACAGCCACCACACCCGCCAGCCCGCAAGCGCCAGCGCGATCGCGGTCATGGTCATGCCGATGACGATTCGCAGGGTCACGAGGGCCTCCACTACGGCGTTCGGTGCCAGCGTACGCTGCAGGCACAGCGCTGTCTGATCTTCCAGCCGCCGGGCCGGGTACGCCAGAGGCGGACACTACCGATCGGTAGCTTGCGGTCCTCGCCCGGGTCGCCCGGTCGTCGCACGGGGGTCCGCCCGGTCGTCGCACCGGGGGCGGACGGTGCCGCCATGCGGGCATAAGGAGGGTCCCGGCGACAAGGCTCCATGGGGGCACACGCGCCCTATCGCCGGGACCTCCGGCCGGACGGCGCGCCGCAGCCCCGAATCTGGCCGCTCCGTCCGAGCCTTAACCAGCCCGCTACTGCTCAGGGTGTGGAATGGGCAGCCTCGGCGGCAAGCTGGCGGGGCTTGGGATGGGCAGGCGCTTCGGCAGGATCGTGGGGACGGGCTGGCTTGTGGGCAGGGCGGCCGACAGTGACGGCGGCAGCGTGATCGGCAGCGATGTCGGCAGTGGCGCCGACGGATCAGCCGGCAGCCTGGCCGGCAGGTGCGAGGGCAGGCCAGCCGGATAACGGTGCCGCAACGCACGCAGCAGACCGTGGCAATACGCGCCCGCCTTTGCCTCGGTCCCGCCCACGGCTGCGATCAGGGCGCCGAACTGGTGTGCGATCTTTGGGCGCGGCACGCTCGGTTGCTCCGATTCGGCCAGGTAGGCCATGCAGACACCGGCCAGCGACGCGATGCCGTACGCGGCCTTGGCCGGCGGCGATCCGGCGGGTGAACGGGTGACGGCTGGCCGGGCGCTGGCAGCGGCGCCGCCGATGAGGCTGTGCAGTGCGGACGTCTGGGCGGCGGCCCAGACGCCGCCCGCAGCGACGGCAGCCAGGGCTGCCGCGGCGACCTTCATCGTCAGGACCCTCGCGAACGCGGTCTTGAGCATCGAGTCTCTCCGTGGCCGGGCGGGCGGTGCGAGATGCGCGCGTAAGAACGCGGCCACCGCCGCCTCCTCGCCAGCGATCTCGCCGCCCCCGGCCGTGCCGCCGGCCGTCACGCGTTGCCCGGCTGCGGGCGCGGCCGGGGGCGCGGCCACGGCCGCGACCGCGAGCAAGCGAACCAGGTCATCCGGCGCGGCCTGAGGATCAGCCGGGCTACCGCCGAGGATCCGCTCGGCCGTGGCCCTGTCGATAGCCCTGTCGATCCTGATGACCCGGTCTGGGCGGCGTGCGCTCATCTCATATCCTTCAGCGCCGCGGGGCCAAGACGTGTCACACCCAGTGCGGTACTCGCGCCGGTTTCCTCGAAATGCCTGGCCAGCCTGCGCAGGCCCCGGTAGGCCGCGGTGCGGACCGCGCCCGCGCGCTTGCCCAGCACCCGCCCCGCTGTCTCGGCGTCGAGCCCCATCACAACGCGCAGCAGCACGGCCTCGGCCTGGTCTCGCGGCAGGCTTGCGATCAGCGCTATGGCCGCGTCGGAGGAAACCGCGGCGAGCGCGTGCTCCGCCGTGTCCTCGCCCGCGGCCCGGTCGGCCAGCGTCTCGACGGGCACGGCACTGGAAGGCCGGCGCTGGCTGCTGCGGAGATGGTCGAGCGCGCGATGGCGCGCGATCGTCGCGGCCCAGCCGCGGAAGGAATCGAAATCGCCGCTGAAGGACCGCATGTCCCTCGCGATCTGCAGCCACGCCTCGGCAGCGACGTCCTCCGCGTCGTCCGCCACGATGGCCCGCAGGTAGCGAAGCAGGCGCGGCTGGACGTCACGGAACAGCAGGCGGAAGGCTTGCTCGTCGCCCGCCTGCGCAGCCTGCACGGCTACGGAGAGATCCACGTCCGGGCGCTGGCGATCAGTCCGCGCAGCCCGCGCACTGCTCGGCTTCGCGGCACGGCTCATTCAGCACATGATGCGCCATCTCGGCCAGACACATGCTGTTCTCGGGAACATGGACGCAAATACCACTATTAGGGGTATTTGCGCTGTTCAGGGTGGCTTTATGGGCGCAGGCGCGCGTGCCGCAACCCCGATCCCGGCGGCTGCCGCGGCGGCAGCCGTCAATGTGGCGCCTTCGTGGTGTGTGGCGACTTTCTGGTGTACAGCCACAGCGTCATGGCGTCGGCACGCCACGCCCCGGCCTGCCCGAACCCCATCCTCGTCAGGGCCGGGGGCACCGCGGGCACAGCTTCCACCTCGATGACCCACACCCGGCTGGCACGTGCCAGCCGTGCCGCAAGCTCGCCGGGCGGCGCTTGCGTGCCGCCGAGGTTTCCAGCCCCGGCCGGCGCCTGCCGCAGGGATATGTCGTGCAGCCTGGTGAACGCCTGCGGGTAGGCGAGGGAGTCGGTCCGGGTGCCCGGGTTGTCGTAGATCACGGCGTCCGCGGGCCTGGCGTGCACGCGCAGGATCTGGGCGGCGGCACGGATATCGTCGCCGTGCCCATCGGGCTGGCGGATCGCCTGCTGCACCGGCAGCCCGAGCAGCGCGAGCAGCACCAGGCCGGCGATCCGCCAGAACCTGTTCAGTGCGGCAAGCCCGGCGCCCGCCAGCATCGCGACCGCCGGCAGGCAGAACACGAGATACCGGGGCTGATAGGCGGGAGCGATCTCCGACAGGCCGAACAGCAGCGCCGCCGGGACGAGCAGCCACGGTGCGCTCAGCCAGACGATGCGCCGCCGGGCCGGCTGCCCGCGGCGGCGGGGGCCACCCCGCATGACGGCGAGCACGCCGAGCAGGCCGATCAGCACGAACGACGCCGCAGAACCGGCCAGTCCGGTGCCGAGGGCATAAAGCTCGGGCCAGCCCGGCCGGTGCCTCAGCAGCCACGCGAACTGCGTACGCTGCCGCCAGGCAAGCAGCCCGATCGGCGCCGCCACGACAACGGCGGCCGCCGCCGCGACCAGCCAGCCCTTCAGCGCCCCGGCACCCCGCCCCCCAGCAAGATCCCCCGGCTCTGCAAGATCCGGCTCTCCGGCAAGATCGCCCGGCTCTCCTGCAAGACCCACCCACCCTTGGGGGCTTTGCCCTACTGCTGATTCTGGCGGGTTGTCAAGGCCTGGGGTAGGGGTGAACGGGATTCTGGGGACAACTCGCCGTCGCTGTGGACAGCCGCCCGCGTGCGCTGTTGCGGGCGGGCGGCCCGGGCGGGCGGCCCGGCGGCGCCTGGCGCCCAGCGTGACGGCGCCCAGCGTGACGGCGTGCGCGGCGACGATCAGCAGGCCGAATATGTTCAGCGACGCGAGGAGGGCCAGCGATATCCCATACCCCGTGAGCCAGCGCCGGGCAGGTGTGACGATCATCCGGACGAGCAGGTAGCCCGCAAGCACCGCGATGGCCGTCACCAGTGCGTACGACCGTGCCTCCTGGCCGTACCTGCTCGTCATCGGCAGCACGGCGAACGCGAGCGCGGCGCACAGGCCCGCCCGCCGGCACCCCAGCCGCCGGCCGCATGCCGCGATCCCGCAGGCCGCGCCGGCCATCGCCATCGCTGACGGCAGCCGCACGACCACCTCGCCGGCCCCCACGAGGTGCACGAGCGGCCACATCAGCAGGTAATACGCGCCATGGACCGCGTCCACGTGGCCAAGCATCCGGATCAGCTCAGGAAACGGCCGATGCGTCGCCGACAACGTCGCCGCCTCGTCACGCCAGAACGACGCCCGGCCAATCCCCCAGATCGTCACCGCGAAGGTCGCCAGGCCGGGCAGCGCCAGCACCCAGCCGTGCCACCTGTCACCCGGGTCATTGCGCCGGGCCCGGGCTGCCGCGGCCCGGGCGCGGCTCTGCGCGGCGGCGAGATCCCGCAATGGCCGCACCGACCCGGTCACCCGCATCTCCCGCCAGCCCGATCAGCGCGTTACTGCCATCGCCAGCCGCCGCCGACCGTGTCCGCCGCTCCCAGCGTGTCATCCACGCCGGGACATCGATCCGCACGCCGTCAACATGTACCAGCAACTCCGTCTCTACGCCATTGGCGTACGGCACCGCACCCGTGGATGTGGTGTTGCCGTCATCATCGAACGGCCGCAGGTGCCCTTGAGCGCGCGTGGACGACGCGCTTTCGGCCAGCGCCGCGGAGCCGCCTGTCATCGCCGGATGATGGCCGGGTGGCCGCAGGGCCGGTGGCCGCAGGGCACCGCACAGGTGCGGCTACATTCGCATCCACGGGTGCGGGCCGTGGCCGCTTCCGCCGGGCCGGCAGGTCGGCGCGAGGGCGGCGATGGGGCCAACCTGGACGGACTCGGCGAGCGCAAGCCGGGATCATTTTGCCGCGGTCGCGGGGAATAGGGCCGGGCGCCGGCAGGGTTGAGCCAGGTGGACTCAATTGATTTGACACAAGGACGAGTGGACGGCAACCTTGGGGCCGAGCCACTCAACACCACCAAACGATCAAACTAAGGACTGCTCATGGCACGTGCGGTAGGGATTGACCTGGGGACGACCAACTCCGTCGTCGCGGTCCTCGAAGGTGGGGAGCCCACGGTCATCGCCAACGCGGAGGGGTCACGGACCACGCCGTCCGTGGTTGCGTTCGCCAAGAACCAGGAAGTGCTCGTCGGCGAGGTCGCCAAGCGGCAGGCCGTCACCAACGTGGACCGGACCATCCGGTCGGTCAAGCGCCAGATGGGCACCAACTGGTCCGTCAAGATCGACGACAAGAAATTCAGCGCACAGCAGATCAGCGCCTTCATCCTGCAGAAGCTCAAGAGGGACGCGGAGGCCTATCTCGGCGAGAAGATCACCGACGCGGTGATCACGGTTCCGGCGTACTTCAACGACGCCCAGCGCCAGGCCACGAAGGAGGCCGGGCAGATCGCGGGCTTCAACGTCCTGCGGATCATCAACGAGCCGACCTCGGCGGCGCTCGCCTATCACCTGGAGAAGGAGAGCGAGGCCACCATCCTGGTCTTCGACCTGGGCGGCGGCACGTTCGACGTCTCACTGCTCGAGGTCGGCGAGGGCGTCGTCGAGGTGAAGGCCACCAGCGGCGACAACCACCTCGGCGGCGACGACTGGGACCAGCGCGTCGTCGACTGGCTGGTCAGCGACTTCAAGAACGGCCACGGGATCGACCTGTCCAAGGACAAGATGGCGCTGCAGCGGCTGCGTGAGGTCGCGGAGAAGGCGAAGATCGAGCTGTCCAGCTCGACCGAGTCGCAGATCAACCTGCCCTACATCACCGCCTCAGCCGAAGGCCCGCTGCACCTGGACGCCAAGCTGACCCGCGCCGAGTTCCAGCGCATGACCTCTGACCTGCTCGACCGGTGCAAGGGCCCGTTCCACCAGGTCATCAAGGACGCCGGCGTCAAGCTGAGCGAGATCCACCATGTGGTGCTCGTCGGCGGCTCGACCCGGATGCCCGCGGTCGTGGACCTGGTCAAGGAACTGACCGGCGGCAAGGAGCCGAACAAGGGCGTCAACCCGGACGAGGTTGTCGCGGTCGGCGCCTGCCTGCAGGCCGGCGTGCTCAAGGGCGAGGTCAAGGACGTCCTGCTGCTCGACGTCACCCCGCTGTCGCTTGGCATCGAGACCAAGGGCGGCATCTTCACCAAGCTCATCGAGCGCAACACGACCATCCCGACCAAGCGCTCGGAGATCTTCACCACTGCCGATGACAACCAGCCGTCGGTGCAGATCCAGGTCTTCCAGGGCGAACGTGAGATCGCGCAGTACAACAAGAAGCTCGGCATGTTCGAGCTGACCGGCATCGCGCCGGCGCCGCGGGGCGTGCCGCAGATCGAGGTCGCGTTCGACATCGACGCCAACGGCATCGTGAATGTCAAGGCGAAGGACCTCGGGACCGGCAAGGAGCAGTCGGTGACCATCTCCGGCGGCTCGGCGCTGCCCAAGGACGACATCGAGCGGATGATGGCCGAGGCGGAGAAGTTCGCGGAAGAGGACCGTCAGCGCCGCGAGGAGGCGGAGACCCGCAACCAGGGCGACACGCTCGCCTACACGACGGAGAAGTTCCTCGCCGAGAACGCGGAGAAGATCCCCGCCGACATCAAGACCGAGGTCGAGGACGCGGTCAAGGAGCTCAAGGAGGCCCTCAAGGGCACGGACGTCGAGGCGATCAAGACGGCTTCGGAGAAGACCGCCCAGGTCAGCCAGAAGATGGGCACGGCGATCTACGCCCAGTCGCAGAGCGCGCAGACCGCGCAGGAGGGCGGTGCCTCCGCCAGCGGCGGCCAGGCCCCGGGCGCGGGTGAGGACGAGGTCGTCGACGCCGAAATCGTGGACGAGGGCAAGGACAAGCGAGACTCAGGGGCTGCCTGATGACGTCGCGTGACGACACCGATGCGCGGCCGGTCATCCGTGACCGGCGGCGCATCGACCCAGTGACCGGGAACGTGCGTGAGCCCGCACAGAGCGACAGCACGGACGACACCGCCGCGGCTCGCGGGCAGGAGCCGCATGCCCCAGGGCACCCGGCCACCGCGGCGGACGCCGCCACCGCGGCGCGACTGGCGGAGCTCACCACGCAGCTCGCCGACCTCGGCGCGCAGCTCAAGGAGCGCACCGCTGACCTGCAGCGGGTGCAGGCGGAGTACGCGAACTACCGCAAGCGAGTGGAACGGGACAGGGTCGCGGTCCGCGAGCAGGCGCTCGCCAACGTCATCGTCGAGCTCCTGCCGATCCTGGACGACATCGGCCGGGCCAGGGAGCACGGCGAGCTGTCGGGCGGGTTCAAGTCCGTGGCCGAGTCGATCGAGGCGGCCGCGGCCAAGCTGGGTCTCGTGCGCTACGGCGAGCACGGCGAGCCGTTCGACCCGAACGTGCACGAAGCCCTGATGCATTCATACTCCAGCGAGGTGACCGAGCCGACCTGTGTGCAGATCCTCCAGCCCGGATACAAGGTGGGCGGCCGGATCCTGCGGCCGGCCCGGGTGGCGGTGGCCGAACCCGGCGTCGAGCAGGGCGAGGAGCCGTCCGGTACACCCCAGGGCCAACGTCACGGGCCAGCACAGCAAGAGCCGGAGACGCCGCAGGATCGCGGCAGTTGATGTCGCGGGAAACGGGTGAGAACAGGCCGTGAGCACGAAGGATTTTCTCGAGAAGGACTACTACAAGGTCCTCGGCGTGGCGAAGACCGCCAGCGCGGCCGAGATCAAGCAGTCATACAGGAAACTGGCCCGCAAGTACCATCCGGATGCCAACAAGGGGGACAGCAAGTCGGAGGAGCGCTTCAAGGAGATCTCCGAGGCGTACAACGTGCTGTCCGACGAGAAGCGGCGTAAGGAGTACGACGAGGCGCGGACGCTGTTCGGCGCGGACCGCTTCCGCACGCCGGGCGGTCCGGGTGGCGGCTTCGGCGGTTTCGATCTCGGCGACCTGTTCGGCTCGCAGGGAACCGGCGGTCGGCTCGGCGACCTGCTCGGCGGCATGTTCGGCGGCCGCGGCGGCACCCAGCAGCGGCCCCGCCGCGGCGCCGACGTGGAGACCGAGGCGACGCTGTCGTTCGGCGACGCAGTCGACGGCGTCACCGTTCCGCTGCGGCTCACCGGCGAGAGCCCCTGCCCCACCTGCCATGGCACGGGCGCGAAGTCGGGCACCGTGCCCAGGGTCTGCCCGTCCTGTGAGGGAACCGGCCAGGCCAGCAGGAACCTCGGCGGTTTCGGCATCTCCGAGCCGTGCAGGGAATGCCGTGGCCGCGGGCTCGTCGTGGACGACCCGTGCCCGGCTTGTGCTGGCAGCGGCCGTGCGATGAGCACCCGCACGATCCAGGCGCGCATCCCCGCAGGCGTTAAGGATGGCCAGCGGATCAGGCTCAAGGGCAAGGGCGCCCCGGGCGAGCGTGGCGGGCCGGCCGGCGACCTGTACGTGCAAGTCCACGTCACACCGCATCCGATCTTCGGCCGGTCCGGCGACAACCTGACCATCACGGTCCCCGTCACCTTCCCCGAGGCGGTGCTCGGCGCCGAGATCAAGGTGCCCACGCACCACGGCGTCCCGGTAACGGTACGCATTCCGCCCGGCACGCCGAACGGCCGCACCATGCGGGTGCGCGGCCGGGGCACCCGCCGCAGCGATGGGACGACCGGCGACCTGCTGGTCACGGTCGAGGTGGCGGTGCCGCAGGGCGTGAACGGCAAGGCGGCCGAGGCGCTCGAGCAGTTCCAGCAGGCTCTGGGTGGCGGTAACCCAAGGGACGGCCTGCTGCAGCGGGCGCGCGGGAGCTGACATGACCTTGAGCGACCCTTTCGGTCTTTCCGATGACACCCCGGTCTACGTCATCTCGGTGGCCGCGCAACTGTCCGGGCTGCATCCGCAGACCCTCCGCAGTTACGACCGGCTGGGGCTGGTGTCCCCGGGACGCGCGGCCGGGCGGGGCCGGCGCTACTCGCTGCGCGACATCCTGGTGCTGCGCGAGGTTCAGCGGCTCTCTCAGGAAGAGGGCGTGAACCTGTCCGGCATCAAGCGGATCCTCGAGCTCGAGCTTGAGCTCAGGAAGATCCGGCTGCTGACCGCCGAACTGCGGGCGGAGATCGCGCAACTGCGGGCAGAGCTCGAATCCACCCGCGCCGTCGCCGCCAGGCTCGCCGGGCTGCGGCGGACCGTGGCGGAAGGGGCCGAGCTGGTCCCGGTGCACCGAACCGGTACGGCGCGCCCGATGGGGTGGCAGACGACAAATGAGTCAGGAAATACGTGATGGATGAAAAGCTGACGCGCAAGAGCCAGGAGGCGCTCTCCGCGGCGGCGCGCCGGGCGACCACGGACGGCAACCCGCACATCGATCCCGCGCACCTGCTCGTGACGCTCATCGAGCAGCCGGGCGGCACCGCCGCGCCGCTGCTTCGCACCATCGGCGCCGACCCCGCCGACGTCCGGCGCGGGGCCGAGGAGGTGCTTTCCAGGCTCCCCCGCGCCAGCGGTCAGACGGTCAGCGTGCCCGGGATGTCGCGGCAGCTTGCCACCGTGCTCAACACCGCCGCGCAGCGGGCACGCGGACTGCAGGACGAGTACGTGTCCACCGAGCACCTTCTCGTCGGGCTGGCCGCCGACGGCGGGGACGTCGCCGGGCTGCTGCGCCGCGCGGGCGCGGGCCCGGACGAGCTGCTCAGCGCGTTCGAGAAGGTGCGCGGGAGTGCCCGCGTCACCTCGGAGGACCCGGAAGGCACCTACAGGGCACTCGAGAAGTACGGCGTCGACCTGACCGAAGGCGCCCGCGACGGGAAGCTTGACCCGGTCATCGGCAGGGATGCCGAGATCCGCCGTGTCATCCAGGTGCTGTCCCGCCGGACCAAGAACAACCCTGTGCTCATCGGCGAGCCGGGGGTCGGCAAGACCGCCGTCGTGGAAGGCCTGGCCCAGCGGATCGTCGCGGGTGACGTGCCCGAGTCACTGCGGGGCAAGCGGCTGGTCGCGCTTGACCTCGGCGCCATGGTGGCGGGCGCCAAGTACCGTGGCGAGTTCGAGGAACGGCTGAAGGCCGTGCTCGCCGAGATAAAGGACAGCGACGGCATGGTCATCACGTTCATCGACGAGCTGCACACGGTCGTGGGGGCCGGCGCGGCCGAGGGCGCGATGGACGCGGGCAACATGCTCAAGCCCATGCTCGCCCGCGGCGAGCTTCGCATGGTGGGCGCGACCACGCTGGACGAATACCGCGAGCGGATCGAGAAGGACCCGGCGCTCGAACGGCGCTTCCAGCAGGTGTACGTCGGCGAGCCCTCCGTGGAGGACACGATCGCGATCCTGCGCGGGCTCAAGGGCCGGTACGAGGCGCACCACCAGGTGCAGATCTCCGACGCCGCGCTGATCGCCGCCGCGACCTTGTCGGACAGGTACATCACGGGCAGGTTCCTCCCGGACAAGGCCATCGACCTGGTTGACGAGGCCGCGTCGCGGCTGCGCATGGAGATCGACTCACGGCCGGTCGAGATCGACGAGCTGCAGCGGATCGTCGACCGGATGAAGATGGAGGAGATGGCGCTCAACCGGGAGGACGATCCGGGGAGCAAGGCACGGCTGGAACGGCTGCGCAGCGACCTGGCCGACCGGCAGGAGCAGCTCATCGCGCTAAGCGCCAGGTGGGAGCGTGAGAAGGCGAGCCTGAACAAGGTCGGCGAGCTGAAGAAGCGGCTCGACGGGGCGAAGGTCGAGGCCGAACGCGCGCAGCGGGACGGCGATTTCGAGACCGCCTCGCGGCTGATGTACGGCGAGATCCCGGCCCTGGAACGCGAACTGGCCGAAGCGGGCGGCGCGAGCGCCCAGGCCGCCGGTGCGAGCGCCGGCGCCGCGGCGCCGGCCGGCGACCTTGACGGCGGGCCACCGATGGTCAAGGAAGAGGTCGGCCCGGACGACGTCGCCGAGGTCGTGTCGTCGTGGACCGGTATTCCGGCTGGGCGGCTGCTCGAAGGCGAGACCGGCAAGCTGCTCCGGATGGAGGACGAGCTCGGCAGGCGGCTGATCGGCCAGGCCAGGGCGGTGCGGGCGGTGTCCGACGCGGTCCGCAGGGCCAGGGCCGGGGTGGCGGACCCGGATCGGCCGACCGGGTCCTTCCTGTTCCTCGGCCCGACGGGCGTCGGCAAGACCGAGCTGGCACGAGCGCTGGCGGAGTTCCTGTTCGACGACGAGCGCGCCATGGTCCGCATCGACATGAGCGAGTACGGCGAGAAGCACTCGGTCGCCCGGCTCGTCGGCGCGCCGCCGGGTTACGTGGGATACGAGGAAGGCGGCCAGCTCACCGAGACCGTCCGGCGCAGGCCCTACTGCGTCGTCCTGCTCGACGAGGTGGAGAAGGCGCACCCCGAGGTCTTCGACGTCCTGTTGCAGGTTCTCGACGACGGGCGGCTCACGGACGGCCAGGGACGCACGGTCGACTTCCGCAACACCATCTTGATCCTCACGTCCAATCTCGGCTCGCAGTTCCTCGCCGACCCGGCCCTTGACGCGGCCGCCAGGAGGGACGCCGTCCTGAGCGTCGTCCGCACCACGTTCAAGCCGGAGTTCCTCAACCGGCTCGACGACGTGATCGTGTTCAGCGCACTGTCCACGGAAGACCTCACCAAGATCGTCGACCTGCAGGTGGACAGGCTGGCCAAGCGGCTCGCGGACCGGCGGCTGACGCTGAACGTCACCCCCGCCGCCCGCGAGTGGCTCGCGCTGACCGGCTTCGACCCGGTCTACGGCGCGCGGCCGCTGCGCCGGCTCGTCCAGTCCGCGATCGGCGACCAGCTCGCCAGGTCCCTGCTCGCGGGCGAGATCAGGGAAGGCGACGAGGTCCTCGTCGACCGCGACGATGCCGCCGACGCCCTCACCGTGCGCCCCGCTGCCCGGGTCGGTTAGGCGCTGCGGCGGGTCGCGGCCACCGCACCTGGGAACGAACCTGCTCCTTAACGGCTGCCGCGGATGCGGCACCCACTGGTGCGGAGGATCCCGGGGGTCGCCCCCCGGGCGCGGGCTAGTCGATCAGATGGTCGTAGCCGTCCTCTGGCAGGCCGAGATCGTTCCTGATCCGGTACCGCAGGTTGAGCAGCATGCGCAGCTCGGTGCCGGCCTCACCCGCCAGAGCCGACTGCGGCACGTCGGTCGCGCCCGCGGGCAGGCACAGCTTGACGCCCGCGGTCACCCATTCGAGCGCGCCGGGCAGGTCGGACTGCTCGAGTAGCAGTTCCCCGACCAGGTCGCACAGCCGCGGGTCGCGTGCGCCTTCCGCCTTGAGCCGGCCGACGAGCATGGCCGCTTGCTCAGGCTCGCCGAGCAGGTAAAACGCCCGGGCCAGCGGCACTCTGGGATCGACGAACGTAGGGCCGCCGTCGGCGATCGCGAGCCTGAAGGCGTCGGCCGCCTCCGCCGGGTCATCGGCGAGCAGCCACTGCTCCCCGGCCCGCAGGTACGCCTCGGCCCGGGACATTCCGGCATCCGGTTCAGCCGTTCCCGCGAGCCGGGACATCCGCAGGGCCGCCGTCACATGGTCGCCGCGGCGTGCCGCGTCGAACTCGATCGCGTCGAAGAGATCGTCGGTCAACTGTGCCACAAGCTGACGCTACCCAGCCTTGCCGCGTTTTCAACGCCGGACGGCTATATGGGGTCAAAGCCGACACATAACAAATGGGTAAGGAAGTACTTCCCACCCGAAAAAGCCGCAGTAACCGGACGTTCCGGGGCGCGTTTACGACACTTCCGGGTGGGAAGATGGCCGTAGCCTTATGGTCAGGCCGTGTTATTGCCGCTGGCGGCGGGAACGTTCGAGCGCGTCCCAGAACCCGCGGCGCAGCGCGTGCCTGACCTCGTCGTGCAGGAGAAAGTCAATCGGCAGCGCCGAGCCCTGCAGCAGCCGCGCCTCCAGGTCGGACGGCATTCGCGGTTTTCTCGCAAGCACCGCCTCCAGCCAGAGCGCGGGCTGGTCGCGGGCCACGGAACTGCCGAAGTCCAGGCCCTCGGCGTGCGCGGCCGCCGTGGCGTCGGCCAGCGTCGCGGCCGGCGGGGCAGCCGGACGTTGCGCCGCGGCAGGCACCGGCGCCTGCGCCGCCAGCCTTGGCGCCTGCGCCAACGTCGGCGCGGCGTACAGCTGGGGCTGCATGAGCTGCCCGGGAGGAAGGCCCCCCACGCTCCCCGCATGCGCGGGCGCCGCATGCGACGGCGCGGCCGCGAGCTCGCGGCGGGCCGGCAGGCCCGGCTGGGGATCCGGCTGGGGATCCGGCTGCGGGCCCGGCGGGGGACTCCGCTGGGCCTGGGTGACAGGTTCGTACCCGTAGGCGGGCGCGGGCGCCGATGCGGTGTAGATCGCCGGGGGGGCCTCGGCCGCCTGCACATGCCCGTTGACGACCGGCGCACCCGAGCGCACCGCCGGGTACTGGTCGTCGTACTGCGGGCCGGTGGCGGCGATCAGGCTCACATACGGCCCGAGTTGCGCGCCGCTTATCTCGATGATGGCGTCACATTCCTGGCGGAGCTGCCGGGAGATCGTCCAGTTGCCGTCGACCGCGATGTGCGCGAGCGTGACTCGCACGCCCAGATCCTGCACGTCCGCGATGACGTGAACCAGATCCTCCTCGGCGCTTACGATGACCGCGTCACTGATGGCGTGGTTGCGGGCCAGGGTCGACAGGTCGCGGTTGATCTCGGTGTCCACACCTTCGCGCCTGCCCGGGCGCATCCGGCCGAGCCGGAGCTTCAGGCCCGGCAGATCTGCGAGCGCCTCATGATCAGGGGAGCGGCGGCCCTCGACCGCGACCTCATACCAGTAGCACCGCAGCAGCGCAGGCCCGCACCGCTCACCAGCGAGAGCGCTGAGAAACTGCAGCAGCCCGGCGTAGTCCCAGGAAACGGACTCCCGCCCGCGAGTCCTGTGTACAGCCATTGCGCCATCCGCCAGCAGGTAGCCCGCGTCCACGAACAGCGCGCAACGATCCACGCGACACCGTCCTTCCCTCGACGCGGGACCTTACCAGCGCCAACACCGTCACCGTGGAGGGGCCGCGACCAGAGCACGGCCGCTCCCACAGCGTAATGAAGTCCGCTCTCGGCGTAAGCGTTTCCGGCCATTCGACAAGTCTCGGCAGAATGCCTCGCATGCGGCTTCTTGTGCTTGGGGGCACCCGGTTCGTGGGGCGCGCCGTCGTCGACGAGGCACTTCGGCGCGGCCACGACGTCACGACGTTCTCACGAGGGCTGAGCGGCGAGCCGCGGCCCGGTGCCGAGGCTTGTCACGGAGACCGCACGAAGGCGAGCGACCTTGCCGGACTGGCGAAACGAGACTGGGACGCGGTCATCGACACATCGGTGCTCGCGCCGGCCCATGTCGCCGCGTCGGCAGGCGTTCTCGCCGGCCATGCGGCCCACTACACGTACGTCTCGAGCCTGCGCGCGTACCGCGACTGGCCCCGGGCCGGTGTGGACGAGGACTCACCGACCCACGAATGCTCCCCTGACGCGACCGGTGACCTGGAGTACGGCCGACTCAAGGCGGGGTCGGAGCGTGCGGTCACACGGGCGTTCCCCGGCCGTTGCCTGCTGGCCCGCTGCGGCGTGATCGTCGGGCCGCACGAAAGCCCGCCGCGGCTGCCCTGGTGGCTTGGGCGCGTGGCGGCGGGCGGCCAGATAGTCGCGCCGGGGCGCCCCGATGACCCGGTCCGCCTCATCGACGTGCGCGATCTCTCGGCCTGGATCATCGACAACGCGCGCAGGCGGATGCCCGGCGCGGTGGATGTTCCTGGGCCGGACCGGGCTACCATCGGCGACCTGCTCACCGCGTGCGTGTCCGTCACGAGATCACGCCGTGGCGGACCGGATCCGCAACTCGTCTGGGTGGCGCACGAGACGCTGCTGCAGGCCGGCGTGCAGCCCTGGTGGGAACTGCCCATGTGGGCCCCGGCGACACCGCAATGGGCGGGCACCTGGCAGGTATCCGGCGAACGGGCGCGGATGACCGGCATCCACTACCGGCCGCTCGTCGACACCGTCCGTGACACATGGACCTGGCTGCGCCAGGAAGCGCCCGCAAGCCGGACCACAGCCGACTTCCCCGCCTCGGTAGGTCTCAACGCTGCCAAGGAGCGCAAGCTCCTGGCCTCATAGGCTCACCCCATGAGCGACCGCCACGAGCTTTTGCAGGAAATCCGGGCGAAGGCGGTGCTGCACGGCGACTTCACGCTGTCATCAGGCCAGCGGGTCACCCGGTACATCGACCTTCGCCGGATCCTGCTCGACGGCCGCATCGCGCCGCTGGCCGGGCGGGTGCTGCTCGACGCCACGGACGACCTCGACTTTCAGGCGGTCGGCGGCCTCACGCTCGGCGCTGATCCGGTCGCGCTCGCGATGCTGCATGCCGCGGCGCGCCGCGGCCGGGCGCTGGACGCCTTCGTCGTCCGGAAATCCGGAAAGGCACATGGCCTGCAGCGCCGGATAGAAGGCCCGGACGTGGCGGGCCGCCGCGTGCTCGCGGTCGAGGACACGTCCACGACGGGCAACTCCGTGCTCACCGCGGTCGACGCGCTGCTGGAGGCGGGCGCCGACGTCGCCGGCGTCGCGGTTCTGGTCGAGCGCGGCGCGCGCCAGCGGATCGCGCAGCGCGGCCTGCCGTACCGGGCCGTTTACGAGCTCGCCGATCTCGCCGTCGAGCCGCGCTAGCCGGGGACATGATGCCACCCGGGACACCGGGTCCCTGGTGGCCCGCGGCCCCGGCAGGGCGCCTGAGATGAGACCCCCGCACGGTCCGCCAGGCGGCGCGCGCCCAACCGGGGCGGGTCAGTTCTGCACGGACAGGATCCACGGCGCCGTTGCGGCGGGTGGCTGCCGCTGGCCGTGCACGAAGACGTCCGCGCAGTGCGGATCGCTGATCTGAATCTGCAGCGGCACCTGCGCGAACACAAGTTTCGTACCCAGTGGCACGACGTTGTTGTCTGATTGCAGAATGTCGTTGCTCGCCGCGTTCTTGACGAATACCATGCAAGGCTCACGGATGATCCTGATGAGCAGCACCGGCGCGGCGGGCGAGCTTCGCTGCACGGACGCCGCCGGCGAGGACGTTGCCGCGGACGGCGTCGGAGTCGGCGTGTGGGACGGCTGTTTGCTCGACAACGCGCCGCGCAGGGCGAACACGCCCATGACCACAAGAGCGAGCGCAGCCACGCCGACCACTCCCAGTAGCAAGTAGCGGCCCATGCCCCGTGGATCTGATCGGTGACGGCCCACAAGGGGGAGAGTAGCCCCTGATGGGGCCACAATCGATGCGAGCGGCGGTTTCCCGCGGCAGGTTGATGACTTCGCTGGGACCGACGCTTGCGAGATGCCGCGTTTCCCCGCTACCTACGCCTCGGGGATACTGAGGGAGCGCCACGGAGCGCACCCAGCAGCGGAGGGAGTTGACCCGATATGCCGATCGCGACCCCAGAGGTCTACGCGCAGATGCTCGACCGGGCCAAGGAGCACGGTTTCGCGTACCCCGCGATCAACGTCACGTCGAGCCAGACCCTCAATGCCGCCCTGCGCGGTTTCGCAGACGCGGAAAGCGATGGAATCGTGCAGGTGTCGACCGGCGGCGCCGAGTATCTTTCCGGCGCCGGGGTCAAGGACATGGTGACCGGCGCGGTCGCGCTCGCCGTCTTCGCCCGCACGGTCGCGGACAAGTACCCGGTGCACATCGCGTTGCACACCGATCACTGCCCGCCGGGCAAGCTCGACGGTTACATGCGCCCGCTGGTCCAGCTGTCGCAGCAGCGGGTCGCGCGGGGCGAAGGCCCGATCTTTCAGTCCCACATGTGGGACGGCTCCGCGGTGCCCCTGCCCGAGAACCTCCGGATAGCCGCCGACCTGCTCGCCGGGTGCGCCAAGGCGAAGATCGTCATGGAGCTGGAGATCGGCGTCGTGGGCGGCGAGGAGGATGGTGTCGTCGGGGAGCTCAACGAGAAGCTCTACAGCACGCCCGAGGACGCCCTCGCCACCGCCGAGGCCCTCGGCCTGGGCGAGCGCGGCAGGTACATTCTGGCCGCCACGTTCGGCAATGTGCACGGCGTCTACAAGCCGGGCCACGTCAAGCTGCGCCCGTCGATCCTGAAGGAGATCCAGGAGGCGGTCGGCGCCAAGTACGGTGTCACCAAGCCGTTCGACCTCGTCTTCCATGGCGGATCAGGCTCCGCGCTCGAGGAGATCAGGGAAGCGATCTCCTACGGCGTCGTCAAGATGAATGTGGACACCGACACGCAGTACGCGTTCACCCGGCCGATCGCCGGGCACATGTTCACGAACTACGACGGGGTGCTCAAGATCGACGGTGACGTCGGCAGGAAGAAGGACTACGACCCGCGCGCCTACGGCAAGGCAGGCGAGGCCGGCATGGCCGCCCGCGTGGCCGAGGCGTGCGAGGACCTGATGTCGGCCGGGAAGCGGCTCGGCTGAGATGAACGGCGACAACCTCCTCGCGGGCCCGCCGCCCGTCCTGCTCCAGGACAATCCCCGGGCGCGGCAGGCACTGGACGCTGGCACCGAGCCGGCCGCCGTCGCGGCCGAATTCCCCGCCTGCCTGGCGGCCTGGGCAGCCCTGGCGACGCGGGCGCTGCGTGAGGGCGAGACGGTCGCGGCCTATGCGTACGCCCGCACCGGCTATCACCGCGGTCTCGACCAGCTGCGCAAATCGGGCTGGCGCGGCCAGGGCCCCATCCCGTGGCAGCACGAACCCAACCGCGGTTTCCTGAGTTCGCTGTATATCCTCGGCCGGGCGGCCGCCGCCATCGGCGAGGACGACGAGGCGGCGCGGTGTGAGCAGTTCCTGTGGGACAGCAGCAAGGAAGCTGCCCTCGCGTTCGCGGAGAACAGAGCCGAGTGAGGGAAAGGGGTTGGCGCTGTGCCTGCCGTGGTGCTCGCGGGCGCCCAGTGGGGCGACGAGGGCAAGGGCAAGGCGACCGACCTGCTCGGCGACAGCGTCGACTACGTGGTGCGTTACCAGGGAGGCAACAACGCCGGCCACACGGTCGTGATCGGGGACGAGACCTACGCGCTGCACCTGCTCCCGTCCGGGGTCCTCTCGCCACAGGTGATCCCGGTCATCGGCAACGGCGTCGTGGTCGATCCGGCGGTCCTCCTGCGCGAGATCGATGACCTGCGCAAGCGCGGCGTTTCCTGCGATCGCCTGCTGATCTCGGCCAACGCGCACCTGATCATGCCGCATCACCGGGCACTCGACAAGGTCACCGAACGGTACCTCGGCGAGGCCAGGATCGGCACCACGGGCCGCGGCATCGGCCCGGCGTACGGCGACAAGATCGCGCGGATGGGGATACGCGTCCAGGACCTGTTCGATCCCGGCATCCTGCGGCAGAAGCTCGAGCTCGCGCTGCGTGAGAAGAACCAGCTGCTGACCAAGGTGTACAACCGCCGGGGCATCGACGTGGACACGGTCGCGGCCGAATACGTCCGTTACGGCGAGCAGTTGCGCCCGCACGTGGCCGACACCGGCCTGGTGCTGAACCAGGCGCTTGACGAGGGCAAGGTCGTGCTGCTCGAAGGCGCGCAGGCGACCATGCTCGATGTCGATCATGGGACCTACCCCTTTGTCACTTCGTCCTCGCCGACCGCGGGCGGTGCGTGCGTGGGATCCGGTATCGGCCCCACCCGCATCACCAAGGTCATCGGCATCTTGAAGGCCTACGCGACGCGGGTCGGCGCCGGCCCATTCCCCACCGAACTGCACGGCGCGCAGGGTGAGTATCTGCGCAAGGTCGGCGGGGAGTATGGCGTGACGACGGGCCGTAGCCGGCGCACCGGCTGGTTCGACGCGGTGGTCGGCAGGTATTCGACGCGCGTCAACGGCATCACCGACTACTTCGTGACCAAGCTCGACGTGCTGTCCGGTCTGGAGAAGGTGCCGATCTGCGTGGCCTACGAGGTCGACGGGACCCGCCATTGCGAGATGCCGATGACACAGACGAGCCTGCATCACGCCAAACCGGTCTACGAGTACTTCGACGGCTGGTGGGAGGACATCTCCGGCGCTCGCTCCTTCGGCGAACTGCCGCCGGCCGCGCAGGCCTATGTGCGGGCGCTGGAGGAAATGATCTCCGCGCCGGTCGCCGCGATCGGCGTCGGGCCCGGCCGGGACCAGACGATCGCCGTCCGCCCGCTCATCTGAGAACTGGTCTGGGGGCGCCCGGCCGTGCCAGGGCACCGCGAGCGGTGGCCCCCGGGCAGGCGCTGGCCGGTACGCTCACCAGGTGCGGGTCCTCATACTTGGCTCGGGCGGGCGGGAGCATGCGCTCGCCCGCGCCCTGAGCCACGACCGCGAGGTCACCGGGCTGCACGTCGCGCCGGGCAACGCGGGCACCGCGGCGATCGCGGACAATCACGGCGCCGACCCGGCCGATCCGGCGGCCGTGACCGCGCTTGCCAAGCGGCTCGCACCGGGGCTCGTCGTCATCGGCCCGGAGGCGCCGCTCGTCGCGGGAGCCGCCGACGCGCTTCGCTCGAGCGGCTTCGTCACCTTCGGCCCCGGGGCCGCGGCAGCCCGCATCGAAGGATCGAAAGCCTTCGCCAAGGACGTGATGGGCGCGGCCGGCGTGCCGACCGCCGCGGCGCTCGTGTGCGACACGGCAGGTGAGGCTGCGGAAGCGCTCGATCATTTCGGCCCACCGTATGTGGTCAAGGACGACGCCCTCGCCGCGGGAAAAGGTGTCCTGGTGACCACCGATCGCGGCGCGGCGCAGGCCCACGCGGCCGCCTGCGGCCGCGTGGTCATCGAGGAGTTCCTCGACGGACCAGAAGTGTCGCTGTTCGCGCTCTGCGACGGCACCGACGTGCTGCCGCTGCTGCCCGCACAGGACTTCAAGCGCGCGCACGACGGCGACCACGGGCCCAACACGGGCGGGATGGGCGCGTACGCGCCGCTGCCGTGGGCGCCGCCGCGGCTGGCCGATGAGGTGACGCAAACCGTCATCCGGCCGGCCGTGGCCGAGTTGCGCCGCCGCGGCGCACCGTACCAGGGCGTGCTCTACGCCGGGTTGTGCCTCACCCGCCACGGGGTCCGGGTGGTCGAGTTCAACGCGCGGTTCGGCGACCCGGAGACCCAGGTCGTGCTCGACCGGCTGGCCAGCCCGCTGGCCGGCCTGCTGCACGCCGCCGCCACCGGAACGCTGGCCGGAGCGCCGCCGCCGCGGTGGGCCGAGGGTGCCGCCGTCGCGGTCGTGCTGGCCGCCGAGGGCTATCCGGGCAGGCCAGTGACGGGGGACGTGATCCAGGCGCCAGCGGATCCCGAACGGCTGCCGCGGGCGTACGTGCTGCACGCGGGCACGAGGCTCGACGCGGCGGGCCACGTCCTTTCGGCCGGCGGCCGGGTGCTCAACGTGATCGGCACGGGGCCTGATCTTGCCGCGGCGCGGCAAGCCGCATACCGGGGGGTGCGCCGCATCAGCTTCCGCGGCGGCTGGTACCGATCGGACATAGCCGAGCGCGCCGCCTCCCGGGCCGCGGCGCCGGACGGGACCGGGCCCACCCCGGCTGGCAGATGACTCGATCGGCATCGGCATGGCCCGCCACCCGCCCGGCGATGCGCGAGAATAGCGAGTGTGATCGAGCGCTACACGCTGCCCGAGATGGGGCGGATCTGGAGCGAGGCGCACAAGTACGAGCTCTGGTGCCAGGTGGAGACGCTGGTGCTCGCCGCGCACGCAAGGGCGGGGACGGTGCCGGCGGACAGCGTCGAGCCGGTGCGCGCCGCGCCGCCGCCGACGCCCGAAGCGGTCGCCGCGGTCGAGGCCGTTACCGACCACGATGTGATCGCCTTTCTCACCGCCTGGGCGGACAACACCCACCCGCGCAGCGCCGCGGCCTATGTCCATTTCGGCATGACCTCGTCCGACCTGCTCGACACCGCGCTGGCACTGCAGCTGACCCAGTCCACCGACCTCCTGCTCGCCAGGGCGGACGCGCTCGTCGGGGTGCTGCGCGATCACGCGCTGGCGCACGCGGGCAGTGTGCGGCCCGGCCGGACGCACGGTATCCACGCGGAGCCCGATACGTGGGGTCACCGGGTGGCTGACTTCGCCTTCGCGATGGCGCGCTGCCGCGACCGGCTGCGCCGGGCCAGGGCGGCGGTCGCGGTCGGCAAGCTGTCCGGGCCGGTGGGCACCTACTCCAACATCGATCCCGCCGTCGAAGCGGAGGTCATGGCCGAACTTGGGCTGCGGCCTGCCGATGTCGCGACCCAGGTCGTGCTGCGCGATGGCATCGGTGAGTGGGTCTGCACCCTCGCGCTGACCGCCACCGTGTGCGAGGCGGTTGCGCTCGAGATAAGGCACGGGCAGCGCACGGAGGTCCGCGAGCTCGCCGAGCCGTTCGGGCGCGGCCAGAAAGGCTCCTCCGCGATGCCGCACAAGAGAAACCCGATCCGCTCGGAGCGCATCTGCGGCCTGGCCAGGATGGTCCGCGGCCTGACCACACCTGTGCTCGAAGGCATACCGTTGTGGCACGAGCGAGATATCTCACACTCGAGCGCCGAACGGGTCGCCCTGCCCGACGCGGCGATCGTCACCGACTATCTGCTGCACCTGACCACGGCGCTGATGCGGGGCCTGGTGGTGGACACGGCACGGATGCGCGCCAACCTGGAGTCCACCGGCGGCCTGATCTACACGTCCGCTGTCCTGCTCGAGCTGGTCAGGGCGGGGATGCCGCGTGAGGACGGTTACGCGCTCGTGCAGGCCGCCGCGATGGACACCTGGCAGACGGGCACGCCATTTCGCGAGACGCTGCGCAAGGCCGCGGCAGCGGCCGGGCAGCCGCTCGACGAGGCGCGGCTGGCCGAGATCTTCCAGCCGGAGGCCTATCTGGCCAGGCTGGGCACGGTATTCGAGCGGCTCGCCCAGCTACGCTGACGCGGGTTTCCCGCCGCGCCGCGAGTGCCGCGAACCGCAGCCGGATCTGCGGGCGGCCCCCACGGAAGCCTCCGCCACCGCGCAGCCGGGCGCCAGCGCGCGCAGCCGTTCGGGATAAAGATCCGCCTGACCGATCTCGTGAGCTGACTCACCCGGGCGGCCACCGGAACCGCCCCAGCCTTGGCCAACCGGGGGCCACAGCCGATGGACCCCTGCCGGCCGGGGGCGGCCCCCGGAACCCGCCACCCTGGCCAACCGGGGGCACAGCCGATGCAATACTTGGCAACGTCCGCAACGTCCGCCGCAGGCCTTGTGCGTCACTTCCCGAACAGGAGCCGCATCCATATGACCATCGGCCCCGAGTTGCGCTACCGAGTGCGGGGGGGCGCCCCGCTTCATGGCACCGTCTTCGTCCAGGGCGCCAAGAACGCCGCGCTGAAGATGATCGCCGCCTCGCTGCTCGCGGAAGAGGGACGGACCGTGCTGCGGAACGTGCCGCCGATCGAGGATGTGCGCCGCGCGGTCGAGCTCGCACAGGCGGTTGGCGCCCGGGTCGAGTTTCATGAACCTGAGCGCACCCTCGTGGTCGACGCATCGCACCTGACCAGCCCCGTGCTGCCCGCCGAGATCGCGCGCAGGTTCCGTGGCGCGGTGCTTTTCGTGCCCGCGTTGCTGCACCGGCTCGGTGAGGCGGTCATCGAGGGGATCGGCGGCTGTCACCTCGGCAGCCGCAACCTCGACTTCCACTACCGGGGCTTCGCCCGGCTCGGCGCGACCGTCGAAGAGGGCGACAGCGTCATCCACATCAAGGCCGGGAACCTGCGCGGGGCACACCTGTATCTCGACACGCCGTCGCACACCGGCACCGAGAATCTGATCATGGCGGCGGTGATGGCGCCCGGCACGACTGTGATCGACAACACCGCACTTGAGCCTGAGGTGCTCGATGTCATCGCGTTCCTGAGCAAGATGGGTGCGCACATCGGGGGCGGGGGAACCGGCTTCGTCACCGTGCGCGGCGTCGATCATCTGACGGCCGTGGAACACACGGTGATGCCTGATCGTATCGACGCGGGCGTTTTCGCGATGGCAGCCGCAATCACCGGCGGTGAGCTGAGCCTGGTCGGCGCGTCACTCGAACATTTCGGCGTTGTCCGGTGGAAGCTCGAGCAGATGGGTGTGGAGTTCGCCATTAACGGGGCGATCCTGCAGGTACGCCAGGAGCGGCCACTGCGGCCCATCAACGTGATCACAAGCCCGTACCCGGGGTTCGCGACCGACCTCCAGTCGCCGATCATGGCTCTCAGCTGCCTTGCGGACGGGACCAGCTATATCAGGGAGACCATTTACGACGGCCGTTACACCCTGGTCGGCGAGCTCAACAAGATGAACGCCAAGATCGAGGTGGACGGCAACGTCGCCATCGTGCACGGCTCCGTGCATTTGCGCGGCACCGACGTCGTCGCACATGACCTGCGCACCGGTATCGCCCTGGTCCTCGCGGGCCTGGTCGCGGAGGGCGAGACCGTCGTGGCGCCCGGCTACCTGATCGACCGGGGCCACGCCTCCGTCGCCGAACGCCTCACCGCGCTCGGCGCGGACATCACACGTGAAATTGACAGCTGACCCATCATCTCGCCCGGATCGCTGCGTCACGTCTTAGCTGGTCATCGTCTTGGCGTTAGCACATTTGGCCACAATCCGCATGTCTGCGTCACGTCCACCACCTTTCCTACGATCTTCTCTATGAGTTACTAAATGTACGATCAGGTGGTCACACCGCGTAGGTAAGTTGGACGTTGGGAGCTCAGGGGACGATGTCAGCACCGGGCAGCGCGGGCTTAGCGAACGTGGGCATTCATGGCCGGTTCACCCGCCGGCGAGGGCGCGCTGAGCTGCGGGGACCATCGTCGGGTGGCCCTAGATGAGCAGAACGGGCACGAGTGAGCTCACCATCGGCATCATCGGGCCGCACGACGTGGTCGAACAGGTCATGCTTTCTGGTGCGGGGAGCGGCATATATGGGCCGTCGGGATCGCAAAGCGGCACGGGCGGAGTAGTTGGCCAGGGCGGCGGCGCGCTCGGCGGCCAAGGCGCCGGTGGGCCCGGCCCGGCGGTGACCGGCGCATCGTGGACCGGCTTCGGCCTCGCCGCGCGGCTGATCGCAGCGGCCTACCGTGACGAGCACGAAGCGGCGGAGAAGGCAAGCAGGCTTGGCGCCAGCGTCGATGTGTGTCTGTTCGCAAGCCCGGTCCCCTATGAGTACGCGCGGCGGGCCGGTGCGATCGCCGGGCCCGCGACGTTCGTGCCCCTGAATGGCGCTGCGCTGCGCACCGCACTGCTGCGCGCAAGCCTCGACAGCCGGTTCGATCTGAGCAGGATCAGCCTGGACGTGCTCGCCCGGTCCGATATCGACGAGATGTACACCGAACTCGGCCTGTCGGCCGAACACGTGCACGCGCGGGAGGAGGTGGCCAGCGCCGCCACGCTCGCCGCGTTTCACGAACGGCTGTGGCGGCGCGGTGAGACGACGGTGGCGTTCACCTGCGTGCACGCGGTCGCACAGCGGCTGAGCGCATCGGGTGTCCCGGTCATCACGGTGCGGTCGACCGGCAGTGCGATCAGGTCCGCGCTGTACACGGCGGCCCTGCTCGGCGCCCATCACCGCCTGGAGGAGGCGGCGCTCGCCGTGGTCGTCGTGGACGTGCCGACGTTGCGGGAGACCGCGCGCAGGACCGCCCCCAGGTACTGGCGCGAGGAGTTGCGGCTCACGGTGCACCGGCTGCTTCTGCAGGACGCCCAGCGAATCGGCGGGGCCGTCATGCCGGTGGGCGAGCACTTTTTCCTTGTCGCCGCCACCAGGGGCTCACTGGCCGCCGTGACCGACGGATTCCGTGTGCCGCCGTTCGTGGAGCGGGCACAGGCGGAGCTTGGCGTGGAGCTCGAGGTCGGCGTCGGCATGGGACGCAGCGCACAGGAAGCGGAGACCCACGCCCGCGCCGCGCTGACCCGCGCGCAGTCGGGCCGGGGCACGCATGGTTTCGCCCTCGACCGCGAGGGACGTGCGCTGGTGCCCCCGCCACGCCCGTCAACGCGCCTGCCAGCCCCCGGCCAGCCGAAAGGGATCGAGACCCTCGCCCGGCTTGCGGACAAGCTGTCCACCGAGGAAAGCTCGCTGACCGTGGACGCCGAGGCCGCGGGCAAGCTTTTAGGCGTGACCCCGCGCACCGCGCGGCGCCTGCTGCGTGTCCTGGTAGAGGAAGGCCTGGCCTGGCCGCTGCCGCCGAACAGGTCGCCGCAGCCTGGCCGGCCGCGGCAGCTATACCGTTTGATCATAGAGAAACTGGAGCAACGCCCACCCCGGCGAAGCTAGCCGCAGCACCCTCGGTAGAGTCGGCCGGCGGCTAGGACCAGCGCCTGTACAGCTTGAACAGGCCTTCCCGCAACTGCAGCGTCTTGTCCCAATCCTCTTTCAGGGGCTGCACTCCGTACTCGGTGATGCAGGCGCGGACGATGCTTTCGAGGGACATGCGGTCAGTCGGGTGATGCGCCTTGTACGAAAGGACTGCGTTCTCGGCGAGTTGAGTCCGGCCGACGACTCCAGGAAGGCTTCCACCGCCTCCAGGGGCGTCCTACCGGGCAAAGGGGATCAGCATAGCGACTCTGGTGATCGCGGGATCATCACTGTCTTCGTAGTCGCCTGCATCCCACTTGGCCAGGAACTCATCACCAGAGATCCCGAGGACTTCCCGCGCGGCGCGGTCGAGGAGAGCGCGGCCCTCTTCCGGGGTAGCTTCCACGACCTCCACCGCATCTAGTGCCGTAGCAGAGAAGGTTGGCCCTGTTCGTGGTGCCCGGTGCCTCTGGTGCGGGGGCGGGTGACCGGTCGATGCTGTGGGTATGGCTGGTCGGGTGCGGGTTCGGGAGATCGATGATGACGAGGGTAACCGGCTGATGCGGATCGTGCGCCGTGGCAGCGGGTCGGTGGTGACCTGGCGGCGGGCGCAGATGGTGCTGTGGTCGGCGCAGGGGATGAGCGTGCCGCAGATCGCGCGGCTGGCTTTTACCAGCGAGGACCGGGTGCGGGACGTGCTGCACAACTTCAGCGCCGACGGGTTCGGTTCGCTGTACCCCCGCTATGCGGGCGGGCGGCCGCCGCAGTTCACGCTGGCCCAGCGCCGTGAGATCAAGAAGGTCGCCAAGTCCAGGCCGGCCGAGCACGGGCTGCCTTTTTCCCGGTGGAGCCTGGCCAAGCTCGCTGATTTCCTGGTGGCCGAGGGGGTGGTCGAGGACATCTCCCACGAGGGGCTGCGCGAGCTGCTGCGCGCGGAGGGGGTGTCCTTTCAAGCGGTAAAGACCTGGAAATCATCGGCCGACCCGGAATATGCCGCCAAGAAGGCCCGGATCGACCGGCTGTATGCGATCGCGGACCGCGCCACGGCGCCCGGCCCGGCCAGCGCTGATGCGGGCGCGGAGGCGGCGCCCGCATCGGCCGGCGCGGCGGACGGGCCGGGCGATCCCGAAGTCGTGTTCTGCATGGACGAGTTCGGGCCGCTGAACCTGCAGCCCAGGCCAGGACATCAGTGGGCCCGCCGCGCGGGTACCGCGCGCGACCCGGGCGAGCCGCCGCGGCCCCGGCGGCGCGCCACCTACCACCGCACCGGCGGGATCCGGCACCTGCACGGGGCGCTGGACCTGACCGCCGACAAGATGTACGGGCACGTGAAAAGGCACAAGAAACGGACCCAGTTCCTGGAATTCTGCCGGTACCTGCGCAGCCTGTACCCGCCGCAGGTACGGATCGCGATCATCTGCGACAACTACTCCCCGCACCTGACGACCAGGAAGGACAAACGGGTCGGGAACTGGGCAATGGCGAATAACACGGAGATCGCCTACCTGCCAACGAACAGCTCGTGGATGAACCGGATCGAAGCCCAGTTCACCGCACTGCGCGAATTCACCCTCAACGGCACCGACCACACCACCCACCGCGAGCAGAACAGCATGATCCGCCGCTACATCGCCTGGCGCAACCGTCACACCGGCAACCCCCGGCTACGCCAGATCATCGACAGGGCAAACGTAGCCTGACACGGCACTAGCTGCGTGTCAGGCATCAGGTCCGCCCTCCCTCTGTCGACGCAACGCACTGCTACCAACTGTGACGTTAATGTAGCGAAGAGTGCCGCCTATGTGCAGGTAAACACACACTTCCAACGGCGTCCACTTTTTACATCACACAACCGGGGACGTTTTGCTTCCCAGAACGGTGTACGGGTTGCAACTTTGAGACTTCGTTCCGAGTTCCGTTACGAACCTCCAGAACCATCCCGCCGCTTCGGCGAGATCCGTACCGCAGGACGAGCACCGTTACTCGCGACTTCCGGTCCACTCGCCAGAAACCCGCCGTCGCATGTCTCCGGCCCGCACTGCATCGTCTTGTACGCCGCCGCCCACCGCACATCCGTGTCAGCGCGCAGCGCAGCGATGCCCGGCGGCGGTGAGTGCGTTCCCAGGAGGTTGGCCACTTTACCGTCTGTGACTGGAGTGTGCCCGGGCCGCTGCCCATGGCCTCCGGCCTTTGTCGTCGCATTGCCATGATGCACCCGGGTACTGACAGGCCCGGCGCCCGCGACGTATCAAGGGTGTGAGACGAATTTGTAGGTGACTCGCGGCTGCGCGCCGCGCTTGACCTCTAGCGGCAGCACCCCGGTGCGTCAGGGATGCCGCCCGCACGCCCGCACAAGCCCTTGATCACGCGGGCCGGTCAAGCTGCTGCCCGGCCTGCCCGGCTGGCATCGCCCCGATCGCCGCGGCCGCGGCGGCGAGCTTGCTCTCCACGGCCATGTCATCCGCCGTGCCTGGCTGCCGCTTGCGCCGGTAGAGCCAGCGGCGGCCCTTGCGGCGCCGTGCCGTCAGGCCCTGGGCGCACAGGGCGGCCAGCACGTTGCCGGTGCTCGATAACGCCACCCCGGACGCATCCGAGACCGCACGCGCCGTAAGCGGCCCAGCCGCGTCCTGCAGCACGGCGAGCACGGCCCGGTTGTTCGGCCGCAACACCGGCCCGCTGGTGGTGCCCGGATTCCCGGCCGCCTCGGCCGCGGCGATGCTGGCAGTCAGCTCGGCCACGGTGCCACCCCTGGCCTGCACGCCGGGCGGGGTGCCCCCCTTGCGCGCGGCCAGGCCGCCGTCCTGGGTGCGCCACGCCCGCCACCCCGGGCAGATGGTGCCGACCTCGGCCAGCCCACCGGCTGCAGCCGTCACCGGTTGCCGCCGATAACCCGCAGCACGC
>WNGJ01001649.1_pt1 | contig 41594 bp, 35 predicted proteins | sample 5400611 | NCBI WGS metagenome assembly WNGJ01 (sample SAMN13153375, study PRJNA577476) | soil metagenome | isolation source: 40 cm soil or saprolite under Garry oak tree replicate 1 | place: USA:California | collected 2016-06-15
CTTCCATCAGCCGATGCCCGAAGGCGACGGTCTGCTCGACGACCGAGGCGCCCGTGGCCGCCAGGTAGTCGGGATGGATGTGGACGTCCCAGAGCCCGGGCAGGAGGTAGGCCCCTCCGAGATCGGTGACCTCGGCTCCCCCCGTACCAGGTGCGCGGCTCGCGTCGAGAACCTCCGCGATGCGTCCATCCTCGATGGTGACGCTCGCGCCGGGAATCGGCCGAGGGTTGACGCAGTCGATGAGGGTTGCATTGGTCAGCACGCGCTTCATGGCTCGATCGTCCCTTCCCCGAGTCGCCTCGCCATCCGCAACCATCTAACACTGCGTGTGGCCCAGAGCAACCCGGAGGGTGACAAAGTTTGGCGCCCGAGATCAAGTGTCGGCATGTTTTCCGTTTTCTGAGATGAAGGTGTCAGCACGACTGTCAAGTGTCTGCTTTCCCGACCTTGCGCTCCATGGCACGGCTGTTGCGGCAATGAGACATTTCCCGCCCCACGCATACGGGAGACCGACAGTGAAATTGCTCCTCGACACCCCCGGTTGTTGCGCGGCCTGAGACGATGATGCCTCTCGGGCGTGGAGCGCGACTGTGGGGATCGATCATGGTCCTGTCCATCATGACCGCGCTCGCCTCGCCGGCCGACGCCGAGCTCTCGAAGGACTGGCGCTGGTGCGCGGGCAAGGACAACGTGCGATCCACGACTACGACGAGGCCATCCGCCTCGATCCAGAATATGCGCTCGCCTACAATGACCGAGGCACTGCGTACAGTCGGAAGGCCCAGCCCCGGCGAGCGATCCAGGACTACGACAGGGCCATCCGGCTCGACCCCGCCATGGCCTTCGCCTTCAGCAATCGGGGCAACGCGTATGCCAGCCGGGGCGAGCTGGACCGGGCGATGCAGGACTACGACGAGGCCATCCGGCTCGACCCGAGCCATGCGTCGGCCTTCAACAATCGCGGGTACGCCCATCGCAGCAAGGGCGATCTGAAGCGGGCCCTCCAGGACTTCGACCAGGCGATCCGGCTCGATCCGGGCTATGCGCTGGCGTTCAAGAACCGGGGGCTCGTCCTCACCATCACCTGGGAGCACGAGCGGGCCATCCGCGATTTCGACCAGCTCATCCGGCTGGAAGCGAGGAATGCGACGGCGTGGACGGCGCGCTGCGTGGCCCGCGCGCTCGCCGGGCGACTGACGCCCGCGCTCGCGGACTGCAACGAAGCGCTCCGCCTGCACCCTGGCTCTCCCGACGCCTTCGAGGCGAGAGGATTCGTCCACCTCAAGCTCGGCCAGCCCGATCGCGCCATCGCCGACTACGATGCCGCGCTCCGTGTCGATCCCAAGTCCCCGCGGTCCCCCTACGGGCGCGGCCTGGCCAAGCAGAGAGGGGACGTGACGGAGCGCGAGCTCGACCTCATCGCGGTGAAGCCGATCACGTCCGACGTCGCCGCGGAATTCGCGCGCGTCGACGAGCGGCCGTAGGTCGCCCCCGCCTCCACAAGCGCTTCGTGGCGAGCGCGGCCCCCTGCGCGAGCGACTGGAGCTTGGCCCACGCGATCAGAGGATGCACGCGCCCCCCGAGGCCGCAGTCCGAGCCCGCGATGACGCTCTCCCGCCCCACCAGCTTCGCGAAGCGCTCGATGCGGTCGGCCACCAGCTCGGGGTGCTCGACCACGTTGGTGGCGTGGCTGACCACGCCCGGGATGAGAAGCTTGCCCTTCGGCAGCTTCACGTCTTGCCACACTCTCCATTCGTGCTCGTGGCGGACATTGCCGGCCTCGAACGAATAGGCCTGACAGTCGACGGCCAGCATCACCTTGACGATGTCCCGCATGGAGATATCCGTGACGTGCGGACCATGCCAGCTGCCCCAGCACAGGTGGAAACGGATCCGGTCACGAGGCAATCCCCGCAGCGCGTGATTGAGCGCCTCCACGCGGATCATGGAGAACTTCCGGTACGCGCTCGGCGAGGGCACCGGGTTGACCATGTCCCAGTTCTCGGCGATGGCGGGATCGTCGAGCTGGAGGACGAGTCCCGCGTCGACGATGGCCTTGTACTCCTCCCGCATGGCGTCGGCGCAGGCGTAGATGAACTCCTCCTCGGTCTTGTAGTGCTCGTTGCCGATTCGGGAGGCGCTGCCCGGCGCGATGGAGGTCATGAAGCCCTCCTCGACTCCGGCCGCCGCCAGCGCGCTCTTGAAGCGCTCGATGTCCGCCTGGATCGCCGCGTGGCCCGCATACGTGAGCGGGCCCGTGCACACGGGGATGCGCATGCCGCCCCCGCCCCCCGGCGTGGTGGAGACGCCCGCATGGGGATCGGCGTAGGCGGCGGCGAAGAGCTGGCGGTCGCGCCGATCCGAGAAGCTCGTGAGCCTGACCTGACCGGCCTCTGACCGCTGAGGCGGCAGACGGTAGAGCTCGGTGCCGAGGGCGAGCCCTTCCAGGCGCTGGAAGGAGTAGCTCCACCACGCGCCGTAGTTGACCCGCTGGCCCATGGCCTTGCCGTACTCTCCGTCGCCGGGCACGTCGATGCCGATGTCGTGCTGACGCCGAACCACCTCCTCGACCGCCGCGCTGAGCCGCGCCTGATAGCCGCGCTCGTCGTCCAATTGGCCCTCCTGGCGCGTCCGGTTGAGCTCGATCAAGTCGTCCGGACGCGGCAGGCTTCCCGCGTGGCTCGTGATGATGCGCCCGCTGCTGTTTCTCATGTCGCTCCCCTCAGATCTCGGAGTAGCCGCTCCCCCGTGTGTCCACTCCGCGGCCGCGCGCCTCGCTGATCCAGCCAAACTCGCGGAGGAGCGGCTGGCTGTAGGTGACGCGGCCCGTGACCTTGTCGAGCGGCTCGGTAGCGAGCAGGAGCGCCGCGCGGGCCATGAGGAGGGGCGGCTCTCCGCGCGGATCGTCCATGCCCTTGACGAGCCGGTGATAGACGGTGCCCGGCGTGGGGACGACCTGGGACGGCGCCACGCTCGTCACCGAGATGCCGTACTGATAGACCTCGGAGGCCAGCCCCTGGGTCATGCGCTCGAGGGCGGCCTTCTCGGCGCCGTAGCACGTGCCGCCGCGGGCGCCCACCGCGGCATCGGCGTACGGGCCCCGCCCGGGTCCGATGGCGGAGCCCGAGGAGATATTGACGATGGCCCCGCTCCGACGCGGGATCATGTCAACGAGGACGAGCTGGCTCAGGACGAACGGCGCGTGAAAGTTGACGGCCCACGAGCGCATCCACTTGTTGACGGGGTAGTCCTTGATCTGCACATAGTAGGTCAGCGCGGCGTTGTTGACGAGCACGTCCACGGGCCCGTAGACCTCGCGCGCCGCCCGCACGAGACGCTCGCACTCGGCGGGCTCCGCGATGTTGGCGGCGACGGGGTGGGCGGTGCCGCCGGCCGCCCGGATGGCCGCCACGGTGGTATCGAGCGAGCCGTCCAGCGGATGGTCGCCCTCGCGCAGCGTGCGCGCGGCGCAGACCACTCGCCCACCCTCGGCGGCAAAGAGCCGCGCGATCTCCGCGCCGATGCCGCGGCTCGCCCCCGTGACCAAGACCGTCTTGCCGTCCAGCTTGCCCATGACGTGGCCCTCACAGAGCCCGGTTCCTTCGGTCGTGAATCGGCCGCTATCTTAGCGCAACCAGATCGCTACTGAGCGCTCGCGATGCGGGATCGCCTTTTGCTCCCCGCACGTATGCGGGCGCTGCCCGCGACGATCAGGGCTGAAAACATTTCAAGGCGGTGGCAAAAAATACCAGCAGCTGTGGACGCATCACCGCGACGATGACGGCGGCAATCCTACGAGCTCGTCACATCGCGGCGCGTTTCACGGGGCCCCGGAACATGTGACCGGGAAGATCCAACATGTCGCTCAGGCATTTGTGCTCGCTCGTCGCATAGCGCCTGCGTGGCATGAGCGATGCAGCCGGGGAACCACCGGCAGGAACCGAAAGGAGGAACACCATGGTCACGATCACGGCACGAGCAAAGGACACCCTGCTCCAGCTGAGGGCACAGGCCAACATGGATGACCCCGAGCTGGGACTGCGGCTGGAAGCGGACAACTCCATCCTCGGCCTCTTCCCCGATTGGCAGAAGCCCGGGGATCAGGTCGTCGAGGTAGCGGGCGCGACCGTCCTCCTCATCGCGGATGACCTGGCTGACGCCTTGACGGGCGTCACCATTGACTCGCAGACCACCGACGACGGGATGCAGATCGTCATTGCCACGGCCGAGCTTCCGAACGTCGAGACCGAGTTGGACGATCCGGACATCGATGACGACGATGGCGACGAGAAAGACGGGAATCCTGCCCTTGTGTGAGACGCGCCGCGGGGCGCCGAGGAGAGCGGGGCTGGACGTCACGACCGGAGGGCCTGGACGCCCTCGACACCTGGGCGGAAGCGAGAATCGTGGCGTGAGGCCTCCAAGCGTCTCTTGAACCTGCGTGACCTCAGTCCTCGCCCGCCACACCGCGAATACGTGCTCCGGGCAGGTGTGCTCTACTTCCGGCTGCCGGCTCCCAGAGGGCCGAAGTGGAGGACACCGTATGCGAGCGCTGGTGCTTGAAGAGTTCGGCGGGCCCTTCACCGCCAAGGACGTGCCCACCCCCACCATCGCGCCGCACGAGGCGCTGGTGCGAGTGCGAAATGTGGGGGTGTGTGGGACGGACGTGAAGATTCGAGCCAACAAGATGGGGCTCGGGGTGATCCCGCTCATCATGGGCCACGAGATCGCGGGAGAAGTGGCGGAGGTGGGCCGCGAGGTGCGCGGCTTCGCCCCCGGCGACCGGGTCATCGTCAACTTCTACCTCACGTGCGGTCGCTGCCAGTACTGCCGGGCGGGCCGCGACACCCTGTGCACCGAGGTCCGCCAGCACGGCTTCAGCACGGATGGCGGATTCGCGGAGTATCTCAAGACTCCGGGCGTCAACCTGTGCAAGGTCCCGGATCACGTGCCCCTGGAGCAGGCGTGCATCCTGGGGGATGCCGTGGCGACCTCGTATCACGCGATCACCAAGCGCGCGCGGGTCGTGCCGGGGACCACGCTCGCCCTCATCGGCGTGGGCGGGGTGGGCCTGCACGCCCTCCAGATGGCGCGGATGGCCGGGGGCTGGGTCATCGCGGTCGATGTCAACGAGGCGCGGCTCGAGCTGGCCAGATCTCTCGGTGCCGACGCCGTGATCGACGCCCGCCGCGGGCCCTTCCACGAGACGGTGCGCCAGCTCACGGACGGCCAGGGGGTGGACGTGGTGATGGAGTTCGTGGCCAATCAGCAGACGCTGCCGTCCAGCTATCAGAGCGTCAAACGCGCCGGGCGACTGGTCTTCGTCGGCTACACGCCCCAGCTTCCCCTGTCCGTGATGCCCCACGAGCTCGTTCGGAACGAGCTGGAGATCGTCGGCTCCCGCGCGAACACGAAGCAGGAGCTCCAGGAGACCATGGATCTCGTGGGCCGCGGGCGCATTCGCGATCTAGACCCTTGCTCGGCGTGCGGCCTAGGGCTCCCGGTTCCAGTACACGAGGCGCCAGAGAGGCCCGCTGAACGGGCTGAAGTCGAACCCTCGGAGGCTGTTGGAGATGGCGAAGACGGCGTGCCGGATCACCACGGGGATCACGGCCACGTTCTGGACCACGAGGTCGTTCATCCGGATGAACATGCCCGCCCGCTTGACCGGGTCCATCTCGCCCTCGGCGGCGCGCCAGAGCCGATCGTACTCGTCGTTCCGCCACCGCGTCACGTTGACTCCGGCCCACTTGTTCGCTTTCTGGGCCGCTTCCCAGGAACAGAAGCTCCGCATGAAGGCCTGGGGATCGGGATGGCGGAGGATCTTGGTGGAGAGCTGCAGATCGGCGTAGAAGTGGGTCTCGGTGTCGGGATTGCCGGGATCGGATCCGAAGAACACGGAGGCCACCACCGATTTCAGCTCGCACTCGATGCCCGCCCTGGCACACGCCTGCTTGATGATCGCCTGCACCTTCTGTCGGGCGGGCTGGTTGACCGTCTGGAAGAGGATCTTCAGGCGCTTGCCGTCCTTGGCGCGGATGCCGTCCGGCCCGCGCTTCCATCCCCCGGCGTCGAGAAGGACATTCGCCTTGTCCGGATTGAATTCCCATCGCATGTTCGGCGAGGCGAAGGGGCGTCGGTTCAGAAAGTTCGCGGTAGCTTCGGCCTGTCGCCCCCAGATCTCGGTCTGGATGGCGCTCCGGTCGACGAGAAGCGCCAGGGCGGACCGAACCGCCGGGTCGGTCAGGAACGGATGGGTGGTCTTGATGCTCGACCGCTCGCCGTCGACGTCCTTTCCCGGATCGGTCTGGTTGACCTGGAGGTACTCGATGTTCACCGTGCGGCCGATGACGACGCGACCCTTGGCGCTCTCCTCGAGCCGCCGCAGGATCTCGTCCTCCATGTTCAGCCCCCAGGCGTAGTCGTACTGGCCGGTCTGGAGCACCGCGCGGGCGGCCGAGACGGGATCGCCACCGCCCTTGAACTCGACCGTGTCGAAGAAGGGGCGGTTCGGCACGTGGTAGCCCGGGTTGATCTCGGCCCGCAGCACGTCGCCCGGCTTGAAGTCGACGTACCGGTACGGGCCCGTCCCCACCGGCTTGAGGTTGGCAGGCGCCTCGCGGGACCGGCCGCCGCGGTACGCGTCGAACACGTGGCGAGGCAGGATCATGCCCGCGGCGCTGCAGAAGGCGTCGGCCCAGAACGGCATCGGGTGCTTGAAGACCAGCTTCACGGTGTGATCGTCCACCCGCTCCACGCGGTCGATCTCCCGATACGACCCCGTGGTGGTCGTGGCCGTCGCCATGTCGGACGCGTACTGCCACGTGAAGATCACGTCGTCGGCGGTGAATGGACGTCCGTCGTGCCACTGCACGCCCGGCTTGAGCCGCCACGTCACCGACGTGCCGTCCCTGGCCACGCCACCGTTGTCGAGCGTCGGGACCTCGCGCGCGAGAACGGGCACGATGTTGCCGTCGGGATCGAGGTCGGCCAGGGGCTCGTAGAAGAGCTCCGACGCTTCGAGATCCTTGGGGGCCACGGCCAGGTGAGGATTCAGGATGGTCGGGGCCGCCCAGTACAGGAGCCGGACCGGGCCGCCTCCTCCCCGCCGGGTCGGGGCGACCCCGGATGGTCGCGGCTGAGCGTGGGCGACGCCGGCCCCGGCCAGCATCTGCGCGGCGAGAGGCGCCGTGAGCCCCAGGCCAACCATGGCCTGAACGAAACGGCGGCGCGAGAGCCGTCCGCGCCTGACCTCGTCGATGAGCTCGCGAAGCACGTACTCGTCCATGATGGCCTCCGGTGCCGTCGGCGTTAGCGCGTTGTTCTGTCCTGCTCGGCGGCTGCTGACCAGAGCTTATGAAGCTCAATCGACCAAGAGTCAAGTTACTTGCTGTTCGTGACGGCGTTGACAAGGAGACGACGACCGCCGAGACTATCGCCCCAGGGAGGACCTGACCATGCGAGCCACTGACGAACATCCCCTTCTGCCCACACTCAAGCGCCAGCTCGTCGAGCGCCAGATCGAGCGGCGCGAGTTCCTGCGCTACGCGACCCTGCTCGGCATGGCGGCGCCGGCCGCCTATGCCTTCGTGGGCAAGGTCGCCGGCGAGCGGCTGATCGCGCCGGCGGAGGCTCAGGGCGCCCTGCCCAGGGGCGGCACCCTGCGGCTTGCCATGCGCTGCCAGGACATCAAGAGTCCCCACACGTATAGCTGGGTGGAATCCTCCAACTCCGCGCGTCAGGTGCTGGACTATCTCACGGTGACCGGCGTGGACAACATCACCCGTCCGAGCCTCGTCGAGAAATGGGAGCCCAGCCCCGACCTGAAGACGTGGACGCTACGTTTGCGCCGGAACGTCAAGTGGCACAACGGCCGGCAGTTCACCGCCGACGACGTCGTGTGGAACCTGAAGCGAGTGCTCGACCCCAAGACCGGCTCTTCCGTGCTCGGCCTGATGAAGGGCTTTCTCCTCGAGGATGTCGAGACGGGCGAGAAGGACGACAAGGGCAATCCCAAGAAATCTTCCCGCCTCTGGGACGCCAACGCCGTCCAGAAGGTGGACGACTTCACCGTCCGGCTGAACGGCAAGTCGGCCCAGCTCGCCGTGCCCGAGCAGCTCTTCCACTACCCGCTCCTCATCCTGGACCCGGCGGAGAACGGCGAGTTCAAGGTTGGCTCGAACGGCACGGGCGCCTTCACGCTGACGGCCAACGAGGTCGGGCGCAAGCAGGTGCTCAAGGCGCGCAAGGAAGGCTACTGGGGCGGCGGGCCGTACCTCGACCAGATCGAGTTCATCGATCTCGGCGACGACCCCGCCGCCGCGGTGAGCGCGCTCGCCTCCAAGCAGGTGGACGGCCTCTATGGCGCCGACATCGTCCAGCTCGAGGCGCTGCAGAAGATCCCGCACGTGCAGATGTACCAGGTGGCCACGGCGTACACGGCGACCGCGCGCATGCAGCCGGTGAAGCCCTTCGACGACAAGCGCGTGCGCCAGGCCATGCGGTACGCCATCGACTCGAACGCGGTCCTCCAGATCGCCCACCGCGGTCTCGGCCAGCCCGGCGAGCACCATCACGTCAGCTCCGTGCATCCGGAGTACGCGAAGCTGCCGCCCCCGCAGCGCGATGTCGCCCGGGCCAAGAAGCTGCTCGCGGAGGCGGGCTACCCGAACGGCATCGACGTCGAGATCATCTGCCGGCCGCAGCCCGCCTGGGAGCTCCTCGCCGTGCAGACCATGGTGGAGCAGTGGAAGGAGGCGGGCATCCGCGTCAAGATCAACGTCATGCCCTCCACGCAGTACTGGGAGAGTTCGACCGCTTGCTCAGCCAGGCGGAGGGCACCCTCGACGTCGCCTCGCGACGCGAGACCATGGCTAGGCTCGAGGCCATCCTGCAGGATGACGGCCCGATCGTGCAGCCGGTGTGGCGGTCGATCTTCACCTTCCACGACAAGCGCGTGCAAGGCTTCCGGCCCCACCCGACGCTCTACATCTTCGGTCACCAGCTAGCCATCCAGGCGTGATGGCCCACCGACCCCGCAAGACCGGCGGCGCTCGCAAGACCGGAACGAAGGGCAAGGCGAGATCGAAGCCGCTCGGACTGCTCGAGCGGCTCGCCCAGGGACCGGTGATCTGCGCCGAAGGGTATCTGTTCGAGTTCGAGCGGCGCGGGTATCTGCAGGCGGGCGCCTATGTGCCGGAGATCGTGCTCGAGCGGCCGGATCTGGTGGAGGCGCTCCACCGCGAGTTCGTCCACGCAGGCTCGGACGTGGTCGAGGCCTTCACCTACTACGCCCACCGCGCCAAGCTGCGGATGGTGGGCCGCGAGGGAGACCTCGCCAAGATCAATCGCACGGCGCTTCGCATCGCCAAGAAGGTCGCGCGGAGCACGGGCACCCTCCTGGCCGGGGACATCTGCAACACCAGCATCTACGATCCCAACGAGTCGAAGTCACACAAGCAGGCGCGCCGGATCTTCGACGAGCAGATCGAGTGGGCGGTCGAGGCCGGCGTCGACTTCATCGTGGCCGAGACGTACTCGTTCGGGGGCGAAGCCCTGCTCGCCCTCGAGGCGATCAAGCAGTCCGGCCGGCCGGCCGTGGTCACCCTGGCCATCCCGCGCGACGGCACCACGCGAGAGGGCTGGAATGTCGCCGATGCGTGCCGCCGCCTTGAAGCGGGCGGCGCGGCCGTGGTCGGCCTCAACTGCGCCCGGGGCCCCGACACGACGATGCCACTGCTCCGGGAGATCCGCGCCGCCGTCTCGTGTCACGTGGCCGCGCTGCCGGTTCCCTACCGGACGACGGCGGCGGAGCCCGTCTTTCAGAGCCTGACGGACCCGTCCCTTCCCGGCAACCGCGCCTTCCCCACCGCGCTGGATCCTTTCCTCTGCAACCGCTACGAGATCGCAGAGTTCGGGAAGGAAGCTCTCGCCCTCGACGTCCGCTATCTCGGTGTCTGCTGCGGCGCGGGGCCGCATCACATCCGGAGCCTCGCCGAGGCGCTGGGCCGCCGGCCGCCCGCGAGCCGCTACTCACCGGACATGTCCAAGCACATCCTCTTCGGCAGCGACAAGCGTCTCTGGCAAAAAAACCTGGAATACGGCCGGCAGACCTATGGCGCGGCCGAGTCAGCCCCCCGGTAACCGCACGACATGGAACAGAGAAAAGGGGCGGCCGTCGTCATCATCGGCGGCGGCGTCACCGGTCTCAGCGCGGGATGGTGGCTCGCTCGCTCCGGTGTCGACGTTCTCGTCCTCGAGAAGAACATCGTGGGATGGGAGGCTTCCGGGCGCAACGGCGGGGGCGCCACTCACGTCTACAGCCCCTTCGGTCTCGAAGAGCAGCGCCTCTGGCCGCAGATGGACGAGCTGCTCGGCTACCCGACGGAGCACCAGCCGTACCGGATCGGCGTGGCCCTGAGCGAGGCGCAGCTCGCGCTGGCGCGGCGCTGGGCCGAGATCGGCGAGACGCGCGGCTTCAAGTGGGAGCTTCTCGATCGCCGTCAGCTCAAGGAGCTGGTGCCCATCGTCGGTGACAATGCCATCGGCGGCACCTATCTCCACTTCGGCGGGCACGCCAACCCGCAGCGGACGGTTCAGGCGTACGCCTGGGCGCTACAGGACCACGGTGGGCGAATCCTCCAGCACACGACGGTGACCGGGCTCACGACGCGCGGCGGCCGCGTCACAGCGGTCGAGACCACACAGGGCACGTTCGGCGCCGACACCGTGATCATCGCTGCGGGGCCGCAGACGGGACTCTTCGCTGACATGCTCGGCGTTTTCCTTCCCCTCGCCCCTGCCCGCGTCGAGATGATCGCCACGGAGCCTCTGCCCCTCATGCGCCACGGCGGCGTGGCGGGCAACGGCCTCTACGGCCGGCAGACCCTGCGCGGCAATCTCGTCTACGGCGGCGGACCTCACGAGTGGATCAATGTGCCCGACATGGCCGCGCCCGACCATCCGAACACGCCGCTCGTACGAAACCTCGCGCGTCGGCTGGCCGAGCTCTTGCCCGGCGCCGCGCACCTGCGCGTGATCCGCGCCTGGGGCGGTGTCGCCGAGAACACGCCCGACGGGCTTCCCGTCATCGATCGGCTCTCGTCCCCCGACAACGTCATCCTCGCCACCATGTCTAGCGTGGGGTTCGGGCTCTCTCCCGCCGCCGGAAAGGGCATCAGCGAGCTCGTGATGCACGGCCGGTGTCTCTTCGCCGATCTCTCGGCCCTCGCCCTGAGCCGCTTCGCGGATACGCCGCCCGACTGGCGCGAGCGGGCCGGATGGATTTCGACGAGCGCCTCTGTCGCCGAGACTGCCGCCCGGGGCTCGCGGTGACGATCGACAAGCGATCCATCGCCGAAAAGGCTCCGCGACCCGAACGCCACGTCGCCGTGGTCGTCGTCGGCGCCGGTGCCGCCGGCGTGGCCGCCGCGATCGAGGCAGCCCGGGCCGGCGTCGAGGTTCTGCTGATCGACGAGAACCCCATCGACAACGACATGATGGCCATGGACGTGCCCCTCTATTTCGGCCAGCGCATGCAGCCATCCGTCCGGAATCGTGCCCTGATGATGGAGCGCGTGGTCGAGACGAACCCCGCGCTGGCCGAGGCCCACGAAGCGGGCGTTGACGTGCAGCTCGGCACCTATGTCTGGGGCGCCTTCGTCAACGGGCCGACTGTGCGCGAGCTGCCGGGGCCCATGCTCGGCCTCGCGGACGACCGGCGCTCCTGGCTCGTCGGCTACGACCGGCTCATCGTCGCCGCCGGGGCGCGCGACGTGGCGATGGGCTTCCCGGGCTGGGAGCGCGCCGGCGCGATGGGGGCGAACGGCGCCGTCTCTCTCCTCACCCGCTATCGCGCGCTCGGCTCGCAGCGCATGGTCATCGTCGGCTCGGGAGACCTTGGCCTCAGGACGGCCACCCTGGCGCTCGAGAGCGGCGTGGCCGTCGCGGGAATCGTCGAGGTCGCGAACACCGTGCGTGGTGACGAGGCCATCGCGCGATCACTTGCCGGCCGAGGCGTGCCGCTCTACATCGCTCACACGATCCGAGAGGCGCGCGGCAGAGTCGGCGAGATCGACTCCGTGGTCCTCGTTCAGGTCGACGAGAGCCTCAAGCCCGTCGCCGGCAGCGAGCGCGAGATCGCCTGCGACACGGTCTGCCTCGCTCTCGGTCTCGCTCCCAACGTGGAGCTGCTCCATCTCGTGGGTGCCCGCCTCGCATTCGACTCGGCGCTCGGGGGCTGGATACCCGAGCTCAACGACCAGATGCAAACGAGTGTACCGACGGTCTTCGCCGCCGGCGACTGCACCGGCGTCCACGACGCCATGCTCGCCGATCCAGAAATCGCCCGCACACAGGGCCGCCTCGCCGGAATCGCCGCCGCCCAATCCCTCGGCGCCGCCACTCCTGTTGCTCTCCCGCACCAGCCCGGAGGGCAGGGCGAGGGCGCCGCTCTTGATATCCCTCTCCCCCACCGGGGGAGAGGGCAGGGTGAGGGGGCGGTTCACGCCTATTGGCGGACCTGGCTCCAGTCCCTCCTCCACGCCGGAGGCTGGGAGGTCAACATCTGCCAGTGCGAGGAAGTCACGCGACGCGAGCTGGTCGACGTCAGGCCCCCGCGCTATCTGAAGTGGGAATCTCCGCAAATGGAGGCCCGCAGCCTCGACACCATGCTCCGCGACGGCCCGGTCAACCAGGACCAGATCAAGCGCCTCACCCGCGCGGGCATGGGCCCCTGCCAGAGCCGCCGCTGCCGCGAGCAGGTCGGGCTGCTCCTGGCACAGGCCGCCGCCACCTCCATCGACCGAATCCCCTTGCCGAGCTTCCGTCCGCCGATTCGCCCGCTGCCCATGAACGTGCTCTGGCCGACAGACGAGCCGGCGGCCATGCGCGAAGACTGGGTGAGCTGGTTCGGGATCCCGACCCAGTTCAGTCCGCACTGGGAAGCAGGCATGGCCATCGCCGAGCCGACCGCGCAGACCCGCCTCATCCTGAGCGACGAGTGATCCGCGCCGCCACAGTTGTCGTCTGTGTCGTACTGGTCTGCCTCGGCCTCGCCGCCTTGCCGCTTGGCGCGCAGGTGCCGCCGGGAACGAAGCTTCATCGCGTCGGCGTTCTATGGCAGGGCGGGTCGCCACCTCCGGGTCCCCGGATGGAATCGTTTCGGGAGGGCCTGCGTGAGCCGGGTTACGTCGAGGGACAGAACGTTGCGATTGATCTCCGATACGCGGAGACGGGCGAACGCCTGCGCGCGCTCGCGGGTGAGCTGGTGCAGCTGAATGTAAACGTCATCGTGGCGTTTGGCGATCAGGCGCCGGCCATGGCGCAGCGGGCAACATCCGTGGTCCCCATCGTCGCCGTCGCGGACGATATTGTCGGCACTGGACTCGTTCCCAGTCTCGCGCGACCCGGCGGAAACATGACCGGGATGACGATCCTGTCGCCCGAGCTCAGTGCCAAGCGGCTGGCGGTACTCAAGGAGCTCATCCCGAAGCTGACCCGCGTAGCGGTCATGTGGGACCCCGCGAACCGATCGCAATTGACGGCGACGGAAGAGGCGGCCCGGTCCTTGTCGGTGAAGCTTCAAGTCCTGGAGGTAAGAAATCGCGACGACGTTCCCCGAGCATTCCAAGCCGCCAAGAACGGTCGGGCGGAAGCCCTCAACGTCCTCGCTTCACCACTACTCTCTTCGCTCCAGGAATCGATCATGGACCAGGCGGCAAGCAACCGGCTTCCCGCCATCTATCAGTGGAAGGAGCACGCCGATGCCGGGGGGCTCATATCCTATGGACCAAGCCTCGCGGCAATTTGGCGGCAGGCCGGTCTCATCGCATCGAAGATCCTCAAAGGCGCAAACCCCGCCACTCTACCCGTCGAGCAGCCCACCAGGTTCGAGCTGGTGATCAACATGAGGACCGCCAAGGCCCTTCGTCTGAAGGTCCCACCCTCTCTTCGCGTTCGAGCAGATCACACGATCGAATGACTAGGGCGCGGGAACCCTATAGGCGGCCGTAGTGTCACCAGGTCGGCATCTCGCTCTCGTGGCCGTGGTCCTCGTTGCTCTTGCCGCCGGCTCTACCCCGCCCCCGGTTCCGGCCAGCGACGGCGGCGCCATCAGCCGGCGGGGCACTTACGAGGGCGGGCGGTACCTGATCGAGGTGCCGGCGGGATGGAACGGCGGGCTCGTCCTCTTTGCCCACGGTTATGATGGCGGCACGTTCGTTTCGCCCCTGACTTCGTACCTGCAGGACCGGGGTTATGCGCTCGCCGCATCAAGCTACCGCACCGAGGACTACCGCCCCGACTTGTTCGTGGATGACATGCGAGCGCTGCTCGAGCTGTTCATCCGGGAGGTACGTCGGCCGCGATGGACCGTCATCCACGGGCAGTCTATGGGAGGGCACGTCGCGATCGCGTCGCTCGAGCTCTACCCAGGCCTGTACCAGGGGGCGCTCATCGAGTGCGGAGTCATGGAAGGGATCGGGAACGTCGACTTTTACCTGGCCGCGCAGGCCGCCGCCGAATACCTCGGCGGTGTCAACCTCTTCGAGGCGCCCGACCGCGAAACCCTGATCGCTCGGGTGAACAGCCAATGGCTGCCCCGCATGGGGGCCCCTCCCGCCTACACGGAGCGGGGCCGGCGCTTCGACAGCGTCCTCAAATATCTGATGGGTGGGGACCTGCCCCTGCGGTTGCAGGGCCTTCTTCCCCGCCACTACTTCCGCTACGTCGCGGGCACACGCGCGCCCGAGTTTCGGGAAGTCCTACGACATGCGAGCACGTTGCAGGTCAGATACCGGATCGATCCAGGCCTCGGCGTCGCCGAGGACGAGCTCAACGCCAAGGTCCGTCGCATCGCGCCCGCGGAGGGCGCGAGATCGCGGAGCGCGAACCCGGCCTTCGCAGAACTGACCGGCCGGATCACCGTGCCCGTGCTCGCCATCCACGAGACCGGGGATGCGCGCGTGCCGTGGAGCAACCAGCAGGCGTACCGGCGCCGGACGGTTGCCGCGGGCACGGCCCATCTGCTCGTGCAGCGGGCGGTGCGGTGGCCAAGCCACTGCGGGTTCGACGGGGAAATGCGTGAGCAGGCCTTCGACGATCTCGTCGCGTGGATGGAGAAGGGAATCAAGCCGGACGGCGACGACGTGCTCGCGCCCGACGTGTCGACCCTCGGCCTTCGATGGACACCCCTCCACCATCCCAAAGATCCTCTGCAGCGACGCGAGCCTTCCCGACAGTGAACCGAAGACAAGCTGTATTCGTGTTGTTCGGCCTTAGCCTGGGATTGCCCGCGGCGCCAGCGTCGAGCGCGCAGCCCACCGGCAAGGCTCCGGCAATCGGGCTGCTCGACGCCGGCGAGCGCCTGGAGTGGTGGGCGGCTTTCCGACAGCAGCTTCGCGAGCTCGGCTACGTCGAAGGCCAGAACGCCTCGTTCGAAGCGCGCTTTGCCAGCGGAAAATTCGAGCGGCTCCCGGAAATGGCTCAAGAACTGGTTCGCCTCAAGGTCGCTGTCATCGTGACGAGCGGTAGGGTGGCCACCCAAGCCGCCGTGCGAGCCACCACCACGATCCCCATTGTCACGGCCACCGGTGATGATCCCGTGACCGCGGGTCTCGTCGCCAGCCTAGCGCGGCCCGGAGGCAATGTCACCGGGATGACGAGCCTTTCAGGGGAGCTGACTCGGAAGCGTTTTGAGCTGCTCAGGGAGGTTCTTCCCAAGATATCTCGACTGGCAGTTCTCTGGCATCGGGACAATCCTGGGTCCGCGGTTGCTATGCGAGATCTCGAGGCCGCCGCTCGGTCTTCGAAGGTTGAGCTTCAGGTTCGGGGGATCAAGAGCGCGGACGAGCTCATCGGAGCTTTCTCGGCCATGACGCGGGAGCATGCCCGAGCAGTCTTCGTGATCGCCGACCCGCTGTTCTTTTCCGAGCGCAGGCGAATTTCCGACCTCGCGATCAAGCACCAATTGCCCAGCTTTCACGGAGTGTCCGAATACGCGGAGGCCGGAGGACTCTTTTCTTACGGGCCGAGCTACTCCGATCTCTTCCGGCGAGCCGCCGTCTATGTGGACAAGATCCTGAAGGGAGCCAAGCCCGGTGATTTGCCGATCGAGCAGCCGACCAAGTTCGAGCTTGTCATCAACCTGAAGACGGCGCGAGCGCTCGGAGTGACCATTCCGCGTCTGATCCTGTTGCGCGCCGACCGGGTGATCGACTAGCGGTCAGAGCCGCTCGTAGCCCCGATACAGCTCCGGGCGGATCCACTGCTTGAAGATGCCGGGCTTGGTCCGCCACGGTAGCGTGCCGTCCACCCGGCGGTCGAGCTCGTCGCGCAGCCACTCGAGGCGCGCGAGATCGATGGTCACGGTGAAGACACCGGGCTTCCGCGACTCGAGCAGGATCTCCTCGGGAGTGCAGATCATGGCGTGGCCGCTGCCGCCCTCGAGGATGTTGCGGCTCGTCGCGGTGATCATCAGGTTCTCGATCGCGCGCGCCCAGATGAGTGTGCGCCAGGTCTCGTGGAGCTGGGGCGGCCAGAGCCCGGCGGGCAAAAGCGTGATCCGCGCGCCCTGGAGGGCCATCATCCGTGACAGCTCGGGCACGTAGACCTCGCTGCACATCAGGATGCCGAGCTTGCCGAACTCCGTGTCCCACACCGGCAGCTCGTCCGCTTCCTGGTACTTGAAGTCCCAGAACTTCCCGCCCTCGTAGATCCACGGGCCCGGCGGGGTCGTCCGCCTGTACTTGCCGATACGCTGGCCGTCCGGTCCGTAGAGGTAGAGGCAGTTGTAGCAGGCGGCGTGGCCGACGTCGTCCGGGCGGATGTACTCGACGGCCCCGCCGACGACATAGACTTTCTCCTCGCCCGCCACGGCGGCGAGGGCTTCGTGCGGAGAGTAGTTCACGGGCACCGTGTAGGGCCCCGGATATGTTTCCGGGAGCATGACGAGCTTCGCGCCGTCGCGAGCTGCCTGGCGAATGTAGGCGACCGCGCGATCGACGTTCTTCGGAGCCTCCGGGCCCGTCAGCGTTTCGGGCTGCACCACCGCGAGTCTCAGTCCCATGGGGTCAGGTCTCACATTAATACATTTCCAGCGACAAGTCCCATCGGTCCCGACTCAATGTTGGATTGTGAGACCTGACCCCAGATCTTGACAGGGCGTGACGGGTGCAGTCTCATGGCCCTCACCTGGAGGTGCTCATGCGATCCGATCGCGTCATCGGGGCCATCGACTTCCACACGGCAGGGATCGGGATGCGGCTGCTCACGAGCGGCCTCGGGCGACTGCCGGGGAGCACAATCACCGACAAGCGGCGGTGGTTCCAGGAGCATCTCGACGATCTCCGCACCGGCCTCTGCCTCGAGCCGCGCGGGCACCGCGGCCTCTTGATCGCGGTCATGACCGAGCCGGTCACGCCCGCCGCGCACTTTGGCCTCTTCTTCATCTATCCGGGCGGCTACTACGTCTCGTGTGGCGAGGGCACGATCGGCGCGGCAACCGTGGCCGTCGAGACCGGGCTGGTGCCTCGGACGGGGGTCGAGACCCCGATCGTCATCGACACGGAAGCGGGAGTCGTGGAGACGATCGCGCGCTCGGAAGGCGATCGCGTGCGCGACGTCACACTCCGATGGACGGCATCCTTCGTCGCGCTGCCCGAGCAGGTGATCGAGGTCGAGGGCGTGGGCGAGGTGCCGGTCGACATCGCGGTCGGCGTGGGCAACGTCTTCGCCATCGTGGAGGCGGGGCACATTGGCGTGTCGGTGCGGCGAGAGCTCACGAAGCGCATCGCCCAGCGGGGGATGGCGGTCCGTCACGCGGTCAACGCCCAGCTCCAGGTCGAGATACCGGGTCTCGGCAAGACGAGCGTGGACAACGTGCTCGTCCACGAGCTGCCTGATGCCGACGGCGTCTCGCCCAACGCTCTCGTGTGGGGCCCCGGCCAGGTCGACGCCGCCCCGTGTGGGTCGGGCACGTGCGCCCGCCTGGCCCTCTTCCACCACCGGGGCCTCATGGGCGTCGGCTCCAGGTTCATCAGCCAGGGCCTGCTCGGGCTCAGCTTCACGGCTCGAATCGGCGGCGAGACGGTGGTAGAGGGCGGGCGGCCGGCCATCCTGCCCGAGATCACCGGCACCGCGTACCTGACCGGGTTCAGCCAGTTCCTGTTCGATCCCGACGACCCCCTGCGCACCGGCTACCTGCTCGACGTCTAGCGGGCATGAAGACCCTCGTGCTGGGCGGTGGCGTCGTCGGCGTGACCACGGCCTACTTCCTCGCCCAGGCCGGCCACGAGGTGACACTCCTCGAGGAGAAGGACGGGCTCGGCCTCGAGGCCAGCGCGGGCAATGCGGGGATCATCGCACCCGGACATTCCTTCGCCTGGGCCTCACCGCGCGCCCCGGCCATGTTGCTTCGTTCCCTGCGCGGCGCCGAACCCCCCATTCGCGTGCGACTCGCCCCCGACCCGCACCTGTACCTCTGGGGAATTCGATTCCTGCGCGAGTGCACGGCGACACGGGCGCGTCGCAACACGCTCGTCAAGCTCCGCTTGTGCCAGTACAGCCAGCGCGTGCTGAACGAGCTGGTGCGGGCGGAAGGGCTCGAGTATGAGGCCATCACGAAAGGCGCTCTGTACCTCTATCGCAATCACGCCGAGCTCGAGGCGGGGATGAAGAAGATGGCCCTCCTCGCCGAGCACGGCCAGAAGCAGGAGATCCTCGACGCGGGCGAGGTGGCGAAGCTCGACCCGGTCTTCGAGCCGGTCAAGACCAAGATCGCCGGAGCGATCCGCGATCTCGGCGACTCGAGCGGCGACTCGCGCCTCTTCACGGAGCGCCTGGGGGCGCTGTGCCGGGACCGGCTCGGCCTCACCGTGAAGCTCGGCTGCCGCGTCGCCGCGCTCCGGGCCGGTGGGGATCGCATCGACGCCGTCGTCACCAGCGACGGCGTCCTGACCGCGGACAACTACGTGCTGGCCCTCGGGGTGGGCAGTCCGATCGTCGCGCGGACGGCGGGGGTGAGCCTGCCCATCTATCCGGCCAAGGGCTATTCCTCGACCTTTCCGCTCAAACCAGGCGGCCTCGCGCCCACCATCCCCGGGGTCGACGAGCAGTGGCTGGTCGGCTGGTCGCGCCTCGGCGACCGGCTGCGCCTCACCTCGACCGCGGAGTTCGCCGGCTACGACTGGGGCTGGACGCCGCGCGACTTCAACAACATCCTTCGCTTCGCGCACGACGTGTTTCCCGACGCCGTCGACTACGATCGGGGAGAGTACCGCGCGTGCCTGCGCCCGATGACGCCGGACGGGCCGCCCATCCTTGGTCTCGGCCGCCATCGCAATCTCTTCTTCAACTGCGGCCACGGCCACATGGGCTGGACCATGGCGTGCGGCACGGCCCGGATCGTCGCCGATCTCATGAACGGGCGCATGCCCGAGCTGGATCTGGAGGGTCTCACCCCTCGCCGGTAGAGGGGCCAGGTCTCACATTCCCACATTTCTGTCGCGCGCCGCGCCGGCTGCCGGCGGAGAAAATGTCGGAATGTGAGACCTGACCCCAATCACTTTTCCCCCAGGTAGGCTTTGCGCACGACGTCGGAGCGGAGAAGCGCAAGGGCCGCGTCCTGGAGCACGATCCGTCCTGTCTGGATGACGTAGCCTCGATGCGCCACCCGCAGCGCCATCCGGGCGTTCTGCTCGACGAGCAGGATCGTCGTGCCGAGCCGATTGATATCCCGGATGATCTCGAAGATGGTCTCGACCAGGATCGGCGAGAGCCCCATCGACGGCTCGTCCAGGAGCAGCATCTCGGGACGGGCCATCAGGGCGCGACCCATCGCCACCATCTGCTGCTCCCCGCCGGAGAGCGTGCCGCCCTTCTGCGCCAGGCGATCCCGCAGTCGCGGGAAGAGAGCGAGCACGCGCTCCAGGTCCTGGGGAATCGCCTCGCGGTCGGTGCGCGCGAAGGCCCCCAGCTCGAGGTTCTCGAGGACGGTCATGCGGGCGAAGATCCGGCGGCCCTCCGGGGACTGGGCGATCCCCAGGCGGGCAATCCGGTGTGTGGGGACCTTGTCGATCCGTTTTCCGCCAAAGGTCACGATGCCTCTCAGCGGCCGCACCGTCCCGAGCACGGTCCGCAACGTGGTGGTCTTGCCGGCCCCGTTCGACCCGATCAGCGTGACGATCTCGCCGCGCGCCACGGTGAGGGAGACGCCCTTGAGCGCGCGGATGTTCCCGTAATACGCGTGCACGTCACTCAGCTCGAGCAGGCCGGTCCCGCTCATCCGGTCACCAGCTCCTGCTCGTACCCCTTGCCCAGATAGGCCTCGATGACCTTCGCATTCCGTCGGATCTCGGTGGGCGTGCCTTCCGCGATCCGGGTGCCGTAATCGAGCACGGTGATGCGGTCGGAGATCCCCATCACCACCTCCATGTGGTGCTCGATGAGCAGGACCGCGAGCCCGAGCTCGCGCCGCAGCAGCCCGATCAGCTCGGTCAGGGCGTCAGTCTCGCGCGGGTTCATGCCGGCGGTCGGCTCGTCGAGCAGCAACAGCTTGGGCTCGGTGGCCAGCGCGCGCGCGATCTCGAGCCGGCGCTGATCGCCGTAGGCCAGATTCTTGGCCAGCTCGCCCTCCTTGTCGCCCAGGCCCACGAAGCCGAGGAGATCTCGCGCCCGGCCGCGCGCGCGGGCCTCCTCCGCGACGACAGAGGGCGGCCGGAAGACGGCGCCGGCCACCGAGGCGTGGAGCCGACAGTGCTCGCCCACGAGGACATTGTCGAGCACGGTCATGTTCTGGAAGAGCCGGATGGACTGAAAGGTGCGGGCGATGCCGCGCCCGACGATCGCATGGGGCCTCAGCCCGACCAGGCTCTCGCCATTCAATCGAATCTCCCCGTGGTCCGGCCGGAGCAGTCCGGTGACGAGGTTGAAGAACGTCGTCTTCCCGGCGCCGTTCGGCCCGATCAGCCCGACGATGCCCGCGGGCGGGATGACGAGGTCCACGTCGCTCACCGCCACGAGGCCCCCGAAGCGCCGCGTCACGCCCCGCACATCGAGAACAGGAGTCGTGGCCAAGCCCGTCCGCGACCCTTCGGCCTCGCGCAGCCACGACGGGATCGCCTCTGCCTGCGGGCGAGGCGGCGCCGCCACGAGCGCGAGCGCCTCCTCGCGCTCATCCACGTCGACGGCGGGGGGACGCACTCGCCGTCCCGCCAGCCCCTCCGGCCTGACCAGCATGACGATGACCAGCCCCAACCCGAAGAAGAACCAGCGCCAGAGCGTGAGATCGACACTCGCGAGCGTGGCGAGGCCCAGCGATCGCCCGACCCAGCGCACCAGGAACGTCAGCTGAGCGAGGAGGATCCGATCGAAGAGCGTGATCAGCATGCCGCCCAGGATGACACCCTTGAGGCTCCCCATCCCCCCCAGCACGACCATGCACAGCAGCATGATCGAGACGTTGAACTCGAAGGCGCCCGGCGTGATGGCCTGCAGCTTCGCCGCGTAGAACGAGCCGGCGAAGCCGGAGAAGGACGCGCCGAGAGCGAAGGCGAGGAGCTTGGTCTTGATCGGGTTCACTCCCGTGCAGTCGGCCGCCGTCTCGTCCTCGCGGATGGCCATCCAGGCCCGGCCGAGCCGCGAGTCGCGCATGCGGTTCATGGCCCAGAGGGAAAGCGCGCCAATGATCAGGATGAGGAAGTACCAGGGGATGAACTGGGTGTCGAAGTCCACGCCGGGCAGGTACGGCCGGCCCACGGGGTTCACGCCGTTCTCGCCGCCCGTCAGGTTGAGACGTTCGACCGGGCGCCACCCTCCGACGTCGATCGTGATGTCGCCGAGGTTCCGGATGGCCACGGGGATGATCTCACCGAAGGCGAGGGTGATGATGGCGAGATAGTCTCCTCGCACCCGCAGAGTGGGAGCGCCGATCACCACGCCCATGCCCGCCGACACGAGGGCCGCAATCCAGATCACGACCCAGAAGCTCCATGCATGTCCATAGAGCGGCGAGCCGAGCACGGGAGAATTGAGCAGGCCCATGGTATAGGCCCCGATGGCGAAGAAGGCCGCGTAGCCGAGGTCGAGGAGCCCCGCGTAGCCGACGACGATGTTGAGTCCAAGCGCGAGCAGGACGTAGATCATGGCGTCGGTCACGGCGTGGACGGTTTGCGCCTGCAGCCAGTGATCCAGGAACGGGTAAACCATGAGGGCGGTGAGAAGGAGGGCCGCAGGGAGCGGACGGTTTCTCACGCCTTGTCCGGAGCGCGCTCGCCGAGGAGTCCCTGGGGCCGAAAAACCAGGACCAGGATCAGGATCGAGAAGACAATCGCGTTCGTCCAGCGCGCCGAGATGTACTGGTCGCTCCACGCGGAGAGAAAGCCGATCAGAAATCCGCCGAGGGCGGCCCCCGGCATGCTGCCGATGCCGCCCAGCACGGCCGCGGTGAAGGCGCGCAGGCCGGCCTGGTAGCCCATCCACCACATCCCGATGTTGTAGTAGAGGCCCTGGATGAGGCCGGCGGCTCCCGCGAGCGCGCCTCCGATGAAGAAGGTCAGGATGATCGTCTTCTCGACGTCGATTCCCATGGCGAGGGCCGTCTCTTTGTCCTGGGCAGTGGCCCGCATCGCCTTGCCCCATCGTGTCCGGGTGACGAAGTACTGAAGGGCGATCATGAGGGGAATGGTGGCGCCCAGCACGAGAACGTCTTTGCTCGTGATGAACAGCAGCGACTCCACGCCGATCCACTCCCGGAGAATGTCCACCGAGGGGAAGATATCGGGGTAGGCGATCGGGGCCGGGCCCTTCCAGATCAGGGCGAGGTTCTCGAGCATGAACGAGACGCCGATGGCAGTGATCAACGGCGCGAGCCGGAACGCGTGCCGGAGAGGACGGTACGCCACGCGGTCGATGGCGACGTTGATGGCCCCGGTCGTCAGCATGGTCAGGAGGAAGACCAGAGGTAAGACAGTGACCAGGTGCCAGCCGTGCAGCGTGGTCGCCATTCCGAGCAAGGTGAAGTAGCTGAGCGAGATGAAGAGGCCCAGCATGAAGACATCGCCGTGGGCGAAGTTGATCAGTCCGATGATCCCGTAGACCATCGTGTAGCCGAGAGCGATGAGGGCGAAGACGGCCCCCCGGGTGAGCCCGTTGACCGTCTGCTGGATCAGGACCTCGTGCCAGTTCAAGTGGGTCGGCTCGGCTCGAGGAAGAGCGCTAGCCTGGTCATGAATGGTCTCGGCTAACGCTCCTCCCCAAGCTCCCTGGACCCTACTCGAGGATCGACTCGAACTGGAACTTGCAGCCAATCGGGGTGTCGGCCTTCACCACCTTGAAACCGGACATGGTGTCGTAGTCGACGTCGCCGTTGGCATCGAAGCTCCACTTTCCGTTGATGCCGTCGAAGTTCTTGGTGGTCGAGATCGCCTTGCGCACCGCCTCCCGCTTCTCGGCGATGTCCTTGGCGCGCTCGATCGCCGAGGCCGCGCGCTTGATCCCGTCGATCGCGACCCGGCCCGCCTCCGCGGCGTAGAGGGCGTAGGCGGTGGGCTCCTTCCCGAACCGCTTCTTGTATTCCTCGTACGTCTTGGCCCCGGTCCCCTTCATCTTCTCGAAGGGGAGACCCGCGAAGGTCACCCGCATCTCGGTGGCCATCGCCACCTCGCAGGTCGCGCCCTTGAGCAGCTCTTCCTCGAGGAGGCCGTCGGGCCCCATGAACCGCACCCGCGGCGCCACCAGCCCCACCTCCTTCATCTGACGGATGATGACCTGCGCACCCGTCTCGATGACGCCGCCCATGTAGACGAGGTCCGCGCCCGAGGCGCGCACCTTGGTCAGGACGGGCTTCTGGTCGGGCTGCTTCCAGTCGATGCCCTCGTTGGCCACGATCGCGAGGCCGATCTTCTTGGCGGTGGCCTCGAAGACGTCTGCGATCCCCTTGCCGTACAGCTCCTGGTCGTTGAGGACGTACACCTTCTTGGCGCCGAGACGCTTCGCCCACTTGGCGCCGACGGCGCCCTGGATGTCGTCGGCCGGCACCGGCCGGAAGTAGTTGACGAACCCCAGCGGTCGATAGATCTCGGGCTCGCCCGGCGCGGCGCCCTGCTTCTTGGTCAGTCCCGGATAGGTGTTGGCCGGCGTGATCTGCGCCATGTGGGCGCGGTTGTTGATGGGAATCGAGACCTTGGCCGCGCCGGAATTGTAGGTCCCGATGTAGACGATCGCGAGCGGGTCGGCGACCGCCTTGTTCGCGTTCTCCGCCTCGACCGCGCCGTCCCACTTGCCCGTCTGTGGGGAAGCGTCGTCGAGATTGATCACTTCGAGACAGTAGCCGGCGACCGTGCCGCCCGCCTCGGACACGGCCAGATCGACGCCGTTCTTCATGCCCGTGCCCTCGGGAATCATCGCCCCCTGCATCGGCCACGAGGTGTAGATGCGAAGTTTGCCCTTCGGACACTGCTGAGCGGTGGCGTCCATCGGAATGGTGGCCACCATGACGAGCACCGCGGCCCCGAATGTTCCCAGCCATCCCCACCTGCGCATAGCGTCTCCCTCCCGCATGACTACGGCGTGAGCAACGACTACCTCCGACCCGAGCTTGGCCGGATGCTGGAGACTCGAGCGCCGGCTGTCAAGGTGTTTCTTGGGTCTCGTCCTAGGCTATCCTGTGGGCCACCGAACGGAGGAGATGCCTATGCCGCAACCACGGGTCATCTACGACGCGAAGCCGGGCTCGCCGATCGCGGTGGATCACGCGTTCTACGACCGGCTGGCCGGCCAGACCGCATCCCGCACGCTGGTCGAGCGCTTCATCGTGCCGATGCGCTCCGGTCGCGCCTGGCCGGTGCGTGCCGGCCAGCTGTTCCGCATCGTGGCCGTGGAGGGGGCCCAGGTCGCGGACTTCAACGCCTGGAGTCTCGGCAACCCCCGCGAGCGCTTCTGGGCCGCGCGGACCAAGCAGCTCCATCGCGCGCACGTCACCACCTACGACCGGCTCTGGTCCTCCCTGCCCTACCTCCGGCCGATGCTCACGATCACCAACGACACGATCCGGTACGGCCGCGACGCGGACGGCGCGGGCTGCCATGACCTGCTCGGCACGCGATGCGACCCCTACGTTCACAAGATGCTCAACGGAGAGGACTTCGATCTCTGCTGCCATTCCAACCTGGTGCGCGCGATCGCTCCCTACCGTCTCACCGAGCTCGACGTTCACGACGTGCTGAATGTCTTCCAGGTCACCGGGCTGACCGCGGACGACCGCTACTTCGTCAAGGCGAGCCCGGCGAAGAAAGGAGACTTCATCGAGTTCTTCGCCGAGATCGACGTGCTCTGCGCGATCTCGACCTGCCCTCACGGCGATCTCTCGGTGCAGATGTGGGGGGAGGAGGCGGGCGATCCGCTCAGCACCTGCCGCCCGCTCGGCGTGGAGATCTGGCAGCCGGACCCGGCGCTCCTCGCGGGCTGGCGCCCTCCCGAGGCTTCGGACTATCGCGGAGACCACGGCCTCCGCCGCGGGTAGGAGTCTGTCAGAGTAATCGCCAGATTCTCGCGAGCAGGAATGCTACCTAGCCGCGAGCGAGGAAGGAGGAAGGACGTATGGCAACCACGCAGAGCCTCACGATCCCCGCCCGGCGCGGCGCGGCCGCGCGGGTGGCCGCCGGCCAGCGCGTCAAGGTCATCAATACCCACGGCACGCAGGTGGTCGATACCTGGGCATTCAACGCGAGCGACGTCACGGAATGGATGTCGATGGAGGCCAGTCGCGCGTGGTTCATGAAGCTGCGGGCCGCCGTCGGCGACGCGTTCCTCACGAACCAGCGGCGGCCCATTCTGACCCTCGTCGAGGACACGTCGGGAGGCGCCCACGACACTCTCATCGCCTCCTGCGACGCCCCGCGCTATCGCCTGCTCGGCGTCGAGGGTCACCACGACAACTGCCGCGACAACCTGCACGCGGCCCTCGCCGCCCTCGGCCTCACGGTGCCCTCCACCCCGTCGCCGCTCAACCTGTTCATGAACATTCCCTGGACGGCCGACGGGACCCTCGCCTGGGCAGAGCCCGTCTCGACGCCGGGGAGCTACGTGGTGCTTCGCGCGGAGATGGATCTGGTGATCGCCTTCTCCGCCTGCCCGCAGGACATCCTGCCCATCAATGGCCGCACGGGGCGGACCACCGAGGCCCACTTCACCATCGAGTAGGAGTCGTTGGACGTCTTGCCCGAGCCGCGGCCTGCCGCCGCCAGGCCCTTGCCTATCCGCTCACGCTGGCGCTCTGGAGCTGCGTCAGCTCGTCCGCGGGAATGTGGCAGACGATGCGATGGCCGCCCGCGAGCTGCAAGGTGGGCGGCGGGGTCTCATCACAGATCGCGCCGATCCGGCGAGGGCAGCGGCCGCTGAACGGGCAACCGCGCGGGACCTCGGTCGCGCTCGGAAGCGGGCCCTCGAGGACGATGCGGGTGCCCTGGGCGTCCGGGTCGGGCACGGGGACGGCGGACAGCAGCGCCTCCGTGTACGGATGAAAGGGCGGCGCGAAGACGTCCGCAGCCCGACCGAATTCGACGACGGCGCCGAGATACATCACCGCGACGTGATCGGCGAGGTAGCGCACGACCGAAAGGTCGTGGGAGATGAAGATCAGCGTGGCGTCTCGCTCGGCCTGGATCTCGTTCAGCAAGTTGATGATGGAGGCCTGCACGGAGACGTCGAGCGCGGAGACGGGCTCGTCGGCCAGGATCACGTCGGGATTGCCGGCCAGCGCGCGCGCGATGGCCACGCGCTGCTTCTGGCCTCCCGAAAGTCGGTCGGGCTTGCGGCCGGCGAGCTCCGGTGGGAGCTTGACGACCTCGAGGAGACGCCTGACCTCGCCCGCCTCCTCACGGCCTGCCAGACGACGCAGGCGCCGAAGGGCCCGGCCAATCGCATAGCCGACGCTGTGGCTCGGGTTGAGCGTGCTGTCGGGGTTCTGGAACACCATCTGGATGCTGCGCTTGAGCGCGAGCGGCCGCGATTCCACGCGGGCCGAGGCCACCTCGGTGCCCTCGAGCTCGACGTGGCCGGCGCTCGCCGTCTCGAGGCCGGCGACCACCTTGGCCAGCGTGGACTTGCCGCAGCCAGACTCGCCGACGATCGCGAGGGTCTCACCTTTCGTGGCGATCAGATCGATGCCCCTGAGGGCGCGGATCGGCGCGCGGCCTGATCCAAAGAAACCGCGGCGCTGACGGTAGAGCTTCTCGAGGCCGTTGATCTTCAGGGTGATCGCGCTCGAGGCTCGCTCCACGACGGCGCCCGCCGCGCTTCGCTTGCGCTCCCAGGGGGAAAGCTCCGCGGCCCGCACACACTGCACCCGGTGTCCGGCCTCATTGGCGAGGGGCAGGACGGGAATCGCCTGCGAAGTACAGCGGCCGGGCTCGACGTGGGGGCAGCGCGCGGCAAAGCCGCAGCCGGCGGGTCGCGCGAGAGCCGGCGCCACCTGGCCCGGGATGGGCACGAGCGGCGCCTGGCGCTTGTCGCGACCGAGTGACGGCAGGCAGTCGAGAAGCCCGCGCGTGTAAGGATGCCGCGGGTTCTTGAAGACCTGCCGGATCGAGCCTTCCTCCACGAGCTCGCCGGCGTACATGACGCCGATCCGGTCGCACACGCGCACGACCGTGCCCAGATTGTGGCTGATGAAGAGGACAGAGGTGCCGTGACGCTGACGGAGCTCGCGCACCAGGTCGAGCACGGCCGCCTCCACGGTCACGTCGAGCCCTGTGGTCGGCTCGTCCATGATCAGGAGCGCGGGCTCGGCGATGAGGGCCATGGCGATGACGATGCGCTGCTGCTGGCCACCCGAGAGCTGGTGCGGGTAGCGCCCCAGCACGCTTTCCCCGTCCTGCAGCCTGACCTCGGCGAGCATCTCGAGCGCGCGGGCCCGGGCCGACCGCTCGTCCAGGCCCTCGTGGAGCATGGGCACTTCCATGAGCTGGCGCCCCACCGTCATGACCGGGTTCAGGCTCGCCATCGGGTCCTGGTACACCATGGCGACGCGACGCCCTCGCATCGCCCGCAGCTCACCCACCGTCATCGCGGCGACGTCGCGCCCCTCGAAGACGATCCGCCCGCCCATGATTCTCCCGGCCCGGCCCAGATAACGCACGATGCCGAGGGCGACCGTCGACTTGCCGCATCCGGATTCGCCGACCAGGCCCATGGCCTCGCCGGGAGCGAGCGCGAAGGTCAGGCCGGGGATGACATTGACCTCGCCGGCCCGGCTGAAGTACGAGATGCGGGCATTCTCGAGCGCGAGAATCGGGGTCTCAGTCACGGAGCCCGATCTCCCGGAGGCCGACGGCGAGCAGGTTGAAGCCGATCACGAGCGAGGAGATGGCCGCGCACGGGAAAAGGGCCATGTGCGGCCACACGGACATCATGCCGTAGGTGTCCTTGACCATGCCGCCCCAGTCGGGGTCCGGCGGCGGCAGGCCGATACCCAGGAACCCCAGCGCCCCGATGATCACCACGTTGTAGCCGGTGCGCAAGCACATGTCGACGATCAGGGGCCCGCGCGCGTTCGGCAGGATCTCCACGAGCATGATGTAGAGGGGTGACTCCCCGCGCATCTTCGCGGCGGCGACGTACTCGCGCTCCCGCAGCTCGATGGTGAGGCCGCGCACGATGCGCGCGATGATCGGGGCCTTGGTCAGCGTGAGCACGCCGATGATGTTCAACGCCGAGGAGCCGAAGTGGGCCAGAATGATCATGTAGAGGATGATCACGGGGAACGACAGCACGATGTCGCACGCTCGCACGATCACGAGATCGATGACGCCGCGGTAGTAGCCGGCCGTCAGCCCGAGGAGGGAACCCAGGATGGCCGCGCCCAGCACGGCCAGAGGGGCCACCGTCAGCACCGTCCGCGCGCCCCACAGGACGCGCGAGAGAATGTCGCGGCCGAGATGATCGGTGCCGAGCCAGTGGGCAGCCGAGGGCGTCGGGCGGGCGAGGGCGGCCATGTCGTTGGCGTTGGGCGGATACGGGGCGATCGCCGGCGCCAGGGCCGCCGCCGCGACCCAGAAGACGATGATGCCCACACCGATCAGCGCAGGCTTGGACTCGCGAATCCTTCCGAGCCGACGCGCCCACGCGCGGGCGTCGCCACCCCGCACGCTCTCGGGAACAACGGGAACGCCTTCGGCCGTCGTGGGAATGGACACGCGGCCCTCAGGCTCGGATGCGTGGGTCGAGGAGCATGTAGGCGAGATCGCCGAGGATCTGCGTCATGACCGCCACGCCCACGGCCACGAGCGCACCCACCTCGACCAGCGCGATGTCCTTGAAGAGCGCGGCCTCCAGCATCATGCGACCGAAGCCCGGGTAGGCGAAGACGGTCTCGACCACCACGACGCCCGAGATCAAGTAGTTGATCTGGAGCAAGATCACGGTGATGGGGTTGATCATGGCGTTTCGCAGCGCGTGACGGACGACCACGCGGCGGAAGCTCATGCCCTTCAGCACCGCGGTCCGGATATACGGGCGCTGCATGACCTCGATCATCGACGCGCGGATCATGCTGACGACGTAGCCGGCGTCGAAGAGGACGATGACGGCCACGGGCAGCACGAGCTGCGAGGCGACGGACCAGCCGCCGCCCGCCACCAGCGTCGCCGTGCCGGGAAGCCAGCCGAGCGCGACCACGAAGACGCTGGCGAGGAAGACGCCGAGGGCGAACTCCGGCACCGAGGCGACCACCGTGCTGAAGATCAGGATGGCGCGGTCGAGCGCCGACGATTCGCGCATGCCGGCCACGATGCCGAGGAGCATCGACAGGGGCACGATGCAGGCGAAGGCGAGGGCGGCGAGAAACGCAGTATTGGCCAGGCGCGTCCAGATGATGTCCTTGACCGGCACCTTGAAGCGTGTCGAGTTGCCGAGATCGCCGGAGGCGATCTTGCCGAGGAACTCGACGTAGCGCACGAGGACGGGCCGGTCGAGCCCCATCTGCTTGGTGAGGATCTCGACCTGCTCCTGCGTCGCGTACGCGCCCAGGATCTTCCGGGCCACATCGCCGGGGGAAAACTCGCTGAGGGTGAAGACGAGGAACGACACCACGACCAGCGTGAGGAGCAGAAACGCCAGGTGCTTGCACAGGAATCGCGCCACGGTGAGCGCCACCCTACCCCTGTCCGATGGCGCCGTCAACGGCGCCGGGTGTCAGAAACCTTCCCTTAACGTTCCCCTCTGGGAAGAGGGGCGGCTCTCACCGGTCAGGAAACAGGGTGGCGTGGGTCGCGAGATCTCCGCGCCAGAGATAGAGGGCGAGCAGCGGCGAGCTGCCGGCGCGCGTCGCGTGAGGCACATTCGGCGCGTGATAGATGGCCGTGGCCAGCGGCTCTCGACGCCACGGTCCCGCTCCCATCCACCACTCCCCTTCCGAGGTCAGCGTGTAGTAGATCTCGATTGCCGGATGCTCGTGCCGCGGGTAGTGGGTCCCCGGCCCGAGGAGAAGCACGCCGAGAGCCAGCTGCGGATCGACGGCGATTGCCGGCGGTCCGGCGGCGGGTCCGACGATGACGGCATAGCCGTAATTGTCGAGAAACCCCGGACGGGGAGGGTGGCGCCGGTAGTTTGGATTCTGCGTCCAGGACAGCGACGGCCCGAGCTGCCGAAGGGCCGCTCGTCGCGTCGATCGAGCGCGTGAGCCGGGCGAACTCGCCGAGAGGAGCCGCGATGCTCTTGTCACCGGCGGCCGAGGCGACCAGCGCGCCCTCGAGAGCGATCAGGAATCGACGCAGGATGGTCCGCCTCTCCGGCGGATCAGAATGCGCTATGCTCTGCCCCATGCCTGAACTCCCTCACGCCCCCGAGCTCACGACGGCAGACCGCAACGGGATCGATTTCCCCAAGCTCCGCGCGGGCCGGCTCGCGCGCCTGCAGACGATGATGAAGCGCTACGATCTCCCCGTCGCGCTTCTCTATACCACGGCGAACATCCGCTACGCGACGGGCGCCGACGTCATGGGCGTGTGGACGGCCGGCACCTTCGCGCGCTACTGCCTCGTGCCTGCCGAGGGCGCGCCCATCCTCTTCGAGTACAAGGGCTCCGTGCACGTCTCCCAGAAGGTCGTGGGCGATGTGCGCCCCGCTTACACGTGGCAGTACGGCGGTGTGGCCGCGCGCGACAAGGCCCGCGAGTGGGCGCAATCGATTCGCTCGGCACTGCGCGAGCTCGGCCTCGAGCACGAGCGTCTCGCCGTGGACAGGCTCGACGCGACCGGCTTCCTCGCCCTCCAGGACGAGAAGATCCCCATCGTCGAGGTGCTTCCGGCCACCGTCGATGCCCGCGAGGTGAAGACCGCCGAGGAAGTCCAGCTCTTCGAGATCAACGGCGGGATCGGCGACGCCATCCTGGCCGAATTCGAGGCGGCGATCCGCCCCGGCATCCGCGAGTACGAGCTGCTCGCCGTCCTGAGCGACGCGCTCATCCGACGCCACGGCGAAGCGCTCTTCACGCGCCTCGTGTCGTCGGGCACCAACACCAATCCGTGGCTGACGGAGGCGACGGGCAAGGTCGTGATGCCGGGCGATCTCGTGGGCGTGGACACCGACGCCCACGGGTACGAAGGCTACGTGATCGATATCTCCCGGACCTTTCTCTGCGGCGATGCTCCCACGCCCGAGCAGAAAGAGGCCTATCGCGTCGCCTACGACTGCGTCATGGGCATGCACGAGCTCGTCAAGCCCGGAACCACGTTCGAGGAATTCGCGCGCAAGGCCCCTCGCCTGCCCGAGGCCTACGCGGCACAACGCTACCCGACCATGGTGCACCAGGCGGGGCTCGAGGACGAAGGCCCGGGCATTCCCTACCCTGACGACACGCGGGGACCGCGGCGAATCATGCCCAAGCGCGAGTTCAAGGAGAACATGGTCCTGTGCCTCGAGTGCTATGCGGGCAAGGTGGGCGCGCCCTTCGGCGTCAAGCTCGAAGACCAGGTGCTCGTGACGAAAGACGGGCCCAGGCTGATCTGCGCGTATCCCTACGACGCGAAGCTGCTCGGGTGAGGCGCAGCCGAAGGCGCCGAGCCAACCTTTAAGCAAGAAGGAGGGGCGACCATGGCCATCCCGTGGGTGCAGGAGCTCTACAGCTATCACCGATGGGCCAATCACCGGCTCTTCGACTTCGTGGCGGGGCTCGGTGACGAGATCGCGAGCCGCGACGTCGGCAAGCAGTTCAGCCATCCCACCATCGCGCGGATGTTCGGTCACATCTACGGAGCCGACCGACTCTGGCTGAGCCGCTGGAAAGGCGACGCGCCGGGGCCGCTCGGCGGCAGCGAGCTGCCAACCCTGGCCGCCGTCCGTTCCGTCTGGGCCCCGTTCGAGAGCGAACAGAAGGGGTTCCTGGAGTCGCTGACGCCGGCTGAGCTCGAGCGAGTCGTCGAGTACAAGAACGCCGATGGGAAAGCCTTTCGGGTTCCCCTCGCGCCGCTCATCATCCATGTGGCCAACCACGCCACGCACCATCGGAGCGAGATCGCGACCATGGTGACCATGATCAGCGGCTCGCCGCCCGATACCGGCATGGCGAGCTACCAGATCATCACCTCCGGCCAGCTCACCGCGTAAGGATTCCCCCTCACCCTGCCCTCTCCCCCGCGACGGGGGAGAGGGATGGTAGAGGGCCTAGAATGAAACCCTCTCCCCCACCGGGGGAGAGGGCAGGGTGAGGGGGCGGTTCATTCTCAGTCGGTTACGAGGGGAAAAGACCAGGGGCTGATCTGCTCGGCGGTGCGTCCGAGCGGATCCCATTCCTGCACGCGGGACCATACGGCTTCCCCCGACTGCTGCGCCTGAGCCCTGATGGTCCCGAGGTCGACGCCGGGGATGACCCGGTCGCGCATGCGCACGGCGCCGTCGACGATCACCGTCACCACGTCGTCTCCGATGCCGCACTCCACCAGCGCCTTGATGGGGTCGCGCACGGGGCCGAAGCGCAGGCTGTCGCGGGTCTCGAGGTCGATGATCACGATGTCGGCCTTGGCGCCCGGGGCCAGCCGGCCGAGATCGTCGCGGCCAACCGCGCGGGCGCCGCCCAGCGTGGCCGCCTCGAACACATCGGCGGCAGAGGCCGCGAACAGGTTGTGGCTCACCACCTTGCCGACATAGGAAGCGACGCGCATCTGCATGATGAGATCCCGCGGGTACGTGTCGCTCCCCAGCGCCAGATTGATGCCGGCCGCCCGGTACTTCGGCCAGGAGTCGAGGTAGCGGGCGCGGCGGGCGATATTGACGGGACAGTGCGACACCGTCACGCCGTAGCGGCCCATCAGCTCGAGATCCCGTCCGCCCGAGTAGTTCAGCAGCGCGTTCTCCGCGACCAAGTTGCCATGGCCCACCGTGAGGTCGCGCCCGAGCAGCCCCACGCTCTCCATCAGCTCCACCGGCGTCATGCGATGCTCGCGCAGCGTCTCGTAGAACTCGATGACGTTGTAGGCGGCGTGGGTGACGATGGGCATTCCGAGCTCGTCGGCCGCCTTGCGCGTGGCGCGCAAGAGGTCGAGGCTGCACGTCTCCACCTCCCGGGGCGCGAGGAGGCCGCGAACGCGCCCGCCCGCGCCGCCGTCGACTCGCTCGATGAAGGCCAGCGCGCTCTCGAACTCCTTCTGGCCGGCCGCCTCGTTCAGGGCGCGCTTGAGACGGCCGCGCTCGTCGCCCACCCAGCGGCCGGAGTCATAGCCCGCGCCGAGATAGGCGCGAATGCCGAGACGCTCCACCTCGCCGAGGAGCGCCTCCTGCACCCGGAGCTGGCTGCCGAACTCCATGAAGGTCGTGATGCCGTTGCGCAGCATCTCGGCCACCGTGAAGGTGGCGAGGAGGCGATTGCCGGCGTCCGCATCGGCGTCCGTGGGCCGCGCGTACCGCGGATCGCCGCCCACTCGCGTGCCCTCGCGGGGCACGGTGATCTCCAGGAAGGGCTGACCGTAGAAGTCGGGCCGGCCGGTGTCGGTGATGAGGCGGTGGGAAGCGCGGTGCCCGGAATGCACGTGCGTGTCGATGAAGCCGGGCGCCACCAGTCGGCCACGGGCGTCGATCTCGGCGTCGACCGCGCCCTCGAAGCGCCGACCGACATGCAGGACGCGGTCGTTCTCGTACACGACCACGCCGTCGGGGATGAGCGTGTGGGTGTGGCCTGCGAAGCCCACGACCCACCCGCCGCGGACGAGTGTCCTCATCGACAGGTCAGGCGGGCCTTGGATATCCGCAGGTCTTCACTGTGCGATCGAGGGCGGACAAGACGGCGAGGCCATCGGGCGCGCGCCCTCATTCAACCCAGCTCTCGCCTCAGGGCTTCGCCCTTCAGCTCGAACCGCAACCCTCTCCCCCGTCGGGGGAGAGGGATGAGGACGATGCGCTAGACGTTGAATCCGGACGTGCCGACCCAGCCGGTCTCCGAGACGTCGACCATGACGCCGTCAGGACCGCTGTACTTGACCTCGACGTTGCCGTGGCGCTCGGTCTCCTTGCCGTACCCGACCCCGAGGGCCTCGTTGACGTCATGGCGCGGCTCCGAGCCCGCGGTGGCCAGCCGCTCGGTGATCGCCTCGAGGCTCTCGACCTGGAAGCCGATGTGATGGATGCCGCTCCAGCCTTTGCCGCGCTCCACCCCCGCCACCGCGTCGTTCTTGAAATTCAGGATAGCGAGATTGAGATCCCCGTCGCTCAGGTAGTAGCCGCGGGCATTGGGGCTGTCGATCTTGCCGATCTCCTTCATCCCGAATACGTCGATGTAAAACTTGGCCGTCTTGTCCACGTCCTGGGTCGAGAGGGCGATGTGCTTGATCTTGGGCATGAGGCCTCTCCTTCGACAATGGGTTTCCTGCCACCCGGCGGCGTCCATCGGCTCGCCGCGAAAGCCCCCAGGGCCCGGGGCCTTCCTTCCGCACGTCGCGGATCATACCACGGAGGGGCCCGCCGCGAACGGGGGGACCGCCAGGGAGAGCGCCGCCGGCCCCAGGGGTGGTGTGAGGATTTTGAGATGAAAGCCAAGCCTGGGCGAGGCTAGAATACACGTCCCGGCAGGTGCGCCCGCGGGGGCGCCCCGCAGGGAGAGCCCGCTCGGGAAGCAGCACTCGGACGCAGGGACACCAGAGGAGACCATCGCATGGACGACGCGGCCCCGCTCCCCAGCAGCGCCGAGATCTCCGGCTCCCTGACCAAGTGGGTCGACGAGATGCTGAACGTGATCAAGGCGATCACGACCCTGGGCGAGGAGAGTGCCCGTCACCGCGCCCTCGCCGAACAGGCGCAGCGCGAGTACGCCGATCTGTGCGAGGAGGTGGCCAAGCTCCGCACCGAGGGGGATCGCATCGGCATGCTCGCCAGCTCGGCCGAGCGCCAGCGCGACGAGCTCCGCGAGGAAGTGGTCATGCTGCGCGCCGAGGTGGACCGCGTGGGCACGCTCGCCAGCTCCACGGAGCGGCAGCGTGACGAGGTCCGCGAGGAGGTCATCATGGTCCGCGCGGAAAACCACCGTCTGCGGATGGAGCGCGCCGAGGCGGGCGAGGCCGCCGCCAAGCTCCTCGGCGAAGTGAAGGACCTGGTCAACGAAGTCGCCCACAAGATCCAGGGCCCGGCCAGCGCGAGCCCCTTCGATCACGAAGCGAGGACGCCGCACAGCTGAGCCGGCGGAACCGCGCATGACGGGAGAGCCTGGCGCGATGGACTCGCACGACGCGGAGGCCCGGGAGGCGGCCCTCCACGAGGTCCGGGCCCGCCTCGAGGAGCTCGTGACCGCCCACCGGCAGATCGTGCTGCGCGAGCGCGTGAGCGCGTTCCGCGAGATGGCGGGCGAGCTGGCGCACGATTTCAACGACACGCTGTCCGGCCTCCTCGCCCGGGCCCAGATCCTCCTTACCAACGCCCAGGATCCCCTGATGCGACGGTCGCTGCGCATGATCGAGCAGGTCGTGCTCGAAGGCGCCTCCACGGTCCGACGGCTCCAGGACTTCAGCCGCCTCCGCCCCGCCCGCGCCTTCGAGCCGGTGGATCTCAACCAGCTCGTGTCCGAGATCGCCGCCGCCGTTCGCACCCGCTGGAACGAGCGGCTGGCCCCGCGGAACATCTCCGGCGAGGTGCACGCAGAGACTGCTCCGCTCCCGCTCGTGGCGGGTGACGCGGCCGAGCTCCGCCATGTCCTCGCCACCCTCGGGGACAACGCGGCCGATGCCATGCCCGACGGGGGCACCCTCACCTTCCGCACGAGCACCGACGGCCAGCGCGTGTGCTGCCACGTCGCGGACACGGGCGTGGGAATGTCCGTCGAGGTGCGCCAGCGCATCTTCGATCCTTTCTTCACGACCAAGGGCGAGAAGGGGCCGGACTTCGGCCTCGCCGGAGCCTATGCCATCGTGGACCGCCACGGGGGCGAGATCACCGCGGAGAGCGAGACGGGCAAAGGCAGCACGTTCACCGTCTGGCTGCCTCAGACCACCGAGTCGATCCAGATCGCGCCCGAGACCCGCGTGGCCACGCCACCCGCCTCCTCCGCCAGACCGTTCGCGACGGGGGCGCAGATCCTCGTGATCGCCGACTCCGAGGAAGTGCGTGAGGTGCTCCGCGATCTCCTGACCCGCCACGGTCACGCGGTGGTGGCGCGCGCAGATGGCGATTCCGGTCTCGCCGAGCTCGGAACGTGGCGGTTCGACCTGGCCATGGTCGATCTTTCCCTGCCCGGGGTGTCCGGCCTCGAGGTGGCGCAGCAGCTCAAGCTCCGTAGCCCGGGCACCACGGTCGCTCTCATGACCGGATACTTCGATCGGATGCGCCCGGACGACGTGCGGGCCAAGGGAGTGGATGCGATCTTGAAGAAGCCTTTCTCGCTCGATCAGGTGCAGTCGATCGTGGACAAGGCCGCCGCCCGTGAGCGACTCTCCTCTCCCGATCCGGAGGCCGAGGTCTAACCTGGCCGCATCGGAAAGTGATCTCGAGGGCTCGGCTCAGGCAAGCAGCCCGGCCAGAATTCCCGTCAGGAACACGCCGTCGAAAGTTCCCGCTCCCCCGATCGACACCATGGGCGCGCCCATGTGAGCCACCTTCCCGAGATTGAGCAGGTCGGCGCCGATGAGCGTGCCCATGGTGCCCGACACGTAGGCGACGGGGGGAGCACGGTGGTAGGCGAGGATCAGCGCGACACCCGCGGCCAGCAGCGGGGGAACCAGTATCGGCACGACGATACCGACGCCGGGGACGATGTGGGCGAGCTGGTAGACGACCACGGCAACCACCGCGGTCCCGATGACCATGCGTCCCCGTAGGGGCAGTCGGAGGAAGAGATAGAGGGACAGGAGAGTCGGGATCAGCGCTCCGCCCACGTTGACGGCCACCACGGTCACGCCAGCGTGCATGGCCTCGGGAACGGCGTAGGGCACCCCGTACAGCCACTTGGTGTGCGGGGCCAGCATTCGCCCCGCAGGAATCTGGTAGAGGGGAATGTTCACCCCGCTTCCCAGCAGGGTCAGCAGCATGATCAGGAAAACGTAGCGGGGGCGGATCCCGATCTTGCGGTAGGCATAGGACAGCACCCGCAGCTCCACCAGCACCACCAGGACCACCAGAAACACCACCAAGAGCAGGACGAGCAGGGGAACGGCCGCGGGCAGAAAAATCACGGGCCGATTATACGGGTGATACCTCGTCGCCCACCAGGGAGAGATTCATGGCGGGGTATTCTCACTGCTTCTGGACGACGACGCGGCCCTGAGCGTTCGTGAAGACTCGATAGCGGTTGCCATCCTGACAGGACGCGATGTAGTCATTCTCGCCTTGCTTGCTCGCACCGACGACCTGTCCGCACGGCAAGCCTTGAAGGGCAATCACTGCGGTCAGATCCTTCAGGACGGCCGCGCTCTCCTGCGCCACCGCCGGGCCGGCCATGAGCATTGCCGCGACACCGGCCAGGGCCCATTCCTTCGCGCGCGTCATCATGGTGTCACTCCTCTTCCTTCATGAAAGCGTCGCGAACTTGGCTGGATCGGCGAGCAGACCCCAGATCGCCTCGCGCGACGTCACGATGTCTCGAGCCAGTGGTGGATCGCTGTCCTGCAGCAACGAGAGGACCTTCATGATGAGCAGATCGTACGATTGCCGGAGTTCCGAGAGCTTGCTTCCGCCCTTTCCCTGGTGAAACTCTCGGAACTGGCTCAGCAGATCATCGACCTTGTTCTTGAGGGAGAGCTTGGTGAAGACTCCGATCGCCTTCGTCTCTCGAAGGCGCGCCTCGAGTGACTTCAGATCCAGCGCGGGCGCCACGGCCTGCCTGCTCGGGCTCGGCTCGACATCTTTCTTCGCTCGAGCGGGCTCGCGGGGCGCGGGAGCGGCCGGAGTCTTCGGTGTCTTGACATTCGGCGACGTGGCCTCGGGCCGACCCGGCGCCGTGACGCTGGGGGGTGCCGGCTCTTCCTTCGTCGGGCGGCCGGCATCGTCCTCTCCGCGCGGCTGCTCCGCCGGCGCCGGCTGGATGGGCACCTCCGAGGTCTTGGCCTCCGGTGAAATCGTCTCGGCCGGGGCCGTCGCGGCGATCTCGGCGGCAGGCGCTTCGTGAACGGCTGGCTGGACTTCCGCTACCCGCCCCTTTGAGGCACAGCCCTGCGTCCCGAGCGCGGCCGCCAAGGTAAGGACGCCCAACGTCACGGTCACCGCCGGCATGGGCCAGCCGAAGCGCTTCGGGTCGCCGATCACCTTGGTCATCCTCATCGGACCTCACCTTCAGCTTAGACCCTCGCGCCATTCGACGACCCGGCCGCGGCAGAATTCAGGGAAATCAATGATGAGCGGGGCGGACCGAGACATGCCGGCGCGAACGTCCTTCGAGCTCGCCCGAGCCGAAGGCGAGAGCCGGGCAAGGGGGGTGAGGGCACCCAGCTCGGAGCGTCTACGACCGGATCAGCTCTACGAAGGCGAGCTGATTTCCTTCCGCACCGCGTCCTCGACCACCGTGCCCTTGAAGAAGTCCGGGTTCATCGCCGTGTGCAGGCGGGCAGGGTTCGAGAACACGAACTCGCGCAGGTCGTGCTCGGTGATGAGGCCGTGTTCGACCAGCTCGTAGGCTTCCTCCAGCACCTCGGTCATGTCCACCACGTCGAAGTGGCCCACGTCCGAACTGAAGATCGGCCGGAGCCGGTGGTTGCCGTGGCGGTCGAAGGCCCAGGCCGTCGTCACGTCGTCGGCCTCGCAGCCGAAGTAGAAGCGCTCCGCGACGTGCTGGCGCAGCTCCTCGGCCGAGGCGACGGGGAAGGCCCCGAAGTCGTCGATCTGCTCCTTGTAGGCGCGCTCCGTCAGCTCCTCGGGGGTCTTGAAAGCCTCCACGAGGCTGAGACAGCCGAGGAGCTCGTCCATCTTCTCCTCGTAGACGCGCCCGCCGTAGCGCGCGAAGAGATCCTTCAGCGTCCGCACGTCGAGGTTGGTCGGGCGCACCTGGCTCTCCACGGCCTCCCGGCGCCGCTTCTCCCAGTGCCCCACGAGGTCAGTGAGCAGGTTGCACGCCCAGCCCACCCCGCCCTCGAGGAAGGCGAAGCGGAGCTGCGGGAAGCGCCGGGTGACTCCGCCGAGGAGGAGGGCCTTGGCGAAGGCGTGGCTGGCATTGGCGAAGTGCCCGATGTGGTTGTAGGTGAAGTTGTGAATGGACTCGCGGCCGTTCCAGCCCATGCTCCCCGAATGGCCGGTCACGGCCACCTTCAGGTCGACACAGGTCTTCCAGAACGGATCGTAGTCGTACGGGCTCTCGAGCCCGAGCGAGTCTATGTGCTGACGCGCGTGGGCGACGGGATCGGCCACCTCGCGTCCCGCGGCGGGAACGGGGCGACGCACGTGGTTGGCGATCATGATGACCTTGAGCCCCAGCTCGCGGACGGCGTACGTCGCCTCCTCGATGGCCTCCTGGGGCGTGTGCATGGGGACCACGGCGGCCGGCGTCATCCGTCGGGCGTACGGCCGGAACATCTCGGCGTTCATCCGGTTGACGGCACGGGCCACGGAGCGGCGCAGCTCCTCGTCGGGATTCGAGACGAAGAACAGACCGAGGGACGTGTAGACGAGGGCGAAATCGATGCCGAAGTCGTCGAGCCGCTCGTGGAAAAGGCTCGGCACCATGGCCGTGGCACGGTCGAGGGTATTGCCCGGCTCGCCCCACCACGTGGGCCGATGGGGGCGCTTGTCCATCCGTTCGGCCAGGGTCATCTCGTACCAGCTCGTATCCTTGGCCTTCTTCAGGAACTTCTCGACGGCGGAGGCGCCTCCCACATCACGGAGGTAGTCGAGAAAGATGGGAATGGGCTCGAGCCAGTGGCCGTCACCGTCGATGACGGGGTGATCAAGCCGCCTGCGAACCGCCGCCGACTTCGAATCCGTGGAATAGGCCATGACGTCCCTCCCTGAGGCCGTTCTAGAACAGCCGACCATCCAAGTCAAGCTACTGGGCCAATTTGCTCGCCAGTTCCACTCAGCTCTCGCCTCGCGGCGGAGCCACTCGGCTCGTACCCGCGTTGACAGAGTCTAGCTGCTGGTGTGTAGTTGGAGCCCCATCCGGCTCGAACGGCTCGGCACACCGTCGTGGCAAGCCCCAACGAGAGGACAGACACCATGAACCTTGGGAAGCGATGCGGAGTCCGGTCCCTGGCCCTTCTCGCGCTGGCCATCCCGCTGTGCGCAGGCCCCGCGCACCCGGCCACCGATGCCGAGGGCGAGCTCATCGTGGCCCTCCCCGACGACACCACGAACATGGACCCGCGCATCGGGATGGGCTCCATCCGCTCCACGTATATCCGGCAGGTCTACGAGAGCCTCGTGGACGTCGACGCCCGGGGCAAGCCGGTGCCGGGCCTCGCCCTCTCCTGGAAGTCGGTGAGCCCGCTCGCCTGGGAGTTCGCGCTGCGCCCCGGCGTCACCTTCCACAATGGCGAGGCGTTCAACGCCGACACCGTACTCTTCAACCTCGACCGCATGTTCCGGCGCAATCTCGATCGATGGGGCATCAAGGAGGTGCCCGCCGGCACGTCCTTCGAGAAGGCCTTCCCGTTCGTGACGCGGTGGGAAAAGGTCAACGATCTCACCGTCCGCATTCACACGAGCGAGCCCTCCCCCACCCTCTGGGATTTCATTGGCCGGGAGCCCCTCGTGCCCAAGGACTACACGATCAAGAACGGGGTCGAGGCCGTCAACGACCGCGCGGTCGGAACGGGCCCCTGGAAGCTGGTGGAGTGGAGGCGCAAGGACTCCATGCGGCTCGAGCGGAACTCCGCCTACTGGGGCCTGCAGCCGCAGTTCGCTCGGCTGCGCCTTCAAGTCATTCCCGAAGCGGGGGCGAGGGTCGCCGCGCTGCGCGCGGGCCAGGTCGGCCTCGTGGACGCCGTGCCCCCGCTCGACGCCACCGTCCTCGCGCGCGATCCCGCCGTGAAGGTCGTGAGCAGCCCGCAGAAGCTCCACTGCCGCCTCTACCTGAATGGGCGGCCCAAGGACGCCTTCGACTCGGGCGGCCGTGACGGTCTCTTCACCGACTCGCGCGTGCGTCTGGCCCTCAATCTCGCGATCAATCGCGACGCCATCATCAAGAAAGTCTTCCATGGCTA